>Ga0307513_10001206_pt1 | contig 37619 bp, 27 predicted proteins | sample 15_EM_MG_FD_202174 | JGI IMG/M metagenome (GOLD analysis project Ga0307513, IMG submission 202174) | Populus trichocarpa ectomycorrhiza microbial communities from riparian zone in the Pacific Northwest, United States - 15_EM | ecosystem: Host-associated > Plants > Roots > Unclassified | place... | reverse complement strand
TGTTAGAAGGGGTTCTATCTTATAACCCCCCGGTTCGAAAAAGCGCGTTCCTAGCCTTCGATCATTTTTTGATCGAACCCCCCCCTTCATTGCAACATTGCTATAGTGGGGTGAATATCCGGTAATAAAAAAAACCTGGGCGGAATTACCATAGGACTCTCTCTACTCTTACAGTCCTCGTCTATTTTGTGGCACTCCAAAATAAAGACCAGAACGGTGTCATACATGCAAAAAAGCCAAAAAAAGACCCCCCAACCCTGCGTTAGCCACCCCGCGCTCACTACTACATTCGAGTGCTATTATCTCTAAGTTGGTGACCTAGTTATCACCACCGGTCCCCGTAATTGCTTTGGTAATGCGGTCACAGGCTGTCACTCGTCTATGTTGTTTGTCAGCGCAGTAAATCCACATAGCCTACCATAAAATACCAGAGGATCAGTTAATGTGAGTTACCGTAGGCTCACCAGGTGCAGTGATCCAGGCTGGTGCTACATAAAAAACCTAAAATCTCAATAGGGAGACTAACCCAGAGGTACAGAAGAAACGAGAGCCAAATTTAGCCTCTAGGATACAGAATTACCCCCGTCCCCCCTCACGTTTGGGGTAAAACCAGCTTAAGTTGCGACCCCCCACTTACCATCTCCTCCGCATCATGAACCCCTACGGCAAAAGATACCATTACCCGGGAGGGAATTTTAGAGAGCAAGATGTAGCTTCCCGAAACTACGTTCTACAGCTTTTAATTTCCGGTACTTTATGGTATCATTGGAACACTAATGTCCGGAACCTTGCAAGACTTGCGCTGCTTGGTTAGGGGGATTTTATGGGTTCGCGATATCCGGCCTGAGCATCGAGCCGAATGTCCCGGGAAGCAAAAGTTCTGGTTGGCAAAAAGATGGAATTCTCCCCCGACTGTCTTGTTGGTCGATATCCCACAACGCGGCAGGCGGTGCGATCACTCCCGATAAGCCAGGGTCGGTTACCGGCGCTAGTAAGATAGGACATAACTTCAGGCTAAAAAACCGTTACAGTAATTATTGAATTAATTTTCCTTCCCGACTGCCGATCAAGACTTAAAAAAGTGTGCGCCACCCCTCAACTCCACACTGCCTTCAAGGTCGCGCCTAGAGAATAGCATATAAGCGAGACCCCGGCTAAGCTAAGTTCAAAGCTAACTCCAATCTCCATTACACCTCCTTTAACAGCCGGTATTCATATCGCTTTTTCACGGGTGTTAGATATCTCCGTAGTCCATACTTCAGAGGGGAGGAAAGAGAAACGAAGAAGTGTAGAAGGAATAAATGAATAATGAAGGTAGAAGAGGGCTCACGGGCAGAAAGCAACAGAAAATGGAGATATAAGGAAAATCCCATGCCAGAGCGGCCTATGCCGATATAGTAGAAATAGCCCCACCAACACCCGGCTCTTGGTTACACAAGCCTAACTGCATAAGAAAATCGGTTAGGAAGCTTGGAAGGGTAATTTGCGTGATGTCAGGGGATAACAATTATATGGCGCAGCGATCGGGGGGACGTACTAAAATAGGGCTGGGATATATGGAAGGTATAATGAGGAGCTCCGTTTACTCGTCACTTCTAAACGAACTAGTCAAAAAAATGAGAATATGAGATATAATTAAATCAACCTGATCGCTCCATCATTTCCCACACCTGCCGATTTCTCTCCATGAATGCCCTCATTCACCTACTTACTCCCGTAGCAATAACAGAGGAAAGACATGGCTATAGGACTGTCTCCGCGAACCATTCAGGCTCGAGAACAAGTGCAATCGCTGAAGACATTCTTTAAGCTTCCTCGGCCAGCAGCAGTACACTCTCCACTTCCGGCAACTCCCACGTCTATCTTTTTCCGTCAACTCTGGCAACTATCCGCTTCCGTGAACTCCAGCACATGACTCATATGGGTATTCCCGTCATGTGTTAATTACTTCAACCAAAAGGATTTTAAGTTGTTGAGTGGGAATGGGGGCAGGGATTAAATGGCGGCGGCGGACATGTTTATGAAATGGATGTGGTCCTGGAGGAAATGGCGCATGGGCCATCGAGCCTCGAAGAGGGTAAAGAGGGCAATGCCTATTCGGCCTTTGATGTGCTATGGGTGGCAGATTCTGGGGGTTGTAGTAGTGCTACCACTCCCGCATGGCCGCGCTTGGCAGCGCACCACAGTGGTGTTCGGCCACGGTTATCCGGTTTGTTAGGGTTGACGTCGTTACGCCCAAGCAATATTCTCACCACTCCCTCATGCCCATTCCAAGCCGCACACCGGAGTGGTGTTCGGCCGTGGTTATCAGGCCTGTCGGGGGTGACGTCGTCTCGTCCGAGAAGTATTTTTACGACTCCCTCATGTCCATTCCCGGCGGCGCACCAGAGTGCTGTTAGGCCGTCATTATCGGGTTTGTCGGGGTTGATGCCGCCCCATCCGAGTAGTACCTTCACCACTCCCTCATGCCCATTCCAAGCCGCACACCGGAGTGGTGTTCGGCCGTGGTTATCGGGTCTACCAGGGTTAACGTCATCCCGTCCGAGTAATATTTTAACCACTCCCTCGTGCCCGTGCCAAGCAGCGCAACAGAGTGGTGTTACGCCGTCGCTATCTGGTTTATCAGGGCTGACGTCACCCCGTCCGAGTAGTATTTTAACCACTCCCTCGTGCCCACTCTGGGCAGCACACCAGAGTGGTGCCCGGTCGCGCCAACCCGGTTTGTTAGGGTTGACATCCCCCCGTCCGAGTAACATTTGCACCACTCCCTCGTGCCCACTCCAAGCGGCGCAGCGGAGCGGTGTCCGGCCGTGATTATCTAGTTTGTCGGGGTGGATGTCGCTCCGCCCAAGTAGTATTTCCACTACTCCCTCGTGCCCATAATAAGCCGCCCACGCGAGAGGTGTGTTACCCGTGCAGTCTCTTTGGTTGATATCACAACCTTCCACCTGCACCAAACTAGCTACAATCTCAACAATCCCAAACATGGCTGCCCAGTGTATACCACTAAAAAGAGAGAGTTTGCCGTAATCAACAACGTACGGATACCTCTTCTGGGCTCGCAAGAGGATTTGAGTGGGCATGTGGTTATTGTGGTCGCCAAATAATTTCAACGCAAGCAATTTAGCGCAATCCGAAAGATCCTGTTCCGCGTGGACTCCCCAATACACGGAGGAATATTCAAGAAAGGGTGTGCCACGGAGATCGGGAGAGGACCTGGTCGAGAGAGCCTTGACCTGCTGAGAATTTAGATAACTTAAGCAGGTTTCCGCCATTGTCGAATGAGCCGCACCAAAAAGCTTGGGGTGAACCCGGAGGTACTCCTGAAGAGTAGAGTGGATTAACCGGACTATGGAAGCCTTTTTGTCTACGGCAATAAGCCCTTGGCAACAGGATAGTAGTGTCCCTATTGAAGGAACATTGTCGGTATTGACATCCGGCGACCCTATCTCTACCGCAAGGGCGTGACACAGCTCATCTGACTTCAAGGGCCGCTCCGAGTGAGAGATCCACATCAAAACGGCCATGCCAAGCCTCGCTTTCTCTCCACCTTGTCCCTTTATCCGATCAAGTGTTGCACCATAAGCATCCCCCAACCCCAAGCCAGTGGTCATAGCGCTGAGCTTTTGTCGCCTGCGGTGGATTGTGGTTTCCTGTAAGATCGCATCGGTACTCAGTGAGACTAGCAGGAATCTAGATGCATATCTGTCAGTGGATAGTTGAGATAGCTTGCCCAGAATTGGTGCCAGTACGTACATTTCAGAAATATCATCAGGAATTTTCTTCAGGATTTCTGCCTCCAGGCTACTGTCCATCGCGTCTGGGGTTATATCCTCGTCCAGCCTGCTGTGGAGATAACTAATGATGTCATCTCGCCTGGGGGTGATGGATACACTAGTTACTCTTCCATTAAGACGCTTTCCGATTTCTGCTTGAATATGTGGTCTCCCAGTCACGAATATTCGAGTCCCTGGAGACTTCCGGAGGATTTGGTTGAGCGAACCGAGAAGCTTGACCTGATGTTCTGCGACGCATTCGTCTAGAGCGTCAATGCAAACGAATGTACGTTTTTCGGAAGAGGTAGTTTGCAGCATCTTCACAAGGTCGGAAAGTCGTGGTCCCCGTCCACCGATGACTTTTTTCTGATCCCCGTAGGCTTGCGCTATTTCCCCGGGTACCTCATCTAGCCCACCCACAACCTGCTTGAGCACGGCGCCCAGCATACCCGTCGAGGACTGCTCCTTTTGGGCCGCGAAGTCGAAGTAAAAACATGCAACAGCGGCATTTCGTCCTCCAGCTCGATCGCACAAGCTATCTACCACTAATGAGCTATCCTCACGGTTTGTTAACACTGGCCCTTTTTTCTTCCATCCATCAAGGCCGACATTATTACCTAATATAAGTTTTGCCGACTCCCGGATCTCCGTAGCAAAACAAAACTGCGTCATCCGATCCACCGCCCGCGCACCAGCTCCGAAATTCCTCAGTTTGTAAGAGCCATTCCCCTACGTTTTCGACTCGATGGTCCCGGATGTCCTGATGCCGTAGCCTCGGCTCAAGTGGGGATAGCCAGCTCAGGATGCTAGCTCGGTCATCGGCGACACTGAAGTTATTAACAGTGGTATTCCAAGAGTTGATATTATTACTGAAAGAATGCGACATTTTCCCCTCTTTGTTCCTCAGGATGTTGTAGGTTATGGATGGTGGAGTCGGTCAAGCACAGGTACTCGAACCCCTAAGGGTTGAAGCGAAGCGGGGTCTTTTGTGGAACCTCATGGATACATTCACCGTGGGGTCTTGACGAATATCAGCGGGCGACGGACAGGGATCCGTGGCGGGTATTTTTTCTGTTACCCTACTTTGACGAATTCTATTTTTTGCTTGCCGGACACTCATGTTCGTCACCCCCTGATATTCGTCAAGACCCATCGGTAACTTTACCTCAGGATCGCCTAATCAATCTCGCCCGGATTCGTACAAACACCCTACCTATACCTACTGCACCGGTCGCAGGAAATCCCACGCCGCTTTCCCCCCAACCGCTAACTTACCTGTATTCTGCGGTTTACCACCATCCCCGTTCCTTCCACTTCCAACTCTATTAGGCTCAGCACGCATCCCCAAACCCGATTCATGACCTCCTGACAACCGAAAGGCCATCCCCCTAGCCTCCGAAACCGTCCAACAGCCTCAAAACGCCCCTAATGACTACCGGTACCGCTACAGTCACCACTGGGGGCATGGCGAAACTGGGCGGGAGACGAACAGGGATTAATTGCTACTAATTTTTATAACCCTAACCAATCCATCTCCGCCCATGAAGTACCCCTGTTCACCGCCCGCCCAGTCGCCATGCCCCCAGTGGTGACTGTATCCCATCTCCATCTCCTTACTCTCTGCCGCCACAGAAGTAGCGGTCATCGACATGGCCCCACAACCGATCGCCGCGCCAGGGTCTACCCTCGTTCCCCTCGAAAGATGTCCGCAAGATACTCTCAGAACAAACAAAAGAAAACGTGTGAAGATACCTACAGAACTCCTGCCTATTCATCGTAAATCATTGAAATTCTTATCCTTCGCAGGCCACCAGGACGAAAACATGCTAGACCCGTTTCCAAACCCTCCCAGATTCTTTAGGTGGACCTGGCATTTGTCGGTTAATACGAGTGATTAAATCCTAGATTCTTACGCGCTCCTCCATTCTAGTACGTGTTGGATTCAGATCTGGGATGGTTCAGAAATCTGGAACCCTGTGCCCAACTGGTTGACCAATCCCAAGCCTCCGATTCTCTACACATTAGGCCTTTCTTAATACAACTTAGTAGGAACAGAGAAGTTGTCGAGGATGCGATCCAATAAAAAAAAGATTCTCCATTGGTATCCACCAAGCTTCCTCCAACCAATTCCACTCTACCACAAGTACCATACAACATAGTCTAGAAATTCCGGAAGCCGTTATTCTGACCGGGATTGTCCGGGTTCCATCCACACCTTTGGTCCAAACCCCCGACTCTTCCAAAATCCTATGGAAAGTCCTCCATCTGTCATTATATTCCAGCCAAAGCAAAGTTTAGTGTGTTACAGTATGCCCCAACTATGCCGACACCTCTGAACCTTCCGTGTGGTTTCCCGGAGAGATCAGGAGAATCTTTGGTGGCTGCAGGCACCTTGTTTGTGGTGCTCGTGGGGTCGGGTTGTCTACCGCTTAGGAAGAGCTGGGTCTATAGGAGCAGGGCTTTACGGCAGGTTAACAGCTGACATGATATAGGTTAACAGGGGTGAAATGAACAACTCAATGCTGGTGTCTCTCGTGATGTCAATAGGCCGCAGAGCTATTCCCAGAACATACTCGGCTATGGTTTGTTAACAAAATCAACCGAACACCAGGAGGGCACAGCAACACATCGCTTCCAGACAGCCCTAGAAAACAAATCCTCCCAGAACATTATTACTACTTGATCGGTATTATGCTTGATTGTCTCTTCTCTTTTTTTCTTGTCTTTTTTTTCTGGTTACCAGGATGGTGGAGGTCAACACTGTTCTCTCCCACTTGTACTACCTTCAACTTTATTCTTGATCTTTTTATTCTTCATCCCTTCTCTGAGCAGTTGAAGAGTTCCCTTATCGCACCTATATTGTCATTTTCTAGAACACCTACTGGAAGTGTTTTAGGTGTTTCTTTTCCCCCTGTTTTTTATATCCCCAATACTAACCATATTGTTTTCTTCCATAGTCCTGACATCAGCTCCACTTCAGTCGCAAGACCCCTTTTCTTCTTCTTCTTCTTATGTTTTCTCTCATCATTCTCTGAAATTGTTTCCCTTCCTGGTTTTGTTTTGATACTAAATTTTTGTTTTTATCATTCTAACATGCATTTTCTCACATTCAGAAATATATCCTAACATTGATCCTCATTTGCAGACATCTGGGCTCGTTGATGCTCGGTTGATTTTGCCAAGACCGAAATTTGGAGCCACCGGAATCCCGATCCCACCCCCTCTTAGTGAATTAACTAAAGATCAGGCGGATCCGGGGTTCAGATTTCTATAACAAACGCCTTTGTTCCGTGGGCAGCGCTCGTGAAATTAGTATATCCCAATCTGAAAGCACCGCTAGGCGCCGGGAGTTTGTATACACACCCATAAAAAAAGATACCCCTTCTAAAAATCACGAATTCCGCATGGCCACAATTTTCCAATATTCCACCATCATCACTCTTTCCTATTATATAGTTCAGGACTGTCCAATCAATCCCATATTTGTGCCACCACACCACCTACGCCTACCAGCACTCGAGTAGCTTGTAGCACCCAATTCGCCTAAGCACAAATGACCCATCTTCTACTCGTAGGCTGCGCGAGTGCGACTACTCGTGTCTCCGCGCCAAGATTGGGCACCTCTTTTGGAATAGTTTCCTTTCAACCCGTAAAAGGCATGGTGTCCGAGCTGTTTGAATGTCAGTAAAGCCCGAGTAGCCGGTGGGGGCATGATATGAGAATGATCTGAAAATTCATCGCAATGTTGGATCATTCACAATATCTTGTGTGCTTGTTGTTGGAAGCGGTGAGGAAACAAAACAGCGTGGACAAGAGGCCCTATATTCGCACAGAGTGGGAGCGCATGCCTCAAGAACCTATCAATCGCTTTGTATGGACTTTCATGTAAATTTATTACAAGGTCCGCGCATGTGGAAGGGATCAAGTTTAATAGTTAATGGTCAGCTCTGTAGTCAGAAGAATTTATTCTCCCTCATTGACTTTAGATATTCGTTCAGGGTTTTTCCACTACAGTACCGATCCTTTTGCGCGAGGGAACTATGAGAAGGTGAAATATCAATGCTGCTTAAGGATTATTCTAAGCGAAAAGGGAAAGTGGATGCTCACAAAAAGAAAGAAGGACGGAGGAAGCACAGAAGGAAGAAGCACCAAGGAATTCTCGTCGTAAGTCGCCTTCGTCGTCGGCCTTCGCACACACAAGGATGTCATTGATCGGCTGATCATTTTCCGTCAATCAATCGATGATGTTTCCGGGTGTCCCTCCCTACCCCTTATATTCTGACCAGGAAGGTGGAGGGAAAAAGAGTCGCGTGAAAACCGTGAACGTTCCCTACAACAGTCACCTCCATCAATGCTAGCTACAACTAGGTAAAGCTCTCGTACTTATAAGCATCCGAGCATGAACAATAAAATATCTAAACTTAATTTCACCCCCACCCCAGTACCTGCAGTGCCATTCAAATCCCAATTCCCACAGCTTGGCAAGGTTTTCTCCGTTTGGGTAGAGGGGTCGAATGGGTTCGCAACGCCCGGCTTGATCATCGGGCGGGATGCCTTGGGGGCAAAGGTTCTAGTGGGCAAAAGGATAGAATCTGCCTCCAGGCTACGCGACCCGTGGGGGGGGCTCTGCTTAGTCAGCCAATCGTACCTGTTGTCAGTCATTGGCCGCAGGCCTCCCAAACTCCCCCCCCAGCACTTCGACGCCAACATCATCCTTTCCACCTTGTGGCAATATTGTCAATCCACATTCCCCTACCGGGGCCCTTGCCTCTCTTTTCTCCCACCTCCGTCGAGGCCACCTTTCGCACTCCCCCGCTCGCCGCTCCTATTTACAATCTCCACGATCGCACTATCTCAGTTCTCTTACCTGAATGACCGCCTCACAAATGCGCTACCCCCGCTACCGCGGATCTTGCTGCCCCTCCGCTGTCCCACTTCTAACACTGTTACCCCCAAGCTGGTGACTTAGTCACAATTCTCTCCCGGGTTGTTTTGTAAACCAGTCACCGACTGTCACTCGTCTAATCTTATCGTTCGTGTTGGAGGTCGCACAGAAGAGGCCGGAGATGCAGTGTATAGTAATGGGACTTGAACGATGAAAGAAGAAAGAGATTGATTCTATCTTGCATGCTCGCCTATAGACGCGCAAGGCTGCGGTACTTTATAACAATCCGCAGTATCAACATACATCAATTTGACTCTAGTTACTTCTTCGTACCCCACATTCCAAGTAGTCTGGCCATTGGCCGAACATATGTGCACCGCACATCACATTGAAATAATACTTCCGACAGTTCGTGCGGTAAGTCTACACAGCGTACCACATAGGACACGGTACATAATGATGGCCCACCGTAAACCTACAAGATTCCGTGAACTGGACAAGTATAAAAAAAGCAGATTAAATTTCAATTGGGATGTAAGGGAGAGGGGTTAAGTTATGGATTGGGTGCAAAGGAGGAAAGGAAAAGGTATAATAGCTTGACCCCCTAAATCCAAAATTAATCCCCCAGGATCGTGGGGTAGGAATATAGATTCGATTTGAATCCCCTGTGGTAGTGCCCTCCAACATACAGTGCCCTCTATCTGCCGCCAAAGCCCCATATTTTCAGTCCTTTGCCTAACTATCCTCTATTCATTACAGGGCTACATAAAATCCGCTTATGAAAAGGAGATGCAACCCATGGGTACTTTCCTCAACGTGGGATCCTACAAAAAAAGTACACCATTACCCGGCACGAAATTCTAGAGCGCAAGATACTGTTCCCCGATATTGCGCCTTACATTAATAATTTACTGTAACATGGAGTATGATCCAAATACTAGTGTCTCGGGAATGTCAAGGCTTTCCCTGCCCACTTAAGGGGGAGGTGGGTATATGGGTTTGTGGCACCAGGCTTGTGATAGTTAAATGGGTGGAATACCCTTCCTAACTCTCTTGCAAGTGGGTGCTTTATTGCGTGGTGGGACGGGTAACTGCTTTGAAAAGTTTAGGGAGAATAGCGGTGCTCGTAGGATGGGAGTTAATTTCAGAGTTAAAAGATACCTTAACGAACTAATCTTCCTCCACCGGCAAGACTATAAAGTGTAGATAGCCTCCCAACTTCACCTAATTTTCAAGGTCACGCCTAGAAAAAGTAGCATGTAATTTAAGCATGATCTTGGCCAAACCGTGTCTGATCACAATCATATTTTAATCAACTAGCCTTTGCGCCTCTTTTTACAAGTGCTAGAGGTAAAGTACGGGTGCAAAAATACTCGTCCGATACCCTTTTTACACCAAAAATGGACATTTTTGAACAAATAATTCTCAACATTGCTTATATAAAAACACTTGAAATCTTTCCATCAGCTAGGGAATCACTATCTATTCAAACCTATAAAAGTAGAAGTGTAAGGAATCAAATTTGTCTTCAGGGTTCATAATTGTGTCAACTAGTGTAAAAGTGACTTAGGTTTTTGTATGGGGCTCCATACAAAAAAGTACATGGCAACAGCTACCAGATACTTAAACGACCTTTTCTCCCTCACTTAGTAATATTTAAGGATTCTGTAACTTTCTTCAGGTTATCTACGGGTTTGCTAATGCAAGGATAAATTTTCGCTGATTCTCATAGACATTGCGCAATGAGAGAGGGTGGTGAAGATGGGCACTTTTGGTGTAAAAAGGGCATCGGACGAATACTTTTGCCCTAGTACTGTATCTACACTTCGCACTAGTCCCCGATATCTACGAGTAAGAAACCTTTAAGCCCATACTTCGGGAGTGTGAAGAAAGAAAAGAAAATAAGAAAAATATAGAAAAGATTTAAAATATGATGGAAACCTGAAGCCACATCAGCTTATCTCGGCACAAGAGAAACAGCGCCCCATCAATGGAAAACTCCTGATTACACTGACTCGACTAAATAAGAAATCCATAAAGAGGTCTGGAGCCGGCATTTGAAGGATATACGCATTCCTATCCATGCGATCTCTGTCAGCTAAGAGAAAATATTTAAGTGGAGTTTCTGTGGCAGGCTTACCATTGAACGGAAGGAAACACCGCAATTATCATAAAGTATTATACACTGCAGGTTGAGGCTGAGCCAGAATAGAAGAAGGGGTGAAATGGCGGCGATGTGTAGGATTATGGTATTTTGGTGGCCCTTGCGGGGATGGTGCATAGGTCATCCATATTCCAAGACGGTAAGGTAGGTAATGCCTCCTCGGCCTTAGGTGGCACTGGGGATGGTAGGTTCTGAGGGCTGAAGTAGCGCTATCACTCCCGCATGGCCACGCTGAGTAGCCCACCACAATGGTGTTCTGCCACGGTGATCCGGCTTGTTAGGGTTGACGTCGTCACGCCCGAGTAGTAATTTCACCACTTCCTCATGCCCACTCCAAACAGCACATAGGAGTGGTGTTTGGCCGTCATCATCTGGCCTGTTGGGGTTGACGTCGTCCCGTCCGAGTAGCATTTTCACCACTCCCTCGTGTCCATTCCAAGCAGCATAGGCGAGTGGTGCTTGGCCATCGTCACCTGGCTTATCAGGGCTCACGTCGTCCCGCCCGAGCAGGATTTTCACCACGCCCTCAAGCCCGCTCCAAGCAGCATAGGAGCGTAATGTTTTACCGTTATTATCTGGTTTGTTGGGGTTGACGTCGTCCCGTCCGAGTAGTATTTTCGCCACTCCCTCGTGCCCATTCTGCGCAGCACAACAGAGTGGTGTTCGGCCATCGTCATCTGGTTTGTCGGGGTTGACGTCGTCCCGTCCGAGTAGCATTTTCACCACTCCCTCGTGCCCACCCCAAGCAGCACAATAGAGTGGTGTTCGGCCGTCGTTATCTAGTTTGTTGGGGTCGACATCGTCCCGTCTGAGCAGAATTTTCGCCACCCCCTCATGCCCATTCTGCGCAGCACAACAGAGTGGTGTTCGGCCATCGTCATCTGGTTTGTCGGGGTTGACGTCGTCCCGTCCGAGTAGCATTTTTGCCACTCCCTCGTGCCCATTCCAAACAGCACAACAGAGTGGTGTTCGGCCGTCGTTATCTGGTCTGTCGGGGTCGACGTTGTCCCGCCCGAGTAGAATTCTCACCACTCCCTCATGTCCACCCCAAGCGGCCCAACATAATGGTGTTCGGCCGCTGTTATCTGGTTTGTTGCGGTCGACGTCGTCCCGCCCGAGTAGTATTTTCACCACTCCCTCATGTCCTCCCCAAGCGGCACAACAGAATGGTGTTCGGCCGCTGTTATCTTGTTTGTTGGGATCGACGTCGCTCCGTCCAAGCAGCATTTTCACCACTCCCTCGCGCCCATCCTGGGCAGCACAACAGAGGGGTGTTTGGCCATCTTTATCTAGTTTGTCGAGGCTGACGTTATCCCGTTCGAGTAGCATTTTCACCACCCCCTCGTGCCCATTCTGCGCAGCACAACAAAGTGGTGTTTGGTCGTCGATATCGGATTTATCGGGGTTGATGCCGTCCTGTCCGAGTAGTATTTCAACTACATCCTCGTGCCCATTATAAGCAGCCCACCCGAGAGGTGTATTACCAATGCAGTCTTCTTGATTGATATCGCAACCTTCCACCTCCAGACAACCAACTACAATCTCAGCAATTCCAAAAAAGGATGCATAGTGTAGACCCCCGAACAGGGAAAGTTTAGCGGAATCAATAGGGTGCGAGTAGTACTCCTGCGCTTCCAAGAGGATTTTAGAGGGTATTTGATTATTGCGATCGTCAAATAGCTTTAGTGCAAGTAATTTACTGCATTCCGAAAGGTCCCGTTTTGCGTGAGTTCCCCAATATACCGAGGAATATTCGAGAAATGGTGTGCTCCGGAGATCCGGAGTGGGGCTGGCCGAGAGAGCCTTGACCTGCTGAGAATTCATATAACTCAAGCAGGTTTCTGCAATTGTCGAGTGAGCTGTGCAAAAAAGCTCAGGGTGAGCCCGGAGGTACTCTTGAAGGGTAAAGTGGATTAGCCGGACTATGGAAGACTTCTTGTCCACGACAACAAGCCCCTGGCAACAGAATAGCAGTGTGCCTACTGAGGGGACGTTGTCAGTGTTAAGATTGGCCGACCCTATCTCGACTGCAAGGGCGTGACATAGTTCATCAGGCTTCAAGGGCCGCTCCGAGTGTGAGATCCACATTAAAGCCGCCATGCCAAGCTTGGCTTTCTCCCCACCTTGACCCTTAATCCGATTCAACGTTGAACCATAAGCATCCCCCAACCCCAACCCATCGGTCATCGTCCTGAGCTTTTGTCGCCTGCGGTGGATTGTAGTTTCCTTCAAGATCGCGTCGACATTCAGCGAGACCAGCAGGAATCTAGATATATATCTGTTAGTGGATAATTTAAGGTATTCTGCCCAGTATTGGTAGCCACACGCACATTTCCGAAATATCATCAGGAATTTTCTTCAGGATATCCGCCTCTAAACTACTATCCATCGCGTCCGGGGTTATATCCTCATCCAGCCTAGCACGAAGATAACTGATGATATCATCTCGCCTAGGAGTGATTGATACACTGGTTACTCTCCCAGTAAGACGCTTGCTGATTTCAGCCTCAATGTGTGGTCTCCCAGTAACAAATATTCGAGTCCCTGGAGACTTTTGAAGAATTTGGCTGAGTGAACCGAGAAGCTTAGCCTGATGTCCAGCCACGCATTCATCTAGAGCATCAATGCAGATGAATGTTCGCTTCTTCGAAGTGGTAGTCTGCAACATCCCCACAATATCTGAAAGTCGTGGTCCCCGTCCACCAATGACTTTTTTCTGGTTTTCGTAGGCTCGCACTATTTCCCCTGGCACCTCGTCTAGTCCACCCACAACCTGCTTGAGTAGGACACCCAACACACTCGTCGGTGACTGCTCCTTTTGGGCCGCGAAGTCGAAATAGAAACACGCAACAGCGACATCTTGTCCTCCAGCCTGATCACACAAGCTATCTATAACCAATGAACTAATATCACAGCTTGTCAGCACTTGCGCCCCCCCTCAACCCGGCTAGTTGTTACCTAATATAGGTCTTACCGGCCCCTGGGTCTCCACGGCAAAACAAAACCGCGCTATCGGATTCATCTCCCCCACTACCCGCGCACCAGCTTCTAAACTCCTCGGTTTGTAATAGCCATTCCCCTATATCTTCCACGCGGCTTTCTTGGATGTCCTGATGTCGTAACCTGGGCTCTAGTGGGGATAGCCAGGCTAGGATGTTAGGTCGGTGATCGGCGGCATTGAAGGTATTAAAAGTGTTCAAAGAGTTGATATTATTACTGAAAGACTGCGACATTTTCTGCGTTTTTCTGCTTAGGAGACTGTCGATGATGGATGATAGATGATAGAGTCGGTCGGCTGCCCGAGACTTCTTGGGCTCAAGAAAAGCGGGGTCTTTTGTGGAACCTCATTGAGCCTCAGGATCGCCCAATCAATCTCACCCAAACCTGTGCGAACACCCCCATGCGACTGCCTGTACTCGAGTAATTCCTCGCCCGCATCTGATATCTCGATGCCTTGTCACGTTAGTCGCACCAGGCTGCCCTTTATTGTACTCACTATCGGCAGCCTTCCTTGACCATTCCGTGCATCCACATTGCCCACCCCCTCCCGAGTTTCGTATATTACAGTAGAGTACAAGGTCTGGCGCGGGGTTATGGAATACCGCAGTTATTTGACGTTAACCAGCGAAATATATCCCTGCCGTTCCAGTTAGTATGTTCATACCTTTGTATCTCATCACGCGCCACCGACCGCACTCATCTTAGCCGACGACAACTACCCAATCAAACATGAGTTCTTGATCTTAACTTCTGGCATCCCAGCTGCTTCTCCATGGAATCCATCATCCCTCCGATCATTCCGATCCCCATACCACGGAAGCCCCTGCCAGAACTTGTATCTCCCCCCCTATCATGCCCAAATATGTGTCGGGGCGGCCCCGAACTTGCCTAACAGTACGAGTACCTTGTTTGGCAGCTTGATGGGGGCTCGGATGGGGCCGCAATCTCTATACGATTCACGTACCGCTGGAAACCTGCGGCAAATTCAATTCCATTGTATACAATTAGTAAAAAAACAACCTCCACTTCACCAATCAATACATTTCCCAAGCTCCAAGCCCGCCGTTCCATCCAAAACCTCAGCGACATGACCGAGATCGGGTATCTCGCGATTGCTCCATCCAACAAGGTATGCTGCGTGCGTGCGCATGCTACCGACGGTTGAACCAGTAGCCCTAGGCCCTCAAGTCAACACCACAGCTAACTCCAAAACCGTTTCTTCCAACCCTATCGGGCTCAAGAACGGATCCCCAAACCCAATCCATGGCGCCTTGATAGCCGAAACGTCTGACCTCCTAGCCTCCGAAACTGTCCAACAATCTCCAAATATCTCTAATGACTACCGTATCCCATCCCCCCCCCCCCTTCCTCCATGCTGCTACCAAGATAACCGTCAGCGATATTCAACCCCACAGACCAGGGCCACAGTCGATCGCAGCGCAGGAGTATGCCTTAGCCCCCCTTGAAAGCTATCCACTACATAGAAGTGCGCCCGGAAAAAAGAAGAAAAAAACAGAGAGCGAGCGGAGATACTTGCGGAACCCCCGCGTATTCATAGTAAATCATTGAAATTCCTTCACAGGCCACCCGTTCCAGAATGGACTCCGCGCGAGAATCTGCTCATGCCGAGTGCTAAGTAAATAACGTGAGCTTCATTCAGGTTTACAAACGAATTTTATGGATAATTTGATGCTTCTCCTTTCCACCCCTTTGGCTCAGAAGGACCAGGTGATAGGAGGAGGGTCACTGCCTTCCCCGGAACGTTCTACTCACTTCCAGTGTAGAGAAATTTGCGGAATCCAAGATCACGTGATTTACTTAGCACTCGGCAGCATGAGTGCGCGCCAAACCTTGGCACGAGTTAGTTTTCATCATTCGTTTGACTAACCAATGCTAGCACCTGGAGCCCTCCAAAAGATCTGGGGTCTGGGAACTGCCGCAGCATTTTCGTCCCAGGGTTAGACAATATCCAAAATAGTTCGGAATCCTGGGACCTTTTGCCCAACTAGTCAACCAACCCCAAACCTGCAATTCTTACACATCAGGGTTCTCTTTTTGTACACATAATGGAGAGCAGACAGCCTGTCGGGGGTGCGATCCAATAAAACAAAAATCCTTTTCCATTGGTATTCACTGGGTTTCTTTCGACCAATTCCACTTTATTACAACACAGTCTAGAAATTTAGTCTTGCGATATCAATAGGCGGCGGAGCTATTCCCAGAACGGGTTGCTTGTCAACAAAATTAACCAAACACAAGGGGAGCGCGGCAACAGATAGCTTCCAGGCAACCCCACAAAACAAACCCTCCCAGAATATTATTACCACTTAACTGGTATTATTTCTTCTTTGCTTCTTGCCTATTTTAGTTACCAGGACGGCGGAGGAGTGCTGTTGTCATGGATCACTCGCTGAGGCTCGGCTAATTTTGTGAACGAACAAAATGGTATTATAAGACCTCGAAAATACCGGTCATAAATTTACTTGTTGATACTCATCGAGGTCAACTATGATACAAGTATTATTCTTACACTGCCAGAACTGCGGTGTTATAGCAGATTGATATATCTATCGTAGTCTACCCCGCCCCTCTAATATCAAAGGGTAAGCTCGCCCATTTGCAGTCCTGCGGCTAATATAGCTATTGTTCTGGACAAAATTTATCATTAGCACTAATTGTTCTGAGTATCTCTAAAATTATAAGGGTGAAATTCGGAACCACCGGAATCCCGATTCCCACCCCCCAGCTCTTAATAAATTAACTAAACATCTACTATTTTTTTTTGGTTGCCCACAGGAGGGGGGGGGATAGTCGCTTAGTCATCCCACAGTACTGGTTGTCATTGGTAGCAGGCTTCCTAAATTAGACCGAGGGCAGCACCCTTGGTATGGCTTTACACCAAAATTTTGGCTGCATCGCTGAACACTCACTTGGTCTATCTTCTAACACTTCGACGCCAACATCATCATTCCCACCTTGTATCATAGCAAAACAATCAATCCACATTGCCCCACTGGGACTTTTGCCTCTCCTTTCTTTCCCTCACCTCCGCTGAGGCCACTTCTTGCACTCCCCCGCTCACCCCTCCGATTTACAATCTCCCCGATGCCACTATCTCAGCCCCCTTACGTGAATGACCGCCTCACAAATGCGCTATCCCCGCTACTGTGCATCCTACTGCATCCGTGCTACTCCACTTCTAACTCTATTACCTCCAAGCTTGTGACTTAGTCACCACCACCATGCTCTCCTAGGTTGTTTTGTAACGCAGTCATCAACTGTCACTCGTCTAATTTTATCGTTCGTGTAGCATGTCCACACAGCGCACCACACAGAAGCCGTGGCAGCCCACCGTAAACTTATCATATTTTCTAAGCCGGGCAAGTGTAAAAAAAAAGTATCTTAAATTTCAATTGGGGTGTAAGGGCGGAGGTTATGGGTGGGGTCCTAGGAGGAAAGGAAAACGTAGCTCTCTTTTTAAAATCAAAATTAACCCCCCAGGATTGCGGGGTAGGAATATTATAGATCTGATTTGAATGCCCTTGAGTAGTGCTCTCCTACATACAGTGCCCCCCATCTGCTGCGGAAGCCCATACTTTCAGTCCTTTGCCCAACTGTCCTCTGATAACTACAGGCCGGCGATCAAAAAAATCCCCTTACTCAACTCATGAGCACTTTCCACAGCATGAGCTCCCACAGCAAAATACGTAATTACCCGGTATAAGATTCTAGAGTGCAAGATACTATTCCCCGATATTGCGCCCTGCATTCATAATCTACTGTAACATGGAGTATCATCCTAATACTAATGCCTAGGAAATGGCAAGGCCTTCCGTGCTCACTTGGGGGGGGGGTTAGATGGGTTCGTGATACCCGACTTGAGCACCGGACGTCCTGAGAAAGGAGGGGGGTTGTGGTGGTTAAAGGGATGGAATATCGTTCCCAACTTTCCCGCTAGTGGGTGCTTCAGAACGCTGTGGGCCGAGTGACAATTTTGAAAAGCTCGGGTAGAACAGCGGTGCTCGTAGGATGGGTTAATTTCAGAGTTAAAAGATACCTTACCAAACTAATCTTCCTCCACGGGCAAACCTATAAGGTTTAGATAGCCACCCAACTTCACCTTATTTTCAAGCTCACGCCTAGAGGACAGTAGCATGTAATTTAAGCATGATCTTCGCCAAACCGTGTCTAATACACAATCATAATTATTTTAGTCAACCAGCTCTTGCGTCTATTTTTACACGAGTGCTAGAAAGATCTGCACTTCTCACTATTCCCCGATATCTAAGAAACCCTTAGGCCCACACTGCGGGGGTGTGAGGAAGGAAAGGAAAATAAGGGAACTGTAGAAGAAAATTGAAATATGATGGAAACTTGAAGCCACACCAGCTTATCTCGGGACAAGAGAAATAGCGCCCCATCAATGGCAAACCCCTGATTACACTGACTTGACTAAATAAGAAATCTATAAAGAGGTCTGGAGCCGGCATTTGATAGACAAGGGGGTTCCTATCACATGGGATCTCTGTCAACTAAGAGAAAATATTGAAGTTGAGTTTCTGTGGCGGGCTTCCCATGGAAGCGAAGGAAGCAAAGCAAATGCCCTACGATTGGAATTATAGATTGCGGGCTGAGGTTGAACCGGAATGAGAGAAAGGACAAAATGGCGGCAATGGGTAGGTTTATGGGATTCTTGTGGCACTTGCAGGAATGGCGCATAGGTCATCCATATTTGAAGACGGTAGGGTAGGCAATGCCACCTCGGCCTTAGGTGGTGCTAGGGGTGGTAGGTTCTGAGGGCTGAAGTAGCGCTATCACTCCCGCATGGCCACGCTCAGCAGCGCACGACAGTGGTGTTCGGCCACGGTTATCCGGTTTGTTAGGGTTGATGTCGTTATGCCCGAGTAGTAATTTCACCACTCCCTCATGCCCATTCCAAACAGCGCACAGGAGTGGTGTCCGGCCGCAGTGATCTGGTTTGTTGGGGTTGACGTCGTCCCGTCCGAGTAGCATTTTCACCACTCCCTCGTGCCCATTCCAAGCAGCATAAAAAAGCGGTGCTTGGCCATCATCACCTGATTCATCGGGGTCCACGTTGTCCCGCCCGAGCAGCGCTTCTACCACTCCCTCAAGCCCACTCCAGGCAGCACAGGAGAGTAGTGTTTTACCGTTGTTATCTAGTTTGTCGTGGCTAACATCGTCCCGCCCAAGCAGCATTTTCGCCACTCCCTGGTGCTCATTCCAAACAGCACAGCAGAGTGGTGTTCTGCCGTTGGTATCCGGTTTGTCGGGTTTAACATCGTTCCGCCCGAGTAGCATCTTCACCACTCCCTCATGCCCATTCCAAACAGCATAACAGAGTGGTGTTCGGCCATCATTATCTGGTTTGTCGGGGTTCACGTCGTCCCGTCCGAGCAGCACTTTCACCACTCCCTCATGTCCACCCCAAGCAGCAAAACAGAGTGGTGATCGGCCGTCATTATCTTGTTTGTCAGGGTTGGCGTCGTCCCGTCCGAGGAGTATTTTCACCACTCCTTCGTGCCCATTCAAGGCAGCACAACAAAGGGGCGATCGGCCGCCGTCATGTGGTTTGTCGGGGTTAACATCGTTCCGCCCGAGTAGCATTTTCACCACTCCCTCATGCCCATTCCAGACAGCACAATCGAGTGGTGTTCGGCCGTCGTTATCCGGTTTGTTGGGGCCGACGTCGTCCCGTCCAAGAAGCATTTTGACTAGTTCCTCGCGCCCATCCTGGGCAGCACAACAGAGTGGGGTTTGGCCGTCGTTATCTGGTTTGTCGGGGATGACGTTGTCTCGCCCAAGCAGCATTTTCACCACTCCCTCTTGCCCATTCCAAACAGCACAATAGAGTGGTGTCCGGCCGTCGATATCTTGTTTGTTGGGGTCGACGTCGTCCCGCGCGAGTAGCATTTTCACCACTCCCTCGTACCCATTCAAGGCAGCACAACAAAGGGGCGATCGGCCGCCGTCATGTGGTTTGTCGGGGTTAACATCGTTCCGCCCGAGTAGCATTTTCACCACTCCCTCATGCCCATTCCAAGCAGCACAACAGAGTGGTGTTCGGCCGTTGTTATCATGTTTGTTAGGGTCGACGTCGTCCCGTCCGAGCAGCATTTCGACTACTCCCTCACGCCCATCCTGGGCAGCGCAACAAAGTGGTGTTTGGCCGTCGATATCCGGTGTGCCGGGGTCAACGTCATCCCGTCCGAGTAGCATTTTCACCACCATGTGGTGCCCATTCTGCGCAGCACAACAGAGCGGCGTTTGGCCGAGCATATCCAGTTTATCGGGGATGATATCGCCCCGTCCGAGTAGTATCTCAACTACATCCTCGTGCCCATTATAAGCAGCCCACCCGAGAGGTGTATTACCAATGCAGTCCTCTTGATTGATATCGCAACCTTCCACCTCCAGAAAACTAACTACAATCTCAACAATTCCAAAAAAGGATGCATAGTGTAGACCGCTGAACAGGGAAAGTTTAGCTGAATCAATAGTGGGCGAGTAGTACTGCTGCGCTTCCAAGAGGATTTTGGTGGGTATTTGGTTACTACAGTCGTCAAATAGCTTTTGTGCAAGTAATTTACCGCATTCCGAAAGGTCCCGTTTCGCGTGGGTTCCCCAATATACCGAAGAATATTCGAGAAAAGGTGTGCTCTGGAGATCGGGAGACACGGTCGAAAGAGCCTTGACCTGCTGAGAATTCAGATAACGCAAGCAGGTTTCTGCAATTGTTGAGTGAGTGGTACCAAAAAGCGCTAGGTGAGCCCGGAGGTACTCTTGAAGAGTAAAGTGGATTAACCGGACTATGGAAGACTTCTTGTCCACGACAAGAAGACCCTGACAACAGAATAGTAGTGTCCTTATTGAAGGGACATTGTCGGTGTTGAGATTCGCCGACCCTATATCGATTACAAGGGCGTGACACAGCTCATCAGACTTCAAAGGCCGCTCCGAGTGAGAGATCCACATCAAAGCAGCCATGCCAAGCCTGGCCATCTCCCCACCTTGACCCTTAATCCGATTCAACGTTGAACCATAAGCATCCCCCAACCCCAAGCCATCGGTCATCACGCTCAGCTTTTGTCGCCTGCCGTAGATTGTAGTTTCTTTCAGGATCGCGTCGGCATTCAGCGAGACCAGCAGGAATCTAGATATATATCAGTCAGTAAATAATTTAAGGTACTCTGCCCAATGTTGGTAGCCACACGCACATTTCCGAAATATCATCAGGAATTTTCTTCAGGATATCTGCTTCCAAACTACTATCCATCGCGTCCGGGATCAGATCCTCATCCAACCTAGCACGAAGATAACTAATGATATCATCTCGCCTAGGAGTGACTGATACACTCGTTACTCTCCCAGCAAGACGCCTTCTAACTTCAGTCTCAACGTGTGGTCTCCCGGTAATAAATATTCGAGTCCCTGGAGACTTTTGAAGAATTTGGCTGAGTGAACCGAGAAGCTTAACCTGATGTCCAGCCACGCATTCATCTAGCGCATCAATACAGATGAATGTTCGCTTCTCCGAAGTGGTAGTCTGCAGCATCCCCACAATATCGGAAAGTCGCGGTCCCCGCCCACCAAGGACTTTTTTCTGGTTTTCGTAGGCTTTCACTATTTCCCCTGGAACCTCATCTAGTCCGCCCACAACCTGCTTGAGTAGGACACCCAACACACTCGTCGGTGAGTGCTCCTTTTGGGCCGCGAAGTCGAAGTAAAAACATGCAACAGCGACATCTTGTCCTCCAGCCTGATCGCACAAGCTGTCTATAACCAATGAGCTAACATCGCAGCTTGTCAGCACTTGTACCCCCCCCCCCCAATTCATCACGGGTAGTTCTTGTTACCTAATATAGGTCTTACCGGCTCCCGGGTCTCCACGGCAAAACAAAACTGCTCTATCGGATTCATCTCCCCCACTACCCGCGCACCAGCTTCTAAACTCCTCTGTTTGTAATAGCCATTCCCCTATACCTTCCATCCGGCTTTCTTGGATGTCCTGATGCCGTAACCTAGGCTCTAGTGGGGATAGCCAGGCTAGGATGTTGGGTCGGTGATCGGCGGCATTAAAGGTATTAAAAGTGTTCAAAGAGTTGATATTATTACTGAAAGGCGACATTTTCTGCGTTTTGCTGCTTAGGACACTGTAGATGATGGATGATAGATGATGGAGTCGGTCGGCTGCCAGACTCGAATTCCTGGGCTCAAGAAAAGCGGGGTCTTTTGTGGAACCCCATTGAGCCTCAGGATCGCCCAATCAATCTCACCCAAACCTGTGCGAACACCCGCATGCGACTCGACTGCCTGTAATTCCTCGCCCACATCTGATATCTCGCTGCCTTGTCACTTAGTCGCACCAGGCTGCCCTTTCTTGCACCCACTATCGGCAGCCTTCCTACTCGAGTAGACCATTCCGTGCATCCACATTGCCCGTCCCCTCCCGAGTTCCGTATATTACAGTAGAGTACAAGGTCTAGCGTGGGGTTATGGAATACCGCAGTTATTTGACGTTAACCAGCGAAATATATCCTACCTTTGTATCTCATCATGCGCCACCGACCGCACTCATCTTAGCCGACGACAACTACCCAATCAAACACGAGTTCTTGATCTTAACTTCTGGCATCCCAGCTGCTTCTCCATGGAAGCCATCATCCCTCCGATCATTCCGATCTCCATACCGGTACCACGGAAGCCCCTGCCAGAACTTATATCTCCCCCCTATCATGCCTAAATAAGTGCCGGAACGGCCCCGAACTTGCCTAACAGTACGAGTACCTTGTTCGGCAGCTTGATGGGGGGTCGGAAGAGACCGCAATCTCTATACGATTCACGTACCGCTGGAAACCCGTGACAAACTCAATTCCATAGTATACAATTGGTAGAAAAACCCACTGTGCCAGCCAAGACGCTTCCCAAGCTCCGAGCCCACAATTCCATCCAAAGCCTGCGTGACATGGCCAGGATCGGGTATCCCGCCATTGCACCATCCAATACGATACGATATGTTGCGTGCGTGCGTGCGCAGGCTAAGTTATATACCGGCGATCGGGCCAGCACCCCTAAACCCCCAAGCTAACATCACAGCCGACTCCAACACCGTTTCTTCCAACTCTGTCGCGCTCTAGCACGCATCCCCAAACCCGATCCATGGCGCCTTGATAACCTAAACGTCTGACCTCCAACCCTCCGAACCTGTCCATCAATATCCACAAATCTCCAATCACTAACCCTCCGCCATCTCCTTCCTCCCTACCGCCATAAAGATAGCCGTTAGCGATTTCCAGTCCCGCAGCCCAGGGCCTCAGTCGATCGGAGCGCAAGAGTATGCCTCAGTCCGCCCTGAAAGCTATCCGCTACGCACGCCCGGAAAACAGAAGAGAGAAAAAACCGAAAGCGAGCGGAGATACTTGCGGAATCCCCGCGTATTCATAGTAAATTGAAATTCCTTCACAGGCCACCCGTTCCATAGTAGAATGGAGGACTCCGCGCGAGAATCCACTCATGCTGCCGAGTACGTGATCTTGGCTCAGGTTTGCCAACGATTTCTATGGATAATTTGGTGCTTCTCCTTTTCTCCCCTTTGGCTAGGAGATCGGAGGAGCGTCACGGCCTTCCCCGGAACATTCTACTCATTTCCAGTGTCAAGCAATTTGAGGAATCCAGGATCACATGATTTACTTAGCACTCGGCACGCCAAGCCTTGGCACGAGTTGGTTTCCATCGTTCGTTAGACCAATGCTAGCATTAGGAGCCGCCTAAAAGATCTGGGGAGTCTGGGAACTGCCCCGGCATCTTCGTCTCAGGGTTATCCAAAATAGTTCGGAACCCTGGAACCTTTTGCCCAACTAGTTAGCCAATCCCAAGCCTACAATTCTTACACATTAGGCCTTCTCTTTTTACACATATAATGGAAAACAGACACGCTGTTGGGGGTGCGATCCAATAAAAAAAATTCATTCTCCATTAGTATTCACTAGGTTTCTTCCGACTAACTCTACCCTAATATAACAGAGCCTAGAAATTTCGAAAGCTGTTATTCCTGCGGTGATTGTCCAAGTTCCATACTTCTGTTCCAAACTCCAGGCTCTCTTCGAAATTATGGAAGGTTCCCCGTTTGTCATTAGCTCATAGCCAGAGGCAGTGTTTGGTGTGTTGCGGTACCCCTAACTGTGCTGACACCTCTAAACCTTCCGAATGTCTTTTTCGGAGGGATCGGAAAGGCCGTGGGTGGTTGTAGACAGGTTTGTGGTGCTCGCGGAGCAGAGTTCTCTACCGGAATAGCCTAGAAATGAGCTGTCATAAATGTGTACCCGCAGGAGTAGAGACCTGCGGTAGATTAACGGCTCACGTGATACAGAGAGGCAAACAGGGGAGAGGCGATGTATTCAGTGCAAGTACAATATCAATGCATCCCCCAACCCCCATCTCAACCCCCTTCACTCCTTCCCTTTCTTCCCCGGCTCCCGATTCCTATCCTTTTGTTCCCAAACATCCCACACCTGCTGCATAATGATCGCAGAAATGCTCCTCTCCTCCTCCTCCTCCTCCTCCTTGGGTCGAACATCCCTAACAATCTTCTCCCCCTTCCACCCACCACCAACCTTGCCCAACTCGCCATTAACCTCAGCCACCCTTCCCGTTCCTTTCCCCTCCAACTTCTCCTTCTCAAACTGCTCATACCGCTTAAACCCACGCCAGGGATCACGGCCGTGTTGATCCGCGACTTCGCCGAGACAGTAAAGCCAGGAGGCGCCGAGGCCGAAGGTGAAGATATCCATCTTACGCGGAGGGAGGAGGATCAGGGTCGGTGCTACGACGAGGATGCCTAGCGAGGTACGGTACCGGAGCGCTGCATAGCGGGCTTGGCTGTCCAGGAGGTCTTGCGACGTTAGGGCGGGATTGACGAGAGGTGGATTTTCGTGGGTTACCGCAGTGCGCGCTGCATCGGTTTGCGTAGGCATTGCCTCCTTGGAATTGTAGGTGTTGGTCTAGTTTGTTTTTGATCCCGCGGATGTGCTGGGATTCGGTGAGATGGGGATGAGATGGAAACGATGAGATGAGGCTCAACAAACGTCTTGGAATGTGAGGAATTAATGCGAAGTGATGTCAGTTTTTGCAGACAAGGATAATGACTAAGCTGGCTAGGATCCGCATAATTGTTTTTCCGGTTAGAATTAGGCTACACCCTTGTCTCGTACTACAATCTCAAGAAAGTCGGAATATCTCATGACTCTACCAGCCCCCTTGATAAAGTGTTGTAAATATACACCCCACGGCAGCAAGTCATTTGATTGTAAATTAATTTCAGGCCCGAAATTATATTTTTCGTGAGGGACTGCGGTGAGGGCGGATTTGTCTAGGGCTTGACCTTCTTTTATAGACTTTGCTTTGTGGGTAGTCTCTTCCTTTCCCTCGTGCATCCTTCCCAGGCTTCCCTTCTCCCACTCACCCGGCAACCAACACATCAACAAACACAACCACTACCCAGAGTTCCTTTCCAATACCCTTCGGCTCTAACCGACGAGGCACTCATCATGGAACAAGGAGACGCCGCTAGCAAACCTCCTGCTACTCCCCCAACCGTACTCCCTCTCCCGCAGATTGTGTTCAACCCGCAACAATACCTTCAACGCCGCTTCATCATCCACTCAATACTGCGCAAACTTAGCATCCAACAACACTTCTCCGGGGGTCTCCGGAGCCTCCTTGATGTCGGTTGTGGTCCGGATATCCTACTACTTCGCAGCTTAATTCCTTGCGAGGATATTTTACCTATTGAGCTTCTTACCGGAGTTGATATTAGTGATGATATTAAGAGCCCTTCGTGTGTTGAGAGTATAAACCCAGGTGCTTGGACTGGTAATCCTTCTGGTGAGGATAGATGGAGGCCGCTGGATATAGTTCTTCTTCATGGTATGTTTGTTTTTTCTTTCCCCCCACCCTTCTGTCCCACCCGCCCGCTAATTATTGGAGAGTATTGACGAGTTATTGGAAAATAGGTGACTTTAAATATTTGTCTCCAGATCTGATCCCTAGACATGATATCATCGTTTCCAGTGAAGGTTTGTGGAATCATACTTGATCACTCGAAGTGCTAATTGCTTACTTCGAATAGTGATTGAGCATTTAGATCCTGAACCTTTGAGCCTCTATGCGGGCAGTTTGCTGGGCACTATGAAACCGAATATCTGCATCATTACTACCCCTAATAGGGACTTCAACCCGATCTTCGATATTAATTTTCCGCCTCAAGGCCAGACCGGAACCGAGGCCACAGATCCTGACAAGTCCGTCTCCACCCCCAGTAACCCTATATGGCAGAGAACATACTGACAAGGAACAGGGCTGGTGACGGGGGTAAATTCTGGAGACAAGGCGTTCCTTATCCTATGCGCCATCATGATCACCGCTTCGAGTGGACTAGGTCCGAATTCCGCGATTGGGCTCGTGATGCTGCCAAGCAATTCGGATATAAGGTCGAGTTTACCGGCGTAGGCAGTTTCGGCTACAGCATGATGATTGAGAATGTGGATGCAGCGGTGGTTGAAGAGTATCTTACGAAAGATATGTCAGGCCGAGTCGATAAGCCAGAAGACGCCGACTACTTCCCACTGGAACCTGTGCAAGGCGATTTAGCGAAAAGAGGTCACCGGGTCTATGGAGATTGCACCCAAATCGCTGTTTTCATCATTAAACCTGATAACAATCATGGGAACTCCCAGGAATTGTGCGAAGGAGTTTCTTTAAAGCATGCTTTAAAGGCTCTCCCTCTTGCTGGGATCACCAGTGATGGTATTTGCCTCGCGAAACATGTCGAGTATCCCTGGGTTGATTGCCCTTATCCGCCATGCACCCATGATGCTTTGGTCTTGATTCAGGCCTGCTTGAACCAGTTTATCCCGACCCCGGTATCCGATGCTTGGAGCAACCCACCCATTGCGGAATGGGACAAGCCCCGTGAAACTGGCGTCGTCGAGCTGAGCTTTGAAGACGAAGATCCTATCGTTAAGAGAAAGCGTGAGCGCGATGAACTAAGAGATGCAGAAAACTACACGGCACAGCTCTTGCAGGGTAGGAATTTGGCGGATCTTCAAGTTCTCGTTGTCCCAGTCGGCTTGAAGCGCATCTGGGAATCCTGCTGGAAGCTGCAGAGAGTGTTCAGATTCAATTACCAAATGTTTACCGCCCTCTTTCATGTGAGTGGAGCGCCGGAGTGGAAGTTGAATGATATGACGCCCCTTGGCACCGAATGTAAGTTCTCAATCGAAATGCCACAACAAAAACTAAAAAAATAGCACAGGGGACGAAGTTGACTTCACCGGAGCGGCTCGTCACGACGATTACAAAATATACATCTCTACCCAGGGCTTCCAAATCAAGTACAGCATCCCACAGAACCCGGTTATCGAAGCCCAGCCTGAACAGTTTATCCTCTCCTACGGTGTCGAAGACCAACCGAACATCTGGGCAGACTTCACCTTCACTCCTGGCGTTATTCCTAAAACCTGCGATGAGGACGACCGCGTTGTCTTGACGTTGGGCAAGAATGGCACCGTTCCTGTCCCTACTGACCGCGGCGAGGAGGACCTGTGTGGAGGTGATATTCTCTGGGTTACTTTTCGTAAGGGGATGGTCCTTCCTTCTCGCAATGGCCAGTACTAGTACCTGCAGTGCGAGGAGTCCGGGAAGGTTTGAGTGATTTTTTCCCCAGCACCCGTTGTTGTTAGAGGGGTTTTCCCTTCAGTGTAGGGGTCTACCCCGTCTTGAGCAAGTAGATAGGCGAATAGAAATTCGGTACTATACCGGTTACATTTGTGTTTTTTGGTCCACGTTCCGTTGTGAGTTGTGATTGAACTGAGTTTATCGATCTAGAATATAGGACAAGTTAGAGCAGAATTGTACGGGTACCGGTAAATCTCCTCCAGAATAGAGATAAAAATCGAAACCAAAATAGGTTATCAAACCTAAAATAATTCGCCCATTCTGTAAAGTAAGAAGTATAATTGTTTAATCCTATGATAAGAAATTCGGAGGGCGGTCGAGCCCACAAGAACCAGATTAGGCTGCTCCATCTGTTTATGACGCTTATCATACTAAACGTTGGGGGGTGAAAGCACCTTTGTTTCTTCCTCCCTGTATGTGGACAGGGCCTAAGGGGTGGTGATGGCATTGGGGTTGCGGGGCTGGGGTGTGATTGGACGGTAGGGTTGTATCATACTTGCAAAAGTGTGTGGCTAGTGGTGGCGTCATGGCGCGAGCATGGAGCTCAGCTGCCTGGGATTTGGGGGGTGGAGAGAGCGTTTTAGAACACGAGTGCTAGCATTGAAATGTTCCATGGCGATCGCCCAGCGAACCAACAGGTCAACCGGGTAACTTTTGTATTCCTTTTTTCCCAGAAGGTGAGCCGCCGGTAATTTATGGTGAATGGGAGCTTACAGTCTCCTCATAACAGTTGTCCTTACATCAACCTACTCGTGCCCTGGCGCACTCTACCATTTATAGCTCACCCGCGGCTCTCCAACCCCAGGCCATACCCGCGCTCATTTCAATACTCGTACCGGCGCCCCTCTCTGCTCGCCATCTCTGACTACGAAAACGAAACGTAGCGAAACGGAACGATCACGCGTAGACAAACAAAAAAACACAAGCGTCGAAAGAAAGGAGGAATGTCCCAAACATTCAACACAAAGTCGCCCACAATCAAGCGGATCCGTGCGCCCCCTACCCACCTCCCCCTTCTCCCTCTAACTTAGCTGACAATCTACAGTCCGGGAAGCCGACGAACTCTCCAAAAACCCAGCAGAAGACTACCATGCCGCCCCGCTCGACGAAAACCTCTTCGAGTGGCACTTCACCCTGCGCGGACCGCCTGGCACCCCGTACGCGGATGGCATCTACCACGGGCGCATAACCCTCCCGCCGCACTACCCCCTCCGCCCGCCCAGCTTCCGTTTTATGACGCCGAGCGGGCGCTTCGAGGTGAACCGCGAGATATGTCTTTCGATTTCCGGGCATCACGAGGATACCTGGCAGCCGGCGTGGGGGGTGCGCACGGCGGTTGTGGCGCTGAGGGGGTTTATGGAGACCGAGGCGAAGGGGCAGGTTGGTGGGGTGGAGTGCGATGAGGAGACGAGGCGGAGGATCGCGAAGGGGACGGGGGAGTGGAAGTGTGGTGCGTGTGGTGGGAGGAGTAACGGGGAAATTTTAGAGGGGTGTAGGGTTTTAGCCGAGGAGATAGGGAGGGGGAAGAGGTTAGGGGGTGCAGAAGAGCAGAGAGTGGAGGGTATTAAGATTGGATATAGGGATGAAGTAAAGAGGGAGGAGGAGGGTGGTGCTGCTATTGCTGAGGGGAGTTCTGCCGCTACGGCGGGGGGAGGAGAGTCCTCTACCGCACCTCAACCGACACCACTACCAAACTCCCATCCCCACCAACACCCCCGGCCAACCCCCCCCATACGACAGCCGCAACCACCACTTCGAGCACCAGCACAGGAAACCGAAACCCCCTGGCTAGACAAGCTAATCCTTGCCCTCATCGCCGTCCTAATCGCGCACGTTATCAAAAAGATTGCCTCGCACTTTTAAACCCTCCTTATCGTACTTTCTTAGTTTCTTTCGCATCTCCGTCCGTAGGAGTGGGTCGGTACATGTCATCTACGGTTCTCTTTAGGCTTGGTTCATTTGGTTCATTCGTCTACTTATCATTTTCAAAAACAAAAAACAAAAACAAAAAATAGGAGTACAAGTACATTAGGTGTATCGTGAGGTATTTTGACAAAATATAAATGGTTTCCTTTTATGTCCTGGGAATTTATTCAGGGTTTGTTTCGTTATTTTGGAGGATGCGAGGTGGTGGTCGGGGATTTGAAGTGAGGGAAGGTATGATACTGTACGCTAAGTTGACACTTGCATTAATTTACCCAAAGATTTCCACCCACTCTTCAGAACACAGGTTAGGTCGGCCAATACTAGTATCTCTCTTGAGCACCACCGCCATCACCACCCTCGTGACCCTTCGAGATATACTAACCAACGCGACAACACAGATCGCGGTTTACCAGATCAGCCCGAATCTACCGGGCGCCAGCACTACCTCCAAAGAGCGAATCAGCCTTTCAGATACACCTCCCGACATGCCTAAACTGTACTGCATGCTCCACGCCCGCAGCTACGGCGCTGGGCCACCCCCACTACGACACTAACCCTTCAAGTTCAAATGTACAGCACCGCACCGCACAGCACCAGTGCCCACCAGATGCGCGGGGCTAGCCTAGCACAACTTTACTCTCCCCCGCCCCGTGCCGCCGGATATGATAATATCCTAGCACTGACGGGGAGCATAGTACTGTAGTCTGTTTTGCTCTACCATATCTCGTTCGAGACGGGGCGAGCTCAATGGGGAAAGAATGGCTGGGGCGGGGGTGAGTTAGCGGTTGCTATAGTTTTTTTTTTGGGGGGGTTGGAGGGTGTGAAGGGTATATCCAGGTCGAAATATTTGCATGACAGACTACAGTGCTATTTTCTAGTGCCGCGATGCGTTTTGTGGAGACTTTAGGGGGGCGGTGGGGGGGTACCCGGTGGTGTGATCGGGTAGTTCGCGGGGAGGTGGAGGGGTAGGTCGGGGGTGTTGGTTTATTCTTAGAGTTCGATTTGGCTGATGCGGTTTGTGTACGTTTGTAGTGGAGCGGGAGTGGACGGGGTATCAATTTAGTGGGAATATTCGTGTGTAGGTGTTCGTCGTTTCGGGGATCGTCGAGTTGTTTTAATGTTGTGCTGTGGAGTGGGTTTGTTTCGTATATGTGTTCTGTATGCACGCCCCGTCGCCACCGAAGGGTCTGTTCTATCTCTGGGTGTTGGGGAAAGAAGGAAATAAGAAATTGCGCTCAATCGGAAAGGCTAGCTAGTGCAGAAGAGATGTGATGTACCGGAAGAGCATACGGTGATGCCCTTCAGATCCACTGTTTTAGATCAATACCTTGAACAAGTGGTGACTTGCGCACTAAGTGAAAGAACTACAAAACATCAGACAAAAAAAAAACTCTTCATCTTTAACCCTAGGAAGGGAAGATACGCTCCTGCCCCTTCCCTTCTCTTATTATTATTATTTTTTTGGCAATCTTCTGGTTGCAAAAAAAGCCAGGAGTGCTCGGCACACTAAATCATGATTTTTTGAGATGTTCATGATGTTTAGCTTGGCCATGTTTTCAAATCACTATCTGAAATCATTGCTATCACAAATCACAGCCCTCCAGACCGCTCTTTAGTCAATCCATCTAAGCCGCTACCCCCGATACACCCCACGGCATCGGATATTCGCTAACCAAGTGCGCACTCATGCCGCGGTCCCTCGAGGGAGTTCTGGGCTAGGTGGAGTCTTGTGCTGTTGAGGATGGCTTCTTATCGACTTATCACCCCCGGTGCCATCCAATCCCGAAGTAGCGGGGAAATAATAGTTTTCGTTCACGAAAGATTCCTTGATGGGGAAGATTCCATTGTAGGCTTGCCTAGAACTTGGTTAGGGGAGGGGGGTTACTGTATTGGTGCTGAGTAATTGGCGGGGAGGGATGGTAGGGGGCTTGAAGTTTTTGTTTCCACTTTTTAGTTGCTCTTTACCGGTTGGTTTTTGTGGATTGGGGTATCATAAGTAGAAAGGGTCCGTGTGACGGAATGAGAGTTAGGGGGGGGGGGGTTGGAAGGTGTGGGAGGATTTAGTCAATAAATAGGCAACTTGGCCATTTCTATTTTTTTGCTAGAGGGGGGGGGCTGTGTAAGCTAGTGATATATTGTCGCTGTGTTGAATTGTGCCGGGTCGATTGATGGTGTCTGGTTTCTTGCACTTGCCTTTACTTTAACGACACGAGAAGCCCCCGAGACGAGCCAGCTCTGCTTCTGAGGAGTAGGCACCAGCAGGTTCCGCCATATGAGCAGGGGCCCGAATCGGTCTCATTATACTCGCGGTCATAGAAGATCACTCGCATGTACCAGACCCCATAGCCTTGCACAAGATCGGTGGAAGTTACTGACAACTAAAAGGCAGTGGGTACCTGCTTTTCACAGCGCTCTCAGATGGCCACCCCTCTAAGGGACTGACGTTCTCGCTATGTCTGGGCTCGAGGCTATCTTCCGGACGGGAGTCCGCTCAGTGTCTCCGGCGCTTGGGATCACCGGCACTATGTGCGGGATCTTAGCGTTTGTCAACTCCGCCACTTCACGGCTCCTTCCGCATAGCCTCATTAGTCCCGTCACAAATTCCCCAACCGTTTCTTATTTCTTTTGTTGGCCCTGAATCGTATATCTACCAGGCGTAAGGAGACCACGCTAGTCCCGAGCACGCTTCCGGCCAGTAAACAAGCCGTCTTATAGCCGATGGGGATAGTTCATTCTCGATGCTATAATGCTCATATCTGCGTTAAGGCCCTTTTCCATGACCTGAGCTTGGAACACCCTCGGGAGTGCTGGAGGTAAACCCTCCTGTTAATCGTAACTTGGAATTTGACCAAAGATCTAAATTGGATGGGGGAGTGCTTTTTGGGTAGCAGAACACGCTAACCTGGGCTTTGTAGTGTAGAAGCTTATAGGAGAAGGGTGACCTTTTTGAGAGGTCACGGAGTCGGGAAAAAGGCTAAATCTCTCATTAGTGATGGCACTCTAGCGTGGGACTTGGGTATTTTTGGGAGCCGGACTATAAGTTACGTTATTTAAGAACTTCGGCCAAGCTATTTGTCGATGGCACCAGGTCTACAAATTCAATATTGTACTCACCTTGCATATCTGTTTAACGCCAAGGCTAGTAAACTACCTTGTTAATACCCAAGAAATGTGAAGGGCTCAATGACTTCACGGCTGCAGGGTGTAAACACGTGGAGGACTATAGCGAAAATTAGCTCCCCTGGAGGGGTAGGCGAGCGGGGGGAAGGAGATAGAGCCCCACCTTGGAAACTGCGCAGACATCGCATCTAGTGTGGGGTAGAGCATCCAAATATAGGACTAAAAATTCGGATGACAAATTTGGCTCCGGGTATCTGAGCGCGCGTACTGAGTTCGGGTTTAAATGCTCTGGTACTTCCTACTGGAGACTGGTGGTGCCGTGCGGTGCTTGAGGCAGTGAGGTGGGGAGTTGAGCGGTATAAGATATTGTTTCCTATAGCACTTGAGAAGTTGGAATAGTGGATAAATTTAGTCGGATTATGCCTCTCGAGGTTGTATCCTTCAGTGATCCCAAGCGCCCAGCGCGCGCTGCCTGCTGACTCTTTATGTATGCGTTCCGGGCAATACTGGGGCACTTCTGCTGACCAGGGTCGGTACTATCCCGTCAGAACTGTCCCACCGGCTCAAGCTCGGTGACATTTAGGTTACTAGCTGCCACAGACACAAAATGCCCAGTTCAGTTCACTAGCCCCCAGGCCTAGAATTTTTAAAGAATGCTGAGTTGGTGACTTGGAGAGTATTATGTTTGAAGCTTCCGCTAGGGGATTGAACCCCTTCGAAGTAAACTCCGCTAAAGGATCACATCAGAGGTGTATGGCATTGGGAGGAATGTCAGGGAGTCGGGTTCCGACTCACCGGGGGAAATGTAAGGAGTATTATAGTTCACGGTTGACTGTAGCTTAAGGGGAGCACTGTACACCGTGTGCCGCACAAAGACGGTGTATAGTGCAGCTTTGAATATTGAACAAGAAAAAAAATCTTGCGGGAGGTGTATTGGCTTAATTTGTCCTTGTTTTGTGATGCTACTATAATGACATAAAATATTATTATTATTATTATTATTATATTAAAAATCGGGAACTATCCATTCTAAATCAGGGCCAATGCAATCAGGCAATCACAATACCTGGAAAGAGAGTGTATTCTGGGTCATCTGAAAAACAATACTTGTTTTGCAATGTGGTTGGCAAGGTATGATACTCTCATGGTCATACAATACTCCAGGGCCAGATTCCTGGAGAAAGAAACATCATTCCTTATTATCATAGGCTCTATTTTCGCCTTTTCATCATACTAAGTTATCAAGACATGGTTCCTCTAGCTGCTTTCCGGGATTTTGCGGGTCCTTGGTGTCGGGTTATCAGAGTTGGGATACCCCCGTTTCTGGTTTTCTCTGAGCCACCAAAGTATAATAAATAAGGCATTGTGGCTGAGTGGTTAATGAAACAGACAAGAAATCTGTTTCGTTCGCAAGCACGGGTTCAAACCCTGTTGAAGTCTTTTGTTTCAACTTTTATTTTACCATCAAAGGAAAACCCCTAACCCTGGTGATGTGGATAGGTTACACAGGGTAGTTGTAGGTATGGTTCTAATTGTCTACCGTAAGAACTGGAATAATTGGACCTGACTTTAGGACGTTGGAGTTGCCTTTGTTGGTATGGTCTGACTATTTTTTCTTTTTTTTCTGTCTTAAGCTCGGTCTCAGGAGGTCACTTTTCGCTGTGCGCTCGCCCCCCTATCCAAGAGAGGGAATTTCGAACGTCTTAGCGTGAGGTCCAATTATTCCAGTTTCTACGGTATATAACACCTCGATTGACATGATCTGGGACGCCTTGATTACGCCGAGGCGCCCCCCCGTTGCAACAAACGAGGCTTGTGTACTGTATAGACGTCAGGAGCGAAACTGAATTTATAAATTTAATAACAAGGTTTAGCCCTATCTGCGCTCAACTGGTTTTGCGTGTCATTGTAGGCTAGCTAGGTGGTGAAATGAACCAATCAGATTACACGCGTGGTAATATTTTCTTCTTCTGATAATAGTTCTGCAAGACTGCCTTATTTTCCGTTTTATTTTTACCATCTCACAAGCACCTTCTAAACTCTCCATTCTAGTGTCTTCTCAATCTTTATCGGTCCTACAAATGAGGGGCCTGGCGGGCATGGTAAGTCACGTGATTGGAGCAAGCATCAGGCATCACTGCTTGGGAGCGGAGAAATCCTTAAACTGCCGGGTTGCATGCTTAGGGAGCAGGGGTGATATAATTTACCTCTTCTCCCTTAGTCCACACAAATGCTCGTTAAGACCTGCGGGCTTCTAGCCTTAGCGACCTAGTTCTTAATATGGACTGTTTTTCCCTTGTTATACGGAGAACTGTACCGCACTGCTTTCAGTGTGGGGGAGCATCGGGTGGGGGAGCATCAAGGGAGGTGGCCTGGCGGGCCGGGCCACTAGCTCGGGGCGATTAATTGTATAGTACTGTGTGAAATCTCCTCCTGGCCGGATTATCGGTAAAGCTCTATGTTACAGTACACAGAGGTAACTACTTAGGGGGTGTTGGAACGCCGTGATTTGAGATAGCTGTGATCTAAAATCATGATTTCCAAATCATTATGAGATCACGATTTTCGAACTTCCGGCAGATCTCAAGAGACCTGGACTGTTTGATGCGAATATTTTTAGCAAATATTAGGAATTAATCGCAAACAGCATTTTCCACAAGCACACATGATAGGGAAAGAGCTGCTGGGGGGACTCTATTGAGATGAATCAAATATAAATTCAAGCCTTTCCCCGCCAATACTATCTAGGCACGGTAGCATTATGGCTTCCAAAATCCCTTCCACTATCTCTAGCAGCGAGATCAACGAATCTGCGGACTACAGTCTTGATGGAAAGGCTTCAAGGGCTTATGATGACGGGGTAACACTCGATAGCGAAAACTCTCTCGCCAAGGAGAGTTGGAACAATCCCTCCGTGAATAAGTACCGACTGTGCTCATGTTTCATTCTATTCATATCCGGGAGTCTATTCTTTTCTTCCTTTGGTGTAAGTTCATCTCTATCAATCGTCTCGCCCTTGCGCATAAAGCTAATACCACATCTTAGGTCTTTATCCCAGAGGTAAATAGTCCTCTTCATGGTTTCTTCAAAGCTAAACTAGGAACCCCACAGTTTGAGAAAGACTATAAGAAATCACATGCTACAGTGTCCCTGCTGTTTGTTGGTAATGTTGTCGGAGCTGTTGTGGCCGCCGCTGTGGCCGACAAAACCCACTCGTCACTCGGGCGTCGGGGTGCCGGCGCTATAGCGTCCCTATGCATGGCACTAGGAAGTATATTTCTGGCTCTGCGCCCTCCCTGGCCGGTCGTTCCGGTTGCGATATGCCTGGTATCATACGGGGTCGCGGGGCTCGACCCGGCCGCCAGTGCCTGGGTTGGAAGCCTTCACCATGCTAGCGGCTTTCTCGGGATGTTGCAAGGCTGCTTTGGTATTGGGTCTACCATTGCCCCATTGATTGCCCACGCGGTGGCTCAGCGGGGAATCCCGTACTATCAATATTATTATATCCCTGTTGGTCTCTGAGGCTTTGTCATGAATCGTTGCTAACTAGGAGAAGTTTGCGCTCTCGATTCTCGGCGGCGTGGCGTTCGTGCTATCTTTTTGGGATGAGAATGGTGCGAAGTACACTCGAGACACTAGCAGCTCGCGTAAAACAGGCTTAGATCATACAAAAGAGATTCTAAAGAACAAGGTATTTCACTTAGGTTGTAACTTACTCCCAAGACATCGTTATTGACTGCAGGAGGTTTCTTGGATTCTAGCGGTATTCATGTTTCTCAATTGGGGTATTGAAAGTAAGTGCACACATTGGTCCGACTAACCGTGAACGCATGTTAACTGGAATAAAAGCGACAATTGGCAGCTGGATGGTGAGTATCCAGCCTATAAAAGCAAAGTTCTCCTCTAATTAGCCAGTTCGTCTACCTCACCGAAGCTCGTGGGGGGTCTTCTTCTAATGCCAGTCTCACCAATTCAATGACTTCTTTCTCCTTCACCCTTGGTCGCTTCGTCCTACTATGGGTCATCGAAGTAATTCCTCCGAAATGGCAAGGGAAAGGCCCTGTGTCATTTTTTATCTGCGCATCGTTCACCTGCGAGCTCATGTTTTGGCTTCTCCCAACCTTTGTTGGATCTTCTGTCGGGTGGGTTCTACCCTTATGCGCTATCCTGACGGAGTATTAATAATCCGCAGTGTTTGTCTGCTTGGTTTCTTCTGTGCACCATTATACCCTTTGGTAACTCAAATCCTGGCTATTCCGGCTTGTGAAGAATTATCTAACAGAGTTAGATCCTGAGAATGTTGACTAAACTTTTACCAAGTCATTTGCACGTTTCGGCTATGGCAATTGGCACCGCGCTCGGTGCTGGGGGAAGTACTGCCTTCCCGATCGCGGCAGGTGAAATCGCCTACCGTAGAGGGTATTTTCCCCTTCACTTGGGTGCAGACTTTTCTTTCTTACAGGTTATTAGGATTTCTATGATCCACCCCCCAATACTCGCGATGTACGCCGCGGAATTGGCCCTCTGGTGCTGGCTTCCGGGGTTGCCATCAAGGACCCCGGGTGGGTAAATATTGGCAGAGGAAATGGTTGCTCTAGAGTTCCGGAGAACTAGCAGAGACATGATACTGCGAATTGGGTTGGAGCCCGGGCTTGGTTGGGGACGTTGGGGAAACGGGGTTAATCGGTGAAATTTTTTCGTTGCGCAAATTCAAAATAATTTTGATGCTTGTATTGTTATAACCGAGGAGTTAATCGTGCCAAGGTGGTGGCGTCCACCACCCCCGGTCGCTCGCAAACTCGCAACCCAGGGGCACTCCAGAGGAGTGCCCGACAGCTCAACGATAATTTCATGCTCAACGATAATTTTTTTCTTAACGGATAATTTGATGCTCCACAATGAGCTTTTATAACTAGAATTTCATACTTATAAATAAATTTATACAATAATGATTCTATTCTTAAGAATATACCATTATTTGAGAAGAAACCGCAAG
>Ga0307513_10001205_pt1 | contig 37634 bp, 53 predicted proteins | sample 15_EM_MG_FD_202174 | JGI IMG/M metagenome (GOLD analysis project Ga0307513, IMG submission 202174) | Populus trichocarpa ectomycorrhiza microbial communities from riparian zone in the Pacific Northwest, United States - 15_EM | ecosystem: Host-associated > Plants > Roots > Unclassified | place... | reverse complement strand
ATAGGCTTTCGTAGGCCGATCGAATTCGGCCTATATGGGCCTAGGCTGTCTTCCGGAGCGGCCTGCCTTAGCCCGGCCTACGGCCTATAGGCCAGCCTACCATCGGCCTGGCCCGTTGGGAACACTGGCTAGGAATGGGCATGGGGGAATCGTGAGGATGTTCTCGGCACGAGAGGATGTTACTCCCAACACTGCGGATAAAGACCTTCGGACACCTCTCTTGTGGGCTGCCGGAAATGGGCATGAGGGCATTGTGGAGATGCTTTTGGAACGGGAGCATGTCGCTCATAGCACTGCGGATAAAGACGGCCGAACACCTCTCTCGTGGGCAGCTGAGTTCGGGAAAATGGACGCTGTGAAGATGTTTTTGGGGCTGGAGGATGTCGCCCCCAACACTCCGGATAACGGCGGTCGGGTGCCCCTCTCCTGGGCAGCAGCAAACGGGCATGAGGGGGTTGTGGAGATGCTTTTGGAACGGGAGGACGTCGCTTCTGACACTGCGGATAAAGACGGCTAAACACCTCTCTTGTGGGCTTTAAGAAATGGGCATACTGGTGTCATGAAGATTCTTTTGAGACGGGAGGATGTAACTCCTGGTACTACGGATATAAATAGTCGGACACCTCTCTTGTGGGCTGCTGGGGTTGGGCATTGGGGTGCGGTGGATATCCTTTTGGGGCGGCGGGATGTCGCTCCTGACACACCAGATAAAGGCGGTCAAACACCACTCTTGTGGGCAGCTAGAAATGGGCATTGTGACATCGTGAGGATGCTCTTATCACGAGAGGATGTCACTCCCAACACTACAGATATAGATGGTCGGACACCGCTCTTGTGGGCAGCTGGGAATGGGCATGAGGGCGTTGTGAAGATGTTTTGGGGGCGAAAGGATGTCTCTCCCGGTACTGCGGATAAGGAGGGCCGAACGGCTCTCTCGTTGGTGGCTGAGTTTGGGAATGAGGGTGTCATGAAGATGCTCTTGGAGCAGGAGGGTGTCCTTCCTAACACTGTAGACAGGGACGGCCGAACACCGCTCTTGTGGGGGGCTTCAAATGGGCACGAGGGCGTTGTAAAGATGCTTTTGAAGCGTGAGGATTCCATGCCCGACGCTGCTGATAAAGACGGTCGAACACCTCTCTTATGGGCGGCTGGAAATGGACATGAACACGTAGTGGAGATCCTTTTGAAACGGGGGGATGTCACTCCCGAAACTAAAGATAAAAGTAGTCAAACGCCCCTCTTGTGGGAAGCTAGAAATGGGCATGAGGGCGCTATGAAGATACTTTTGGGCCGTAAGGATGTCACTCCCAACACCTCGGATCAAGGTGGCCGAACACCTCTTCTGTGGGCAGCTGGAAATGGGCATAAGCGTGTCGTCAAGATGCTTTTGCGACGGGAGGATGTTATTCCCAACACAACCGATAAAGGGGGTCAAACACCTCTCTCTCAGCCAGCTGGAAACGGGCATCTGTGTGTCGTCAAGATGCTTTTGCGGCGGGCGGACGTCGCTCCCAACACTGCAGATACAGACGGCCGAGCACCCCTCCAGTGGGCAGCTAGAAATAGACATAGGGACGTCGTGAACAGGCTTTTGGAACTGGGGGATCTCACTCCCGCCACTACAGATAAAGCGTGTCGAAAACCTCTCTCGTCAACTAAGGAACGTGGACTCACTAGTCCAGTAGAACCGCTCCCCGAATGGTGTAGCGCTAGCCAGGACATCATGAAGACCAATCTCACCGGCGAAACAGCAATTGCACCGACCTCCGAAAAGCAACCTGGGCGAACTCTAAAGCGGCGATCCGAGGGTCACGGTTTCGTTCTTCAGGCAGCCCGCATCAATAGCTCCACGGGTCTTTCGCCACCTGGGCACTCTGAATCATCTCAGTACCCTTCAAAAAGGACCCGGAGGTCTTGACATCGGCAGCTCGTGCTGGCCACGAGACGAAATCCTCGAGCCTGCCATATACACTGTCCCACCGCTAAGTTTCTGTCTCGATTCACCCTTCCTCGCTCTTCTTTTATATTTTCCATGTTGCATCTTCTCACTCGGGTTATCTACCTACCAATCTTAGCGTTGTTGAATTTTCTAACCTGTTGCATATGTATATTTTCATGAATAATATCATATTTCTCTCCTTGGTTTGTGTTTCCGACTTTGCCTGTACTCGGGGGTGCATGAAAGTGATTAATATTTTGTGGCGCAGTGTGGCACAAAGTGGCAGGACTGGTTAGGTATAGTGACAGGATTCAACCGAAGATTGCTAATTCCCCATACCATTCAAGTAAATTTCTTAACTGCAAAAATGGATAGATACAATAAATAAGAAACTGTCATAACAAGAGATAGAAAATGAAGAAGAGTTAATCACATATAGCTAGTAGCGGGTAGCTCCTCCATTTGCTGCAATAACTGCTCGCAAGCGATCAGGCATAGATTTAATCAACTCCTCTAGCCTTTCCGAACCAACCTGATCCCAGGCCTCCTTCACCGCATGCTTCAAAGCATTTAAATCAGCAATTCTACCATACTTCTTGCCTAAGTAAGACTCCATATCCCGCCATAAAGCTTCAATAAGATTTAGATCGGGGGACTGTGGGCACCATGAGAGAACCTCAACATCATTTTTCAACCGCAATTTAATAGCATGCTTTTGATGCCCAGGAGCACCATCTTCCACTACCTGTGTCCAGCCATACTCTTCACAGGTTTTATGCCAAAAGGGAATTAGGTGTGGATCGAGTATCTGAGTAGCATAAACCTCAGAGTTTATCGTGACTTTTCCATCCACAAAGACTAAATCACTTTTCAAGTGTCCACAGAAAGCAGCCCAAGCCATGACCCCAGTTGATCCTGACTCCCATACTTCATCCAAACAGTCAGGATGATAATCCTCAGCAGCATTTCTAATAACTGGTGGACGACTGCCAAAACCAGCTGTAGAAAAGTACGATTCATCACACCAAACAGTTCTCAACCACTCGTCATGCCCCCAGCCTAGCCTGTCCTGACACCACTTGACTCGCTTGAGTTGGTTTTCAACTCTTATGCCCCACTTTCGACGAAGAATGCGCTTATGATACCCTCGTGATGCGAGGATATCCCGGATATGACAAGGGTGACATGAGAGGCCAAGGTTGTCTCTAATGTCCATCCACGATATTCGCCGTGTATTGCTGTCATGGATAGTGTACTCGATAATTTTCTGAATATCTTCCTCCTGAAATGCAGGAGGCCGCCCGGTACGCTTACGGTTTGAAGGTGAACCTTGGATTTTTGTCCGCAAATAGCCTGCTCTGCAGGTCATCCAGTTGATCCCCACCTCTTTTGCGATTGCTTTCCATGGAGTAGGAGCTCCTTTTTTGGTTAAGTGATCGCGGAGGGTCACTATGCGAATACGTTCATCTCGTGTGGTTTCTCTTCGGTTGGTATTGCGATGGTGATTGCTGCGCGTTCCGCGAATTTTCATCGTTGCACTCTTTACTCGGATGGTGCTTGGAATAAGCGATCATCCGTTGTCTCCTGTCACTATACCTAACCAGTCCTGCCACTTTGTGCCACACTGCGCCACAAAATATTAATCACTTTCATGCACCCCCGAGTACATATCATGCCTTCTGCAGCGATCTTTGGCTGGGAAGGTATATTTTCACTAGCCACAACACCGCCACAAATACACAGTGGGTGCTAGAACTTAGTATCGTACTTGTAGTGTACGGTATTATACTTGGTGGGATGAGGCCTGCGGGTCCTCGAGTACGGTACAGTGCACATACCGTATAATCTGGCAAAAGTTGGATTGGAGCTAAAGCGAAACTAAGGCTACCGAAACAACAGGAGAGCTCGAAGAAGGCGAATTCGCCACAGTTTAAACATATAGGCCGCTGTGTACGGCGGGTCATGTAGACATCGAGTGCAAAAAAAAATCCCAAGCGAGAAGGAGCCAAAGCGCAGAGGCTGCTTATGTAAGCAACTAATGGGGGAATGAGAATCCGCATTCCCTACGATCTAGCCTTTAATAATATTCTATCTCTATCTGTTACTTGTATTCGATTTAATTCTTCAGATGCTACTAGTGAAGCGTGAAGTATGCAAAGCATACTGGTACTTGAGTACACTCATGTTCACTTAATTCTCATACACCATCATGCATGTGCGGCAGTGTTGTTGTGGTGAAAATATACTATGCAACCAAAGATTGCGGGGGACAGTACTTGGGTGTGAGGGTAAGTGATCGGAAAAAAAGTGGTGTTGCACCAACCACGTTTTTTCCGATCACTTTTTGCTCCATGCTAGTACTTGTAATTTTCACCAGCTATAACACTGCCACAGATACACGGAGGCAGGAGAATTCTCAGTAGCAACAAAGGTACCAAGACAATCTTTACAGTTTGAACCATATACAAATTCTTGTAGCAGTAATAGCCGGTTGCGCTCTTATTTCACTATCGCTCATAGTCGGGGAAAGCAAGTGGGACGCGAAAGCAAGAGGGACGCGCCGGCTTTTGTTTCCTTTTCACTGTGTAGGCTTACCGAATACTAGTTTTCAACAATATATCCCTCTGCCCTATCGGTACCGTATTTACTCGGTGGATTCGCTAGCGCCGAATATCCCTGAATATTGCGACATCGGCCCAGATGGGTTTGGCTGAACAAGTTATTAGAATTGCGAAAGCCAGTTAATGAGATCCAACTCCACCGAATGACTCATGCCATACCGTGTCAGGAAAGCACTAATCCTTCTTAAGAACTTTTGTCTCACAATCCCAAGATTAGCGAGGGAGGGGAGATAACGGAGATAGCGAATCGAGCGAGTAAATACGGGACAGTATTTACCGGTCTGATCCACCAATAGAAATCATTGTCGAAGCTAGGGTAGGCTTAGCAGAGCAGGTTAACAAAATTATGAATACCAGTTGATGGGCTCTAACAGGCTCAGCTTAAATAGTCTCTACTGTTTACTGAGAACATATTGCCTTCTCACAGCAATTTTGTATCGGATTGAGGGGAGAAGTCTTACTGCGGATGGTGGACCCAGCGAGTAAATACAGTATCCCTGGAGCCATGTGAAACAGTAAATTTCGCGCCCAGACCAGCTTAAATACTGTTCACGTTAATATCTTTCCATAACAAGCTTCGCACGCCTAGGATGCTGAGTCGTTTGAGCATTAAAAGAGCTGAGGAATCAGGTTTCCTCACAAAACACAACAAAAAGCTATCCAGTTTTGGCCTTAGCCTGGTGGGCACGAATTTTACTGTTTCACACCGCCCAAGGGATAGTAGGGTAGAGGAATGCATTGTTGAAAACTAGTATTATGTAAGCCAACAGAGTGAAAAAAGAAAAGAGCCAGTCTGTCCCACTTGCGCTCACGTCCCACTTGCTTTCCCTGACTATGAGCGACAGCGAAATAGGAGGGGAACCCGCTATTACCTCCATTACCATTGTTACAAATTCTGACTTAGCTAAATTGTTTTTACATGACTAATCAGTTATTAGTCATCCCCTGTTTGTGTTTCCACACTATGAGGTCGCTTGACTCATAGTTCTCACATGACAACGCACTCGCGAGTCATCGTTATGACATTGTTATGATTGGTTAATTGTTTTATGACTCACAATTGTGACGTCATATGATGTAATGACTTTCGCACATGACTCACATTATGAGTCATGGGTTTCACGCATGTGACTCGTTTGAGCACATGACTTGGTTTATGAGTTTTGATTTGTTAACGGAATGTTGTACGATGACTCATGTGAGTCATCAATGGATTTCGCGCTATGACTCACTACGAGTCATAGAGGTTTATGTAGCTCGAGGTGATGAGTCACCTAGGTTAGGGTTGTGGGAAGATCCCTATTTAAGGCGCTTGGTTCCTACCAAGAGTTAGGATCTTCACGCAACCATCTAAGTAATACAACACCTAGATACTAGAGCACGGGCCAAGCCCTTTGACAGTGACCTTCCCGTGGTGCAAGATATACAAACCTATTACTCTACTTCTTACGCAAACCTCTACAGCTCGAACGCGAGCACCTAGTCCTCTAGCAATTAGACTTTGTACCTTCCGGCCTTATAGCAATAAGACGTCCTCCAACGAGACTATGAAGATAGTCAACGATCACAATATACACTATGATTAGTCGTTCCCGTTTAACGAAACACCGTCGGGAATGTGTTTGTTACAACCATCAAGAGATCACCACAGCACCTCTTTCCGTAAAGGCTTTGCTAAAGTGAGTGCACTGTCAATGAGAGGTTTAGGGTTAGGCCCTAAGGGCAGGGTAACAGACAACCAGAACACTACTAGAGGAATTGCCAAAACACTTGCTGAGCAGGTAGTCGATAGAAATAACATGCCCGAGAGATAGAATATTAAGCAATTAGCTTCATGTGGTTGTAGCTGGATGGAAATCTTGTAGGGAATGAGGATTCTCATGCCCCCGATTGTTTGCTTACGTAAGCAGCCTCTGTGCTTTGGCTCCCTTCTCGCTTAGGTTTTTTTTTTGCACTCGATGTCTACATGACCCGCCGTACGCTGTGGTTGGTCAGGTTCAAAAAAATCCTCACAAGCGTCAGTCCGACTTTTGCCAGATTATACGGTACGGGAATCTTGAAAACACTGACTGCGGAGTGCGGTTGCAATACAGACGGAACTCTGTACTTGTATCATAAAAGCTTTGTTTGGTCACCAACAGGTGCAATCTCGCCCTAAGCACCCGAATACTGTAGGGGGTGAGCATAAGTGAGGCGAATAGGGTACTTAACAGGAATTTAACTTGCCAAAGTTTGGTGTGTAGCCATGGGAACAGCCAATCTTGGCGCTTTTTTGGAGGGGGAGAAAAGTGAGGCGAACCCAAAATGTACCGAAACAAAACTTCCTGCTCTCATTGGCCGAGTGACCAAGGAACCGATGAAGACCGTTTCGCCTCACTTAGCCTTAACCCCCTGTGCGCACTCCATTCAATCAGCTTCAGCACCGGTGGAGTGCCAAACTCAAGTGATGCTAGTGCCAGGCTCTTCGGGGGAGCGCCCCCCATTCATCCCAAGGAATTGCTACTTCTCAACGTGCTCCACTCGAGCACCGCCTGAGCTACAATTAGCAGATGACTGGAGCAAGTCCACCCAGATACAATATATGATACCATTAATACACAAAACTATCTACAGGACTCTACAATTGAGCTGGTAGGAAGGCTCCACGACATAGATATTTGGAAAATCTAGCTAAAGCCGCACTTCGTGTCTGTGAAAAGTTTGTGCTGCAGCTCGCCTTACCGATACTATACATCCTCTAGGTATTATCTAGAAATGTACCAGTCATTAACTTACTCGAGTACATTTATAACAATCAATGGAGGGGCAAACCAACAGAGTTCATATGATATGTGGACTTGATATCTATGATGGCCTTGTAGGATATATAAGGAAATATTGAGCTACACTGCTAAGACAAACCTTGGAGAGGTTACTCGAGGAGGATGTGTCAGATTCTGGAGGTTGGCGTTGAGCGAGGGTTTGGTCACTCCCGGGAAACTGGATCCCGAGAGCTCCCTAAGCAGTACAGTACTCTACTCAGTAGTTTCTATTATTCTGCTATGATAGAAGGGGGAAACCTAAACCAATATTATAGTTAAAACTTTTCTGCCTCTGTTAGGGCTCACTACAACGGCACTCATAACATCCCCTCTTACATGAGCAGTGCCCCACAAGGGAATAGTGAAAAATTAATTAGCCTTCCTAACCCCCTCCGGAATTGGGTCTATTGAGATATCATAAATCTAAAACGATCTATGCGACGATAATAATTGTGTGGGGTATCATATTGTCGCCCTACTTACTCCCAAGGCGGACTATTCAGTGTTCGCAAACGGCCAGTCCGTCCAGTCCACGGTAGGTAGTGCCCAGACGGCCTAGTCCAGTAGATGGATTGGGTAAGGCCAGACTCCAGTCATAGACCATGGGAGCAACAGTTTGGACTGACTATAGTCCGCCTACAGTCCACCTACAAATACCGTGACTGTTATCTGAAAATTCTTAACACAACTGTGGCAGGCTGTGGGAAGCAAATGGGCATAAGTTTGAATAGAAAAGTGAAGAAACTAAAAGGAAGAGAAGGAAAAAGGAAAAAGGAAAAATTACCGATCGGATGACTTGGGTAATGCTGTAGCAATGAGAGAGAAAGGAAAAAATTAAGGTTGAATAACCAACAAGCTGATGTGATGCCGGTGCTTCTACAAAATCCTATTGTCAACCGCCTACAAATCCCGGTAGGCCATTTTCAGGCCAGGCCAGGCCGTCCAGTCCGTCCATTTCTCCTGACTAGACTACTCGTACCTAGTCCACAGCCTCACATTTGGACGGTCTGGCCTGTTGCGGACGGCCTCCAGTCCTCCTAGTCCAGTCTGGCCTGTTGCGAACACTGCATAAATTTACAGATACCCCTCAGTGCATCGAGATCGTTTCAGAAATACGAGGCTAACATCTCGCGTAATTCTTTTGATAGGGTGGTCGCTTGCCTGGGATAATGCAGCTATCCACGATCTGCTCGAGTAAGCAGAAGCACTAGTAGGGAAGGCGAGAGCGGGATACTGCTTACCCCTCCATCCTTACCCCTCCATCCCATCCCACCAGGCTCCAAATATCCCAATTCACCTTCAAAAGCACCACTCCATCCACCACCACCAAGCTAATTTCCTCAATAAATCCTCATCAAACACCAGCACATGAAAATGGCATCCACCACTGATCGCGAGACTTTGCCATCTGAGTATGCCCATCCTGAACCTCCCATCTCACATCCAAGTTTACTAACTTCTGAGCTAGTGTCAAGCCCGTCCACTATGACCTAGATTTGATTAAACTTGACCTTAAAGCCTTCACGTATGATGGCCAGGTCAGAATTTTCCTCGAGTTCAAGCAACAAGCTAGTTCTATTTCCCTCAACTACAAGGAACTATTTCTCCATGGAGGGCGTCTTACTGTTGATGGCTCAGATGGGGGTAAGCAACGCCTCGTATTAGTATTGTAGGCTCGATCGGAGCTGATAGCATGCAGACATCGCTATTTCCAACATTGCATGCGACAAGAAGGCCCAAGTAGCGAAACTTTCTCTTGAAAAGCCAACCCCGGGAAATGGAACGGGTGTTTTGGAAATTAATTTCTCGGGGTCTATTAATCATGAGGTTAAAAGACTACCTATCCACTGGAAAGCACAAGGCTAATGTATCTTTTGAAGATGGCCGGCTTCTATCGAAGTGCATACAAAAATGTCGAAGGAAAAGATGACTGGATGTTTTCCACCCAATTCGAGTCTTGTGATGCCCGGAGAGCTTTCCCTTGGTACTCCTAAGCCATTCGACCTAGGCAATCCAAATTTGCTAATTGCATGATACCTGCTAGTTTCGATGAACCAAACCTTAAAGCCACCTATGATTTCTCCATCACAATTCCTGAGAACTTCACTGCTCTATCCAACCAGCCCGTGAAGGAATCAAAATCTATGGACGATGGCCTCAAGAAAGTCTCCTTTGAACGAATCCCGAAAATGAGTACATATGTATGTTTGGATGAAAAGCCCCTTTCTGAGGATAACTAATGAGATATAGCTACTTGCCTGGGCTTGTGGAGAGTTCGAATACGTAGAGGACTTCACCGACCGCGAATACGAGGGAAGGGGAAAGCTGCCAGTGAGAGTTTATACTACCAAAGGTCTCAAAGAGCAGGGTCGTTTTGCCCTCTACAATGCGAAGAAGATTGTGGATTACTTTTCGGAGGTGAGTTCATGCTTTATTTCTTCCCCTATCTTCTACCATTTGAGGCTAACATTCAACTATAGATCTTCCACATCGACTATCCTCTCGCTAAAGTTGATCTTTTGGCGGTCCATGAATTTGTAATTATGAGTTCCCTTTTTTTCTTCCTCCGATTTAGGCATACTACTAAACTGGAGACTGACCGATGTGACTCCCGCTAGTCCCACGGCGCTATGGAGAATTGGGGTCTTATCACTTACCGAACTACGGCAGTCCTGTTTGACGAGAAGACATCTGACTCCCGTTATAAAAACCGAGTTGCATACGTTGTCGCCCACGGTAAGACCATTTCCACGCGCAGTTGAGGCATCCGTCAACTAAATTCAACAGAACTTGCTCACCAGTGGTTCGGGAACTTGGTCACCATGGACTGGTGGTCAGAGCTATGGCTGAACGAAGGGTGAGACGAGACTTAGCTTCGAAACATCAGCCTCTTCATTCGCTTACACTATCCAGATTTGCCACTTGGGTTGGTTGGTACGCTATTGATCACTTCTATCCCGGTTTGTACTCACCCAGCCTAGAGATTGTAAATAAGATATTTTTTATACTAACAAAATCCCGATAGAGTGGGACGTTTGGGGGCAATTTGTTGTACGTCGGGTTTCCAGAGGCATGCATTATCACTCGCCAAACCCCCACTAACAAAGAATGTTGCTCAGACTCAAGAATCCTTGCAAACAGCTTTCGCTCTCGATGGTCTTCGTGGCTCCCACCCTATTGAAGTGCCTGTGAAGAATGCTCTCGATATTGATCAGATCTTTGACCACATTAGTTACCTTAAGGTATGTGGGCGAGTAATCAAGACAGTAGAAAAGACTAATAAAGGGACGGTGCAGGGATCCGGCACTATCCGTATGCTTAGCAGCCACCTTGGTGTTGAGACCTTCTTATCGGGCGTTAGCAAATACCTGAAAAGCCACGCTTACGGAAATGCTACAACCGCAGATCTGTGGGCTGCCCTTAGTGAAGAGGCGAAGACCGACGTTGCTGCTTTTATGGTGCATCCTACCCCCATCAAATTCACAAGACTTTCAACTAAATGATATATACAACAGAACAACTGGATTAAATCTATCGGTTTTCCTGTTCTCACAGTCACTGAAAAGTCTGGCCACATCATCGTCCAACAAAAGAGATTCCTAAGCACTGGGGATGTGAAGCCTGAGGAAGACCAGACAACTTGGTGGGTGCCGCTATTCTTATCTGAGAAGTCCCTCACCGCAGGATCAGAGAAGATTACGGCTCTTGCGTCCAAAGAAGCGACAATCAAAGGAATTGATACCAATTGCTACAAGCTCAACAGCAACCAGAATGGATTCTACAGGGTAAATTACCCAGCAGAACGACTTGTGAAATTAGGGGAGACGAGAAAGCAACTCAGTGTGGCAGATAGAATCGGACTAATTGCTGATGCTGCTGCCATGGCACTTTCTGGTCTTGGTTCCACAACAGGCCTGCTATCGTTTTTAGCCCCTCTCAAGGATGAGGAGAGTTACCTTGTCTGGGCAGAACTTATTGAGCAGCTTGGGAAGTTGAGATCGGTTTTCTCTGAGAGCTCACAGGAAATTAGGGATGGATTGAAGAAATTCACCCTCGACCTCGTCACACCCGCAGCTGAAAAGATTGGTTGGGAATATGGAAAGGGCGAGGCTTTCTTGACTGGAAGACTTCGCGCTCTTCTCATAAGCGCCGCTGGGGGCTCTGGTCATAAAGGGATAATCGCGGAGGCCCAACGCCGCTTCAAGCTTTACACCTCAGGAAAGGACAAGTCTGCTATTCACCCCAGCCTCCGTCTTGCCATCTTCCGCATTGCTATAGCCGAGGGTGGTCAGGAGGAATACGATGCCGTTTTGAATGAATACCTCTCTACTTCTGCGGTTGACGGCAAGGAGATTTGTCTCTCTGCCCTCGGCCGGGTCCGACAGCCCGAGCTAATCCAACGGTTCCTTGAATTAATGTTGTCCGATAAGGTCAGGACACAGGATAAGCATACTCCTGCCATTTCTCTATCGAACAATGTTCGTGCACGCCATGCTCTATGGGAATTTATTAAGAAAAACTGGGAAATAGTCTGCAAGCAACTTTCCGGTAACATGGTCGTTTTGGATCGATTCTTGAAGAACAGCCTGAACAAGTTCGCCAGTTTAGATGTGAAGGAGGACATCGAGAAGTTCTTCGCCGATAAGGATACCCACGGATTCGAGAAGGGATTGGCAATCATTAGCGACAGCATTAAGGGTAATGCAAACTGGGTTCAGAGAGACCAGGAGAATGTTGAAAAATGGGTCAAAGAGCATGTCAAGGCTTAAGAATGGTAGCCTTTTTCCTCAGATTCTGTCAATCTAAAAAATGAAAGTAACCTGTCTTAATCACGAATACTCACTCGCTGGACTTTTCGGTGGTGACATTCTCACAACTATTAGTCGGTGACACGGTGATCAGTACGTATTCCTGTGTGCCGTAGGGGCGCGAACATGTGGTTATGAGTGATGGATAGCAGGACATTGCCTTGCAGTTGTGGGCAGGCGGGCGAACGTATCAATTGCCGGCAGTGCACCAGCGGCACCAGCGGCCATGCGGCGTTAATTCTAAACGAGGTAATATAGGGGTGCACCTCGCTCTACTATCATAGATCTTATAATCTTTTTCTGGGCGGTATATATATTTGTAGATGGTTTACAGTACCAAAGTACTTTGGGTTTCCCGAGCACATTATGTTAGTATTTTGATGCCTCACGGTACGGTGCTTAGGTACACCACATCCGTCTTATGGTTACTATGGTCGGTGCGCACGTGTACGTGTAGATTGGACGATATGGAACTAACTTAACTTATTCACGAAAAGGCCAATTTAGACGAAGGAATCAACTTTGTAAAACGTGTCAGGAAGCTCAAACGAACCAGAAAAAAATGGGCTGGAGACTCACGGAACTGCACGTGCCGATAAAGGACACGACAGAATCAACATGGAATGGACAGCCTTTGCCGACGCTATACATAGAATACATGCGCAGAACGGTATTCTATCCAGGGTGCGATGAAAGGAAGAAATATTTGTGAAGAAATATTTGTGGTGGCTATCAAGAGAGGTCACTTGTAGATGAAACTCTATTTCTACCCTTCTCTTTCTTTTTTCTCTCTTGTCTATCAAAATATCGGCGAGAATGTGCTTGTAAGATAAGTATTCATTGTATTTCTGCATACCGGTACATCTGGCGGGCCAAAAGAGTGAGTGCGCATACTCGTAGGGCCACAGTGGCACTTTTGACCAGAGTATGCGAGGCAGCACGGCACGCCACACAGCCAATCACCTGGTAGGAGAAGTGTCGAGCACCAGTCTCAGGCCCCAGGCCTCGCTCAGCATCTAACCACAATCGCAATTCGTCTTACTTCTCTTGGGCACCGTAGGGATAGAGATAGAAAAAAATAGAAGTGAATGCTGCTGACTCTTCGAGGTTTTTGAGAGAGCCTGAAGCAAGCGAACGTCTAGTAGCGGCGACATAGGCAGGCGGTATTGTCCTTCCACAACTAACGAATCAACGACCCACCGTTCGCTCACTCCAGCACCAACACAACCCTGACAAGTGAAATTCCTCCACTCACTCAGTCCAACCTCTTCCCTTCTCCCCCTCTCACCTACCACAACCATAATCAACCACCACCACCACCACTAACAACGAACTCTCTGAGATAACACCCATTACCTGAGCAGAAGATACCTTATCTCTACCAGCCCCATCAGCTAAATACCTTCTTCATCTCGGTAACCTCGGCCTCATCCGTTGCCTTACTCTTTACACGTCGTCAGCTCTTAACTGCTACGCCAATATTCTTCCTTCCTCCCCATCGCTCCTTCTCAACAAGCTTCAGATAACTTAAACTTTCGTCATCATGAATCCTGAGTAGTATGTACCTACCCCTCCTTGCCTTCCCCTCCTCCTCTATTCCTTGTTCACAGCTTCTTTTTTCTTTCTTTCTTTTCGGGTCTTCGTCTCCTGTTATCGTTATTCTACACCACCGAATCTGTCGGGAGACCCAAATGCTAACCCAAGCTTTCTCTCCGCAGAGCCCCCTTCCTCCTCCGTCTTCTATGTCTCTGAGCTTCATTTCTCATGCAAGATGGGCCGTCATCAGCCCGTTCTGAAATCGAAGCCCTACCGAGGCGTTCTTTGTTTATTCTTGACTTGGCTTACTGACGGGAACGGTTTGTGATAGATACGATTATCTCTTTAAGCTTCTTCTCATCGGTGACTCAGGAGTCGGAAAGTCCTGTCTACTACTCAGATTCGCCGATGATACTTACACCGAGAGCTATATCTCCACTATCGGTGTCGACTTCGTTGGTCTCCCAATATATCTGTTTTGCCGCCAGCAATTTTGCTGGTAGGATAGACCTTCCTGACTGACCGCTCATTCCATTAGAAAATTCGTACTGTCGAACTTGACGCCAAGACTGTGAAACTTCAAATTGTATGCTTTCTTTTTCTTCCCTGTTTTCTTGCCCCTGGCATGCAGTTTGCAGGGTCTTGTTGCTGACTAACGTTTCTTGTAGTGGGATACCGCCGGACAAGAACGTTTCAGAACCATCACTTCCTCCTACTACAGGGGTTTGGCCTCTCTTTTCACCTGAAGATATGACTAGATCTGACCTTGAGGTTTTCAGGAGCTCACGGGATCTGTGTCGTGTTCGATGTGACCGATATGGGTATGCTGAACGGCACCATCATGCTTGCGTCACCGGATATTTTGCTGACGGCTGCTCCTTCTAGACTCGTTCAATAACGTTAAGCAGTGGCTGCAGGAGATCGACCGTTATGCCACTGAAGGTGTCAATAAGCTCCTCGTTGGAAACAAGAGCGACATCGCAGACAAGAAAGTCGTCGAGTACACTGTGGCTAAGGTTGGTCACGGCCGAGATTATCACATGACAACAAAGTTCAGATCTGACCAATCGTGTCTCATGAGTAGGAATTTGCGGACAGTCTCGGAATCCCATTCTTGGAGACCTCGGCAAAGAATGCTACCAATGTCGAGCAGGCTTTCTTAACGATGGCTAGACAGATCAAGGTGAGTTAATATAGTCTGGTATGAAATATAACTGCAGACTAACTTCTTCCATAGGAACGCATGGGATCTACTACTGTCAATAACAAGCCCACCGTCTCGGTCCAGCAAGGCACAGGTGTCCAGCAGGGGTCTGGCGGCAGTTGCTGTTAACCAATTACCTTTCTCCGTTTTGCCCACCGGACTAATTACAACCTCAAAGATAATCAATAAACGAAAAAAGAAAAAAAAGAAACAACTTTGCACTAGACATCCGGCCAGTATTCCGTTTTCGTGGAATGCCTGGTCTCGGTTTCCCCTTTTTTCTGATTGCTTGAATGGAAACATTGCTTTCTGCATTATTTTTTGAAAGGCGGCGGATGTTAAATGGGAGCTGGGGCGTGGGTTTTTACTGTGGAGTGTCGATGGAAATTAATGGCTTGGTGGGGATATTCTCAAGGTGTTTTGCGAGCAGGTAGGGGTGAAGTGAGATGTGTGAGTAAGTGGAAGGGAGTTGGTGAATGGCGGTCGTATTACACGTGAAACGAAGGGAGGCCTGGGAGTCAACGTTATTTTGTTTTTCTGTACCTCTCTTTCTTCTCTCCTGTCTCATTCTTAACGTTAACGTATGTGAATTTTCTTCCGGCTTCTATCACTCGTTTGCTGCGCAATCGTTTTCTATATCTCCAGGTTCAATGGGAAATTCTAGAGAAGCCTTATCGCAGTGATTTATCGTGAAAATGTCGCGTGAGAAGATTGCGATATATCGCCTTGGATCCCATGGATCCGGCCTCCATATTTGCGGATCTGAGTGCAACGAGATTTGAAAAAGCTTCAATCACATACTTGTACAGTGAGTTGGGATATGTGCTCAGCACCTAATAATCATCACACCGAACCGTGATAAGTTTCTGACAACAAAAAAACGCCAAGCCCTGAACCCGGAAGTTAAACGATTATATCGTACAATCCCCCGCCACCATCACCCGTAGTCACACTTGGGCTACTATCCCTTGAACTTCCTCAACGTGACCTATTCATCGTCAGTTTCCGCTCCCAGATCGACAAAATCGACAAAAAAAAAGACTGACTTGAGAAACCTTCCGAACATCCCTAGCCGTTATCCCAACCTTCTTCCCAGCCCCCGTCACAACCCCGTTAGCACCGGTGCGCGCGCTGACGTTGGCTTCGTGGATGAGCTGCTGCATGAAGAGGACGTAGTCAAGATAGATCTAACCAACCGATTAAACCATCATTCATCCGACTAGTCAGTCGGCTTCGCGCTCGTGGGTAGGTGGTGGGGAGGGATGGAGGAAGAGTGACTGACCATTACGTCGGCGTTTTTGGATATACGGAGGTTGCTGTGGGCCTTCACTATGCGCTTGAGGCTTGAGCGGGGGTAGGGTGTTGGCGGGGACATTTTGGGTTGATTTGGTGGGGTTGGCTGAGATGGTGGTTTGTTTTTGTTTGGGGGAAGGTAGTTGTGGGTGAGGTTCTAGTAGTTGCTACTGCGGTATGCACGCTTGATGATCAGATAAGGGACGTAGATTATCTATCGTTCGGTCTTGGGTAGTTCTTCGGATGTTCTTGAAAACTTTAATATTTTTCACTTGGAGTATGAGAATCGAGTTAAGTTACATGAAGGGATCAAATATGCAAGAGGCTGGTATCGCCGGGGTTAAGTGCCCTTAGTCGTGACGACTACAGTGCTGAGGAGCAGACAGTAGATGCTAAAGATGCGGCGATACCTTGAGCTCTCTTGTTTCCTTCCTTGCTTTCGTTAATTTCACAAGGCAAGAAGGCACCAAATAAAATTCAAACAGGCGTTCATTCCCCCCTGCCGCCACCACCGCCTTCTCCACCCCCCCTCACGACGAGCCCCGCACCAGGACTAGGATTGTCGCTGCTAGCCTTCTCCCAAGGTTTCAACCTCTTCGCGCGAACTGGCTCACTCGGTGGTGCCGGGTTGAGCTCATTGGGGATATGCTTGATTCCAGGTATTGGCTGGCCCGTTGTGATCAGTTCAACAATGTGCGCGAATGAATTCGGGTACGGAGCATCGGGAGCCCCTCCGGGCATAGTGGCGGAGGTGCCAGGGCCCGGATCGCTAAGGGGGAATCGCTCGCTGTTGACACTGGGCTCTGTGGTATCTAGGATAGGCTCCTCGTTGGCGCTATCCAAGAGGGTACTATGCTCTTTTTGCGCGAATTCTGGGGGGTTTTCCGGGACTGTTGGGGCAGTGGCAGTGGCAGTGGCGGTGGGGTTAGGTTTTCCCTGGGAAATGCGGGCTTTGTAGACGTTGTAGTCGATTTTGATACCGGACATTCTATGGGTAGCATTTCGTTAGTCTCGTTCTGGATGAGCGAGGGTTTAACCTAGAGCGAGTTACTTTGAGTAGAAGAAGCATTTTGCCCGCAAGGTTAATTCTTCTCTTTGCTCTACTGTAGGCGAAGGGACCGATGAGAGGATCGATTGCAGACCGGTCTACCGTAGAGCATGTGAGCTTTTTTCCCCTTCCTTCTGCGCAGAGGGAAATTGGGATTAGGTTGGATGTACTTGAAATTCCCGGTCCGAGTCCCAATCATAGGCCTCGATGGCATCGACACTCTCCAAGTCGGCAGACTGTAGGAAGGACTGGTTGGCCATTTTCAGGTTGGGTGGTTGAAGCTGGCGAGTGAGAAGGTCATGGCTGTTTCATGGTAGTAGGGGGGGGAGAGAGACAAGGGTGGGGAGGAAGCTGGAAGGAGCGGTGGTGAGTGCCCCTGGCTACTTGCGTATTTTTGAGAATGTGCCTCTGTGTGAGGAGCGGTCTTAGATAAAGGCAAAAACCGTCACGGGCTGTGAGGAAATGAGAAGGAATAACTTACATGGCCTCTTTGTGGGTTATGGCATAGGTGACACTGTCAGCCTGAGCGAAACCCCGAGCGAAGCATGAATCCCTTGCGGCGCTTCACCTGCTCAACTGAGCGACTCTTTGCCCTTCTTCCACCCTGAACCTCCGCCCTCTCCTTCCTCTTAAACATCTCTTCCCACTTTCTTCTCTCACAACCACCACCACCACCACCCACTCTGCTCTACTCTCACCCACACCTCCACCCTCTTCGACATCCTTCATTGCAACTCGTATGCTCCCAAAGCAGTCCTACACACCTCATCTCTGCACTAGTTATCTAACCGAGCGATACTCAGATAGGTGTCCACTTTCACTTAAAATCGCCACTTCATTCCCGGGTCGTTGACCCTACTCGCTTCAATCATGTCTGAATTTATCGGGTTAGTTTTTTATCACTTTATTTGGCTAATCACTATAGGAAACTTGAACTGACAATCTGTCTTTCTATATAGCTCCCGGATTTCCTTGATCTCCAGGAGCGATATCCGGTATACACTCTTCTGCTTGCTTGCATCGGCCGTTTATTTCCTCCTTCCTCGAGCTGACCAACCTTCCTCTCTCGCTAATTAGCTACGTCGGCCGTCTCCATGACATCAATTCCGAAAACCACACCGTTGCCTTAGAACAAGTTGTTTCTCACGGGACGGAAGGTAGACGTGGCGATCCTGCTAAGGAAATCGCTGGTTCGGACAATGTCTACGAGTATATCGTTTTTCGCGGTGGCGACGTCAAGGATTTAAGGATCGAGGAGACTGCGCCTCAGCCACCGCAGCCTCAGGTGCCTGATGATCCCGCCATTCTAGGGGTATGTTGAGAGAAATATTACTTTTTGTCCCCCCCCACTTCACCTCCCCGCTGCGGGGTCCTGAGACCTAGTTTTCTTTTTGGCATGTCTATAAGGTCTCGGGTGTTTTGTTTTCCTCCAAATCTTCATTGATAGATTGTCGTTTAATCGAACTATTCGATCGTACCCCCATTCTCCTTACGACAGCTAATTCGGCACTGCTAGAGCTCAACTCGCCCACCTCCTCCAAGCTATGCTCAGGGAAATCAGCAGCCCCCCAACCAGTACCAACAGCAAGTGCCACAGTATTATTACCCTCCTCCTCCTCAGGCTCAGGGTCGCTTTGCTTCCAGTCCATACCAACAGGGAGCTATGTATGGTGCCTACCCACCTCCTCAAGGCCCCCAGCAACCAGGGCTAGGAAAACCTCCCGTTGGTATACCCCAGTCCCAGCAACAGCCTACCCAACAGCATCAGCAGAGCCAGGCCCCCCAGCAGCAAGGTCAAGCCCAGGCTCCGCAGCAAGCTCCCTTGGCCCAGCAACAGACTCCCACCTATGGTCCCCAGAATAGAGCGCCGCCACAAGCCCCAATTGGGCCGGCTACTAATCGCCAGCAGCACTCTCAACAGCAGCCAATGAATCGCGGTCCCATGCATCAAGGCCCAAATGCGCAAAATTCGGTAGCTCAATCCCAGCCACCCGCGCACACCAAGATTAACGAGAGGCAAGTACCTCTTACCTCGGTGCAACAAACCACGAACAATAGTTCCAAGCCCCCGACTCCTCCTGAGGACAACGAAACTAAACCAGCACCCTCGGTTCCTGTCACTCAAAACACTGGCAGAGCACCAACTGGACCCAAAGCGCATGGAGGAATCGTGCCGGCACTTCCGTTACCCCCCCACAGCAGATCTTCACGCTCCCCAGCGCCCGGTTCGTCCCAACCCGTAACCCGCAATGCTCAATCTACTGAGGCTTCTGCGTCCACCTCTGCTCACAACGATACCAATGCCGCCGTCCAAGATCTGGCCAACAAGGTTAATCAGCTGGCAATGAAGACAGTCGCTCCTGCTAGTAATAGCAACTTAGCAGGCCCTGTACCTGCTTCAAACGATACGAATGGTGGTCCTAGTGGAGAACCGCGCCCTGCCCGTGGACCAGGTACCGGCGGGTTTGTCGCTCGTGGCGGAAGAGGTTATCGTGGTGGTTTCCATAACAGTCAACCTCGCAAGGTTGAGGTCCCTAGTACCGATTACGATTTCGCGAGCGCGAACGCGAAGTTTAATAAGCAAGACTTGGTTAAGGAGGTCATCGCAGGTGGGGAAGACGAGAGAGTTACTCATCTGGAGACTCCGGCCAATGGCACTAATGGATATGCAGATGGCAATAGCAAGGACGATGTTGTCATTCCCCCCGCAAAATACTACAACCGTGGATCCAGCTTCTTCGATAACATATCGTGCGAGAACAAAGAGCGCGCGGAAGCCAAGGAAGGAGAGAAACCCAGAGGTGGGGCGGTCTGGAGGGGTGAAGAACAAAAGAAGAACCTAGAAACCTTTGGCCAGGGAAGTGTTGATGGTGGGTTCAACCACTACGGGCGTGGGTGGAGAGGGAGGGGCAGAGGAAGAGGCGGCTATCGTGGGAGAATCGCACTACCATATGGTGGATACAGGGGGCAATCGCGAGCCCAGCGGCAGCAACAAGACGGGGGGGCAGCGGCTGGTGATGGAGATGATAATTAGGATATACTGAAAGAGATACTCTCACCGGATGACAGCATTTTTTAGTTGGAGGGTTCAAATAGGCGGGGCGTTAAAAAAAAGGGGAGGTAAAGATATCACGGATGGCTGCTCAGACTGGATGGATGGATGGTGATGGAAGTACGGGGTTTCCTCTCGAGCATTTTTTGTTCCCTTTCTACCAATTGCTCAATTCCTTTATTGTATGGTCGGTGTGTGCGCTTTGTCAATGTCATTCGGGAATCTGGCAGGAGGCACAGTTGTATTCTTTTTCGTTCTCTCCTTTCTTTCTATCTGTCACCATCCTCCTCTCTATCTTTTAAACTTGGAGTCCCATTTGGCTTCTTATATTCCGGGAAAAAAAATTCTGATTGAATCCCTTCTTACGTGTCTTTTTAACCAGAGGCCGCTTATTTGCTTGCTTACCGCCCTCTCATCTCCCCCTTCTTTTTCTCTTTCTTTTCTTCCCCGGGTCGTTCTAGTGATAGTAATATGATGTTTTTTCCCGGGGAAGGAAAACAAAGTTTGAACTGGTGATGTTTTTTTCCCCCTCCCTTCATTTTTCCTTATCTCCTTTGGCCGTGGTCGCAGGTGGTGCCTCCCCTGACGAAAAACCCTCACCCTATCATATATCAGCATCAGGCACTCGTTCACGGCTCATGCTTTACAATAACAAGCTTCCACCACGGCGATGGGAGGACGTTTCTTTCTCCCCACTACAAGTTAACGGCGGTGTATCATAACGGATATCGTATGGTATGATATGTATAGCTAGCTGGATGTGGATAATATTCTTCTTACTCCCTTCCCCTTCCTTTTCTTTTTTCTTTTTTCTTTTTCTCTTTTTCTTTCCTCTCTTTCTTGCTGTTTGAAATATTTGCTTGCTGTAGAGGGGGGTGGACGATGTGAGGTCGTTTACACGATTATTGTTGCTTGTTTGGTAGGGTAGAATAGGGATGGGAAGGGCGGTGTGGTTGAGGCTGAGGGAGTTTGACGGGATGGGGTGGGGTGTTTGGGAGGCTTGGATGAATGATATCGAAGTGTTAATGGTGTGGAATGAGCGGGTGTAGACGGTACAGTCATTTCTAGGATTTGGGTTTGCTAGTTGGTGGTTGTGCGCGGGGCCCCAGTATAACGATATAAGCTGTGGTATCATAGTCGGGGAAGAGGCAAAGTGAGCAGCTAAGTTTCGTTCCAAGTTCCCCCCACGATACTCAAATGGGTGGGCTTAAAATTGCGGTGCATGGCTGTTGTCTTAAAGCTGCAAAGGGAAGTGTAACTTTGGTGGAATCATCTGAAGCCCTCTGATGAGGCTCGTTTATATATCAAAACACTTATCATACTCCAGTAATACACAAAGTATCACTCGGGAGGTTTTCGAGACTGGCAATTACAGACAATACAAAAAATCTTTGACATGACAAGTAGCATCCGCCCATCTATACAGCACTTAACACCCTACAAAATTTCTGAAAACAAAACAAAAACAAAAACTGGAATTGAACCTATGAACAATAAATAGAGGGAATTACTAGATTTTTTTGCTACCTTTTCCATCTCATTACCGCCCGCTTTATTTTCCCAACACACCAGCCTTCTAGTAATATTCGATGCGCTAACCTAACAATTTCCCCGAGCCTCCATCTAACAGGTTCATATTCTCCAGGTAGGCTGCGAAGATAATGTTAGCGCATGTTCGGTGAATATGCTGTGAGGAGATGCGTTATATCTACTTACCAGCCAATTCAGATACTTGTACTGTTCTGACGATCCTGTCATACCAAACGAGATTGGAATAAAAAGCACAAAAATCCCGATAACAACCGTATATGCCACGCCATAAGCAGCTAATTTTACTGTCTTGGGCAACTTGTTGGCCAGGTGATTGAAAAGAAACCCAGACACCAGGATCGCAAAATAAAGAGCTGGGTAGTAATGATGAACATATGTTACTCTCGCCATGGCGATAAACGGAACATAGTGGAAGACCCAGCCGATGAGAGGGTATACTCCTGCGGCGCGAATATGGTCAATTTCCTCGCCACCGAGATCGTTATATCCGCGCTGCCATCGGATGAGGTATAAAAGGACTAAAAGTGAGAATAGGGGAAGCGCTAGAGTCGATCCCCAATACACCATAGGGTTGCCCAAAAGGAAGTATTTAACAATGCCATCATCCCAGCTGCACATTCTCAACCCAACATGAAGAATCGGCCATTGCCAGTAAGCAGATGCTAGGTCATCTTGCTTGTCAGGATCTGGAACCAAAGCGTTGTTGGAGGTCATCATAGCAACATTCAAGTGAATGAAATCACGCAAAAATGGCGATCTGAATGCTTTGACATCCGCATTTGGAACTGTTACAGGAAATGTTAAACCACACCCTAAGTTGATGTTATAAAAGTGAAAGGGTTCAAACTTACGCTTCTCATTCCAATGGCTTTCGACGTTCCAGTGAGTAAAAACATCCCTCGGGTTATTCACCTTGGTGCACGTAACCTCAATCTGCTTGAAGCCCCACTGAGGCAAATTGACATTTCCAGCTCTGAGGTAACAGCCCAAGGCAGTGTGTCTCAACCGGAAGGCAGTGGTGAGAGTTCTGAGCTTGCTGTAATCCCTTCCAGCGGCATCACTCATAACCTCAATAGTCCAGTGGTCCTTTTCATCACCAACTGTTAGATTTCCGTAAGATGAAACCTCATTATCGGCCTTGGTAAGCGGAGCAGCAACAGCATGAGAATGTAAGTTACGACCGGTTTGTGCATGGATAAGACGGACGACATCCCCATCTCCAACAAAACGGAGGTCTGGCGACTCGGAATCAAAATCAGGCTGACCGCGGTTGGGATGGAAGTACCAATCATTGTTAGCATCCTTGTGATGATAGCAAGTGACCTGTTGCTGGCCGGATCCTTCAGGATATGTTTGAACATGAGAATGCAAGAGACCACCACCATAGCCCATGTTCTTGATAGTGACACGCGAGCCAATAGCAATTTCCAACGGACTATCGGTAAGTTCCGTCCCTTTGAGGTTAGCCTGGAATAGAGAGCTCATCTGGGCATCTCCAGGACCAGAATTCTCGAGGATGGTGAAGTGCATCCAGAAACTCAACATGTAAACAACCATAGGAATCACAATAAGGCCAATGATGCGTGCGACCCAATGTTGTGCATATACGACCTATGGCACTATGAGCAAGTGTTTTCTCAAAACAAACAAAAACAGACAACGTACCTTGGGCATTTTAAGATCCCCGAATTTGTTCCACAAGTCCTCGACAGTGTAAAGGCCAACAACTCCGGTAACAAACAGTCCAACCCATTTAACACTATATAGGTAAGAAAGCGCCAGACACAACGAGTTAGTGCAAACCTACCTGCAGACACAGCCAATCGAGAGTCCGCTAAGAACAAGCCATAGCCACCACTGGGCTGAGAAAGACCTAGTTTGGAGCCTGTGGAACCGTGCGAAGCAAAGCATAGTGGTGAAGGTGAAGAACAGAAGCATAGAATCAAGCAAGATAAACCTGCTGATGGTAGCATACGAATTCTCTGCATTGAAACAAATATCAGATCACACCACATAAAGTTCTTAATCTCCAACATACCACACAAAACCATCAAAGTCACCAGCCATATTGCAGGCTTCGAAAGCTTCAATTCCTTAGCGGTGAAGTAGGCAAGAGGCACACATAGAGCTCCGAAGGTAGCATTGAAGACTCTCATGAAGGTATAGTTGAGTTCTTCTGGGTAAACTTCTCCAGACTTGAACTCGAAAGAGCCATTATACCCGGCCATCCAACCCGAGAGACCCACAAGCATCTTTCCAAGCGGAGGATGCACATCGAAGTAGAATTCACGCTTAAGGTAATGAGATCCAAATTTTCCAAAACTATCCAAACACCCTTGTCAACAATCACGATCGGCGCAAATCGACTCGTCCAAAGCCCTCTTAATTCCACGAAAGCCAGAAGCTTCCCATTATAAAAAGAAAGGTGCTGACGTACTGTGCCTCATCCCATGTAACGATATTAGACTGTCCAATCTTGTATAGCCTCGTGAAGAACGACAAGAGTGTGAATAATATCGGAGCTATTATGGCCTCGATGTCCACATCGCCAGCTTGATCCTACAATCACCGAAATGTTTCACCCAGTCAGCATTACCGCCCAAACACAACGGAAAGGCCAGCTGTACTATAGCTTTCTAGGCAATGCTCAGAAAAGGGGACGATCTTTTTTACTTTTTTATTTTAGGGGGGGGGGGGGGGAAACAACTGCAACTCACAATCCTCTGCTGTTTCTTTGTATCCTCCGGTGTTGGCACAATAACATCACCTCCGACTGATGATTCACCAGGTACGATTCTTCTTCTCGCCCCGGCACCATCCAACTCAGTACCAGTGCCGTAGGCCGCACCGTTTTTCGACGCCATAGTCTAGACGCCGGACAAATAGGTAACCCTATATCAAAGACGGGGTTGTTCTGCAACAGGGGGAAAAAAGGAGGCTGAAAATGAACTTCCGCAATTCAAAGAAAACAAAAATACGGAAGGGAAAGAAAGAGATAGACTAGCAGGCTTTCGGACGGGCAGGGGTCGGGGATTCGAATGGTTAAAAGAGACGGAGGAGGAAAGGAAGGATATTAGGTATCAAAGAATAGAGAAGAAGAAGAAGAAGAAGAAGAAAGGGAACTGGAACTATGAAAATGAGTTCATGTGGGCAAAGCAGGGGGGTGTGAGATGGGAAGTTTTTCCAGTCGAACCAAGCGAGGGATGGAAACAGCGGCGGAAACCAGAGAATTGAAACTGCAGCCCCAAAACCCTGCATCCCGCTCCGCGCCAGCCTCTTCGGCACGCGTATAATCCAGCACAATGGGCTGGGGTTGATCCAGACACGGTTTCCTCACCAATCCCTCAAGAAAAAAGGAAAAAGAAAGTGATGCATCATTCGGTCCTCCATCCACCATCACTCTTGTACTCCTCGAGTACTTGGGCACCGGCATAGTATGGGCGTATGATAATGTTACATATGTGCCAAAAACTCCACCTTGAGAACCAATCGTGTCTCCATTTATGGCCACCCAGTGTAAATTCATCCTTTCCATCCTTCTGTCTCTAATATCCAACCATAGCTTCCATAATCACATTGTTCGGAGCCACCGTGTACTGTGCTAGCACCGCACAGTACTTGTAGTTCCCAGTCGTTTGCGCCGACTATCGGGCCATCTGCGACACCAGGAACAACAATAGCAGGCTGGCTTCGGTGCTAGACTCAACTACCGATATTGGGATGACAGGAGCCATAATTAGACCCAAGCACGGGCCCAACAGGTGGCCACTTTTGCACGTGGGTAAAGCCTACCAAAATTTAAGGGCTCTAAAGGAGACCCCCGCTCTGTCACTCTTCCCACGACTCCATGACGGGACAACAATGGAGTACACCCAGACGACGAGGCTTTAAGGCCTCAAGTAAAAATTAGTAGCCTCAGAGCGCTAATGTGCCTTATTCCTGACGTTTCCGTAACCCTTACTATTGAGTCTACATTACTAGAGTTCCCTGGGGAATTCTCACAACCCCCCCCCCCCCTACTGACTTCGCAAAACCGTGTCTACAGTAAGACTACCGGTAGAGGACACAAGTCCTCCTCCGGTCTTAACACCCCAACAGAAGTTTCACTCATCAATACTATGGTGTCCTAGCGATTGCCACCCCACGCGCAATTCAACATCCTCACAGTATCTCACTCGACATTTGCTACCGCCTGTAACCCGGAAAGGATTATCTATAATAGCATTTAGCCCGAAGCCTCGTCTCTGGGGAGCAATAAGCCGGTACCTGTGTATCATAGCTCCCACTGCCCCAGACCCAAGACATGTGGCGGGCTGGAGGGCGGCCACCGCAACGACAGACCCAACCTCGATTTCACCATACTTCCGTCACACGAAATCACGCATGACCGCACGAACCCTGGTCGAAATCCCGTTCCGAGAAAGCACGAGATACCGGTACTGCAATACTCCCCAATCCCGCTAATGACACACATCCCAGATAAATGAACAAATAAATAAACAAGAACAAATTATTATTTTTGTTCGTAGTGGGAACCCAATGGCCCAGCTGGAAAAGAACCTTTTTTGGCCAAGGCTTGTACCCGTAGTAAAAGGGTGAGCGGAGGAAAAGAAAGGAATAATATGTGAATAAATAAGTGAATAAATGAATAAATAAATAAATAAAACGGCGGTAGCCACCTAGATGATAACGGTGATATGGTGATAAGGAAAAACGGGAGGGAACGGATGGAGCAAAGCAAAGCATTTCTTGGCAATTTCTTGCGCTGAGGGAACGACTGCAAATAGCTCCTGCCATAACCCTTTTATCTTTTGTCCTTTGTTCGAGTTCAAATTAAGAGAAAGTTTGGATTAATACCAACGCCAAAAATCACATAACCACAGCCTTGAGAACATTTTCTCTTATACCATGAATTTCCTTCTCCTTAGCCTTTAAACTCTGCTCTAGTTCCAGGACTCGCTTCCTCAGCTTCTCAACATTTCCAGCGCTGTTAGCACCATTGCCACTACCTGCGCTTTCCCCGTGTGGGTCGTCGTTAACCCCCCCGCTGAAGTCCCCAAGGCCTTCTAGCTCTTTTAATACCCGCTCGTTTTCTTCCCCTAGTTGGCTTAGACTGCTGCTGGAGGGGTTGTTATGGTCTAGTCCACCGCTTCCATTGACAGACACGACCTGCGAGAATTCGCCCTTGACGGAACCAAATTGTATACTCCACCGGACATCGAACCTTCTCTCATCATCTCCTCGACCATGTAGCTGGTCGCCGTCGTCAGCGTCTAGTCCCAAGTCATCCAAGTCCCGCCGATCCGAGCTTCCGCCTAGCCTTGAAACCTTGACATCTCTGAAAACACCGTCACCACAGCCCAACAGTACTGCTACGACTTTGTCATCCACTCCACCTCCGTTGTCCGGCCAGGCACGTTTCAGCGCAGAGACAATCTTCTCTGCTATCCTCTTTGCGTCTTCCACTCCTAATGCAGAACCGCCCTGGCACTGGGCTTGTAGCAAACCTACAGAGAACTTCCGCTCGACGTCCTCGAGTCCCAGCGCTGCATACATATTCGCACTTTCCCTTCCTAGAGGGCTTTTCCCGCGTTTCCAGGAGTTACCGTTCATGTGGGGTGATGGGGTTATGGCTGAAGCTGGTGATGCCATAGTGATGGTGTTACCGCTGGCCCTTGCTGGGACGGTTAGGTGCAGTTGCTCTGGCCTGAATGTGAACTGTTGTGGCGCATGAGCGGTGACAGGAGTTGAGGTCGGGGTTGCGGTTATGCCCCCCGGACTGCTAAGGTCGATCGTATGGCCTTTACCTGTAGGGTGGGCTGGGAATGTTGAAAATGGGCCGTCCCTAACAGATCTATTACTCGGTGGTCGGCCCCTCAATTTCCCAGTAAGAGGGTTCCCAGAGCTTGGCCAGGCAGAGGACACAGCTGGGCCATGCCTCCGTCGGGACCGTGGCTTCGAGGCAGAAACCGGAGTTGTCGAAACGGGTGTCTGGATTTCATCCTGGGAGGCAATGTTATCGTGGGATGTAAGTATAGTTGGAGGCGGATGTGCGCTTTGTGGTGTAGTTCCCTCTCTTGGGAAGGCCCTCCACCGGAACTGCTGCCCACCTGTAGGTGTAGCACTGTTCCCCCCACCGCTTAGGACAGACTGTGTAGCTGCTGCCCAAGGATCTGACTCTTCTAGGAACCTTTCCATCCCATCTCCCCCAGCACTGGATGGGACCGCGGAATGGGGATGTGGTGGAAATAGGGAATTACTGAAGTGTTCCATGGCGCTAGTGGGGTCTGCGGTTGTGGGAGTTTCAGTATCAATGTGCGGCCGCTTAGGATCAGGCATTTCCTTCTCACTTCCATCGTCCTTGTCGTCTGTTTTCCGTCGGCCACGCTTAGGACGAGTCTCTGGATGTAGGGCGCGCAAGGCTAGGTCTTCCTCGATAGGCACACCGTCACGCATCTGATCTGGAGAGTCAGAAGAAGGTAAAGAATGAGGGATATGTTGGTAATATGCGTGGGGTTTGCTGAGAACGTATTCGAAAAATGCGTCGATATGCATCGCATGCATCCATCTCTGTGCGTCTTGTGTTAGTGATTTTAAAAAAAGAATCTTTTAACGAGCACATGTACCTTTAATCTCACTGCATACTGTTGGACTTTCTGTGCGCTCTGGTCTGCAGTTCTCTCAACCCCCAGCTGAATCGCGAGCTTCGTCCATGTTTTGATTTCCTTCTCTTCAAACTTTTCAATCAATTGGAGGAGGTGATGAATATTGAAAGTCTTGCCATCGCTCTTAGGAGGCTGCCTAAAGGCTTTGCGTAGCTCGGTCGTGTCACAATCCGGTGGTACTGATGGGTTGCAGTATAAGATAAATGCGACGTAAGCATCGTCTAAGGTTTCGTCCGTGACAGCTCGATCAGGCAAGCTCCGGTCCGATGGTGTGAATGTTGGCAAGAGTTTTCCGGATGCAGGAGACGATGCTTGAAACTGCGCTGGGGGTGTTGATAACTGGTCGGAGGTGTGGTGTTGTAATGAGAACTGATTCGCGCTCCGCGCGAGGTCAGTGTAGAGCTGCCGGGGAAGTTGTGATTGCACAAAATGATTCTGGACTTGTTGCTGCGGTTGCTGGATTTGGTGGTGAGAGGATTCATCGCCTTCATCATCATCATCGTCCTGACCCGTATGGTGATGGTGATGAAGGTGATGGTGGGGATGATTTTCCGGAGGTGGCGTGTCGAGCGCTGGATCTATCGAGAGCTGCTGTCGTCCAAAGCCTTGGTGAGAAAATTCTGGGGGAGATGTATCCTGCGAAGGATCATGACCTCCGGCTGTGATGCCCTGAACGAAACTGCTCTCCTCGTCGTCCTCCTCCTCCTCATCCAGGGAGTGTTGGTAGTGCCCAGCATCCATGCCGTCGTCAAGGTGTGTATATTGCGAAAGAGTCTGAACTCCTTCGTCAGGGGTGGATTCCGCCAGAACTAAGAGTTGGGGCACGACGACTCGTGGTGCCGAGTCGTCTTCAATTAGTGGGATTTTCGTTACTTTGAGCGCGGCGGCCAGGGACGGGGCGGGTAGGCGGGTGGCGAATAATGCGGAGGTGAGCGTCTGAGTAGACGTGCAGCGGAGGTTCACAGCGTCCTGCAAGCTTGGGTTCGGGGAATTTCTCACGTGGGGCGAAATGCCTGCCATGCACACAATCCCGCAACCTTAGCATGAGGGACGATAAGAGAAGACGGTCACGGTTTGCATTCAAAATTCAGAGAAAAGGGAGAAGATGAATAGTTCTTCGAGGGGGTATTTTGGCCTTGTACAGCGCAGCTATACGCCATTTAGCTACAGTAGATGAATTGGGTGAAAAAGTAAGTGACCAGCAGGGGCTGAAGGGAAGAAAGAAGGGGGGATTGAGAGGAAGAATGGAAGGAACAACGTCTAATTATTACTGTAGGGGTGGACGACCGATTTCGGGAGGGGAAACGAACAGCGTGGTATGAAAATCCAAGTATAGACAACTTCCATCTCCTGTAGTCAAACATTGCTATACAGTAATAGAGAGATGCCGTCGTATGCTCGTATAAATCATAGAGCGAAGAAGGATAGCTGCGCTGGTGATAGATGATCTTGTTCAGACTTACCTCGTGGTATTAGTGTTATTAACTGTACTGAATCTGGGATGTCCCTTGGAGGCTAAAAGTACAACAGTGCCAACAGTTGTGATACAGTACCGATTTGGTGTTGTGAATGTTGTCCCTGGCTCTCAGCCAACTGCGATACAGCACCGGATAATATGAAAGGACAATAGTCAAAAATAGTATGTTATACTCACAGATATTGGGCAGCACTTGGGCGAGAGGGAATGTTTGGCGTCAAGCAACAAGTTGAATCAGAGGGGGAGAGGTGCGAGGTGCCGCCGCTGTCAGCTGCTGGTTCTCAGAGGGCGGCCTCCAGCCCACTACCTGTATAAAAGGGCGAGCCTAATAAGGAAACGAATAAGGAAAAGGGCCCTGTGCCAAACCTTTCCTGTGCATATCATTTTATGGTACCCATTACGGTCATGCGCAGTATGTCCATTAATATTGGCTGATAACTTGGAGTATAATGTAATGCTAAGTATCATATTCAAGTTTCCTACTCAAGGTTCAACAAGTTCGCAGATTAGTGTGTAGTATACCGGTAGCATGCTAAATCAAGCTTTCCTCCGGATACCGACAGCGATAGGGTGGGCCTGAAACGTGGGAATAGCCTTGAGCGATACATCCATTTGCGGTAGTATACTGGGGCGCCTAAGGCTATTCCTTTCAATGCATTACAATGGCTTAAAACATACTTGAGTTCGTGTTTGTAAGGTCTCGTAGTTTTGAGTCTCTTTCAGGTGAGCTTTACAGAAGAACAGTCTACTTGTCGTACAATTAATATTATACACCCAGATATCAAAGGCATAATAGAAAGCAAGCTGAGGTCACAACACCCCAAATTTCCCAATTTTTTCTGCCCTCAGCTCAACCATGTCCACAATGAAAGAAATTCTCGGCTGTTCGAGGAATACGAGACGCTTACTACCACTCAGAAAAATCTCCACCAGATGAAAAAGAGTACTACTAAGCCCACAGCGCCTATTGGTCCGTACTGAATACGAGTGGTGTTAGCCCCAGCTATATTCGAGAGGAAAGGAATATATTTTAACATACTTGCTTCAACATAAGTTCCCAATTAATTCTGACCGCAGCCTGTCTATACTTCTTGCTTTCGTCCCTCAACCTTGAGCTCATATCTCCCATTCTTTCCAGCGAATCCCCTCTATACAACAAATCCTCAATGTTCTTAGTCATAACCCTCGTAACATCCTTGAGGTCGTCATTCAGTTTATCCAAGTTCGCAGAAGCCCTCGTGTCTTGATATGTGCGCTTGGTTCTCTGCATGAAGGTGTCGAACTGGACAAACGCATAAGGTCGCAAGGATGGATTCATGAGCTCATTTCCGTACGATGAATAGAACTCAGCCGCGATGTCTTGAAGGTACGTAAAGGCAAGTTTTCGTGGGTATGATTTATCGCAAACGCACAAGTAGCATACGTGGTTCTCGATAACGTAGCTGTTCCATCAACACAGTTAGCAACCGGCGGAAGCCTGTTAGCAATTTGTAAAATCTCCGGAATCGCCGGTTGTCTTACTGTAGGGTAAAAGGCCCGGACTCGATACTCGCTCTGGGCTCGGAATGCTGGTTTAGTCTTTTGAAAATTAGTTTGCACTGCTGTTTCACCTCAGCCAGCTCGGCTTCTGCTTGGTCGTCGTCGACAGTGGCTGCTAAAGGGACACCTGTTCATAGGGGGAAAAGCGCAGGGTCAGGGGCTCGTTTGCCAGTAAAATCGGGGTGGGGGGGACATACCATCCAGTCGGGCAATCTGTGTTGATTTTACCATTGTGAGAGCTCTATGGCGCTAGATGTCCAGCAACCCAAAGAGCAGGTAAAGGAGGTTGTTTTTTTGGTGGAGGAAACTCTGCATGGAACTTAGCTAGGGCAGCTGGTGGGTTGAGTTACCCGGCGGTCCCAAGGAGGATTAGCGTCACAAGCATCCCACCATAGTTTTTCCGGACACATTGCTGACATAGGCATTTCTATGGAAGAGCCAACAGTTTGTCCACGCACCGGTAACTTTACGAGAAGTAATGACCGCTCAACATCAGATACATTCATCATTTGTCACTCGTTCATCATGGATCAATTGGGCATACCAGACTGATCATGAATTCAACCTGCATATATTACTCTCAACTCTAACGCTCAAGGGTGAATAGCCAGCTACTTTATTTGGTACCAAGAAGAAAAAGACAGATCCCCTCCCCACTTCGGGGACTTTGGGAGCAACTGCATTCATCTATTTGGTTTCTCCTATACTGTTCACAGAATATTCACAGGAGGTCACTCAAGGAGGCGTCCTAAATGGTACCTAAGTTCTGGACTGGGGAATGGCGCTAGAGGCGATCCGAAGCACATGACCTGGAGCGACTAGGATAGTAGGTGCTGGTATCATAGCTACAGATATCTGTCCGCCTAGAGCATGTCGGCTAGTCCTTGGTGCTTGTTCCGCGGTGCTCTGATCCAAGGCTTATATGTTCGTGAATGATATAGCACACTAGAAAGGTTTTATCAACTCTCTTACGCGCTCCCGGGACTCATCCACTATCCGTGCATTGGGTAGGACACTATTAGAACAAGAGATAGAAATTTTTAGTGCCGGAGTGCACTGCGAGTAATGAGTAGCGTACGAAGGAGATAAAACTATGTACCCCGTAAGTTTTGCACCTTATGCACGCGCGCAATCCCTGATTCACGGCGATTTTTCTAAACATCCACCACATCTACGGTATCTATTTAGCCTCCAACTCTGCTAAGATCACCTCACCCTTTGCCCGCGCAGACTCAATGTTTCCGACCATGTAGAAAGCAGCCTCGGGGAGGTCATCACAGTTGCCATTCATGATCTCGTTGAACGATTTGATGGTGTCCTTGATATCGACTAAAGCACCATCGATACCCGTGAAGACCTGGGCAACGGCGAAGGGCTGCGACAAGAAACGCTGTAGTTTTCGGGCACGCTCGACAGTCAACTTATCGGCTTCAGACAGTTCGTCCATACCTACAGCCAATACCATTAGTATAAGTTACAGAGAAAGGTAAAGGTAGTCCGAGTTCTTACCTAAAATGGCAATGATATCTTGCAGCGACTTGTACTCCTGCAGCATACGTTGAACACGGGTAGCAGTATTGTAGTGCTCCTCTCCAACAATCTTCGGGTCCAACATCCTGGACTTGGAGTCGAGGGGGTCGACAGCGGGGTAGATACCCAACTCGGAGATGCCACGGGACAGCACAGTGGTAGCATCCAAATGGGCGAAGGTAGTGGCGGGAGCAGGATCAGTCAAATCATCGGCAGGCACATACACAGCCTGGACGGAGGTAATGGATCCCTTCTTGGTGGTAGTAATACGTTCCTGCATCTGCCCCATGTCTACAGACAAGGTAGGTTGGTATCCGACAGCAGATGGGATACGACCGAGCAAAGCAGACACTTCAGAACCGGCCTGGGTGAAACGGAAAATGTTGTCAATCTGTAAAGAGGGGCATCAGCATGCTGTGCCAGACATTGGGTGGCGTAACCACATACGAAGAGAAGCACGTCCTGGCCCTCCTCATCACGGAAGTATTCAGCTACAGTAAGGCCAGTGAGAGCGACGCGAGCGCGGGCCCCAGGAGGCTCGTTCATTTGACCGAAGACCAATGCAACCTTAGAGTCCCCATCCAATTGAATGACACCTTTAGCACCGTCAGTTAGTAAATGATAGTGAGCACATTGACGAAGGTAGAGCTTACGGGTTTCCTGCATTTCGTGGTACAAGTCGTTACCCTCACGGGTACGTTCACCGACACCAGTAAATACGGAGTAACCACCATGTGCCTTTGCGATGTTGTTAATCAACTCCTGAATAAACACAGTCTTTCCGACGCCAGCACCTCCGAAGAGACCGATCTTCCCTCCACGAGCGTAAGGTGCGAGCAAATCGACGACTGCGGGGAAATTAAAAAATTAGATGAATCTTTCTCCGCTAAAACAGCCGACTCTTACCCTTGATGCCGGTGACCAGGATTTCAGCAGTTGTAGATTGGTCAACGAATGGTGGGGCCTCGGCGTGGATGGGTGCCATCTTGGCGGCCTTGATAGGGCCACGCTCATCGATCGGGTCACCAGTGACATTCATAATGCGTCCCAAAGTGCCCGGTCCAACAGGAATCTTGATAGGAGCGCCAGTATCGTGAACTTCCCGACCACGGACGAGACCCTCGGTACCTAAAAGGTTTCTATCAGCACTTGTTGGATCGGGATTAAGTTTGATATTAGATCACCGATCTAAGACATTCTGGGTGGGGTCCCGCATACCGTCCATGGCAATGCAACGAACGACATTCTCTCCCAAGTGTTGGGCAACCTCCAAAACCAATTTGTTCCCATTCTTATCGGTATTGAGGGCGTTGAGGATAGGAGGTAATTGATCGCCATCGAATTTCTAAAGGGCAGTGTTTATATCAATCAAGTGATCCCTATACATGGCGGGCGACTTCTCCCAGGACGAAAATTTTCTCGGCACATACCACATCAACGACGGCACCAATGACTTGATGGATCTTTCCGACTTTCGAAGAGTCAGCAGCAGCAGTGGCCATGGCACGAGCGCCATAGACAGGTTTGAAAGCCTTGAAGGCATTGTTGCTAATTATTGGAGCGGATCTGAAGGAAGCAGCCCCGACTCGCCTCCCGGCAGCAAATCGAGCAAGACCGCTGGAATCAAACGCGGGGCATCAGCAATTGGATCTTCAAACCTGGTTTGGTTAAGACAAGATTGCAAACCTCTTTAGCATGATGAGCAAAAATGGATGTATAAGGCAGAGGAATGAGGGGAGAGGAAAGATGACGGTAGGCGGGAGGAGAAAACGGGGGGAATGAAGCGCATAGATTGGTGTGAGGCCTGCTGAGAGAGGGCTTTGCATCGGGACCGTGGTAACGGCTTGGCACTACGGGTTCCGATAACACGCGGAACAATAGCCTTGTTTAGCGAATGAAGCTGTTACTATACCTTCGTCTTCTATCGCATCGGATAGGTGGGACACTGAAGATCTATTCACGCTATAGAGCCTAATTGATCCTGGGGGCAGGTTATGGACCACATAAAATATATATATCCTGAGTGGTGACAATTTTCTCTTTTTTTGTTGAGTCCTCGGACTCATTCGCAGAATGCAGGAAGAAAGAAAAATCCATGATAAGCACCTTAAAGTATGGCCTAGAAACCCAGAAACAAAAGAAACATCAAGTGTCCCCGGGATAAAATAACAAAATAACAAATAAATGACCTCTTGGGTGGTAACAAACCAATCGAAGACTCGCAGCTAGGGTCGGGTACTGCAGGGGGACCACCTTCTTTCTGTGCCTGAACACTACTGATAGGGGCAATGAGATAATATTATTATTATGAGGGGTGTTGTTTACGAGAACAAATTTGCCCTAGTAGGATGCGAAGCGCTCAAAAACTGGGGTGTTTGTTTCTTTCTTCTTTTTTGAACATTCTAAAGCCCTGCCAATGTTCAGTAAATCGAATTGCAGAAGACGAGCATGAGACAAACATACAATTGAAATGCTGGCGCAACATATCAATCTTGATACCGCATATCCGCAGCGGTGAATCTTGAAATTTTTTTTTTTTGTTAAATCCCGGCAAGCACCCTAAAGTATGGCCTAGAAAACCCTAAAAACATAAAAAACTTCATCTCCGCCTACATAAAACAAATAAACGATAATAAACTTATCACCTTCATCCATCATTCCCCGTAAAAGGGTACAAACAATTTATGACCTTGAATCACTGTCTCTCGTAAAAGGAAAAACTCCCAACCTAACTGGAAAATTTATCAAATTTTTCATCACATGCCCGGAAAACTCCTTCATCAACGCCTTTCCCGGTTTATCGCCTTTCCATAGCGTAGACTCTCTACCTATGTTAAATATCGCTGGGTCCCTTCCATGCCTGACGGTTGCCAGAGCTGGACAGTCTGTGATAATGTGTCGAAATGTCTGGTCTGCCTGTCTGCATCGATCACAACGTGGGTCTTGATCCTGGTTTGACCAGTCTTTCTGTGCTTTTAAATAGCTCTTATTCGCTCGCATCTGGTGTATTCGACCTGCCTTGAACTTCGGGAGAGTCATGAAGTACCAGCATTCCCTAAACGGTGGTCTGTATTCGTAGTATGGCGGGTACTCCCATTCCACCCATTCTTTCTGTATCTTCTTCCAAATCCCCTCTTTGGCCTCAAACCAGGATTTTGCTGCCTGTTCCGTTACCATCGAGAGTCGGTTTGGTTTCATCATGAAGGGTCTCGCCGAGTAGTTTCCTGCCGCGATTGCCCCCACCTCGTCGATCGGTAGGCGGACCTGGGCCGTCGTCGTGGCTGTTGAGTTCCACGTCTTAGGTCTCATTCCTCCTTTGTTGTTGTCAAACGCCTGTCTCCTGTTCGTGGGGTATCTGTACTCCTCTACCAAAGGGTACCCTCCAGGTAGCATCGCCGTGGCTATGTTGTTCTTTGGGACTGCCGTGGTAATTCGGACAGCTGTCATTTCTCTGGCCTGTTTCGCATATAGCTTGATGGGTGCCAAGCACGCTTCCGCTGACACGACGGTCGTATTTGTTGTATAGAAGGAGTTCGTAATCCACCGAAGAACCCTATTCCAAAATGTTTGCATCTTTCCTATCATCGTCACTGTCAGGTCGAATATGTCGGCCCCGTATAGCAACATTGGTAAAATCATCCCTTTCGCTAGCCTTCTTGCCCCATATGGGTTCAGGCCTTTGCCGGGCATGGACAGTCTCTGTATTCGTATGAAAGCCGCTTGCGCCAGCGCAAGTCTCTTTCCGAAATGTGTTGACGTTTCTCCGTTATCCGTAAGCCAGAATCCCAGCCATTTCACTGCTTTCCCGGCGGGTTCGATAACGTGTGATTGGAACATTACTGTGCATTCCGACCTTTCCCCCTTCTCTTTAGGTTTCCTCCAGTGCATCAGTTGGGTTTTTGCAATACTGAAAGATAGCCCCAGACTGGCAGCTGTACTATTCATCCTCTGTATCCTTTCTTCCAGTATTTTTGTATTCCTGTACCAACTCGTTGACGCTACCGTGGCGGTGAATCTTGAAAGTAGTTTCCAATATTATACAAGGACTGTCTTGGCAGGTACACCCATGTCTAATAAGTTTCCGTACCCCTCCGTGGCAACGGTCCAAATCACGATCACCTCAACAACCCCGCCCCACCATGGCCCCACCACATACCCGCCGTGCCAGAGAAGACAGAAATCGAGAAATTTATGCCCTGTATAAACATACAGATATGGGGTATAATAAAATTTCTAAGCTTATGAACCTCTCCAAGTCTACTGTTCAAACAGTGATAAAAAAGGCTGAAAATCATGGTGGCAATACCCATGATGCTCCCAGAGCTGGCAGACCAACCAAAATTACTGATGCCAAGAGGCAGGTAATTCTTGATATTATTGATACTGAGCCTCATTTAGCACTAAGGGATATTACCCTAAAGGCTAATGTTGGTCTTGGAAAAGTATTACCCTAGCGGGAAATAGCTTGCATAATTATGCGCGAGGTATATGCCACCATAGGGGAGAGCATATATCCGAACCCAAGCTTCCTGAGTAGGGACTTCCCGGAGGCATCTGGGAGACTACTCAG
>Ga0307513_10001204_pt1 | contig 37654 bp, 12 predicted proteins | sample 15_EM_MG_FD_202174 | JGI IMG/M metagenome (GOLD analysis project Ga0307513, IMG submission 202174) | Populus trichocarpa ectomycorrhiza microbial communities from riparian zone in the Pacific Northwest, United States - 15_EM | ecosystem: Host-associated > Plants > Roots > Unclassified | place... | reverse complement strand
CCAGGCGTCCACCAGCTCCGAGCCGTACCGGTGGCCGAAGCCGGACGGGACCTTCAGGGCGCTGATCACATCCCCCGTGGCCTGCCAGAACGACACCACCGGCAGCCAGCGTGCCGGCCAGGCGGAAGACTCGTGCAGCATCAGCGGCAGCGACCAGGCAGGCACCGGATCGTCGCTGTGCACCAGGGTGCGGGTACCCCTCGGCGACCGGTCGGGCAGGCTTCCGGGGATGCCGGCCCAGAGCGCGCCGTCCGTCCGCCGGGCCATCCCGAGGCCCTGACCGACACCGCCACCGTCCCCACCGTCCCCACCGTCGACGCCGTCATATGCCCTGAGCCCGCCCCAGGCGCCCAGGCTCTCGCCATAGGCCAGCAGTCGGGGTCGCTGCCCGGCCGGGATTCGGTTCAGCCGGGCCCGGATCGCATCGGTCAGCGCCCGGGTCGACGCCTGCACACCCTCGCCGCCGCGCAGGTAGGCCACCCAGCTCGGGGCCGCCGCATACTGCACAACAACCGTGGCGATGTCGCCGCCGTAGAGGTACTCCAGTGCCGAGGCGGCGGCCGGATTCACCCAGCCGGAGCCGGTCGGCACGCTGATCAGCACGGCCGCGCGACGGAAACCCCCGGTCCGGTCCAGTTCGCGCACCGCCAGCGCGGCCCGCGCTTGCGGGGTCGTCGCGGCGTCCCGACCGACGTAGACCCGGACCGGCATCTGGGCCGGTCGGCCGGTGACCGCGCCGATGGTCGACGCCTTCGGCCGGTCCCGGAGAAAGTCCTCACCCTCTACGCCCAGCGTCGAGTTCAGCGAACTGGTGCCGGCCGGTCGCGTGCTCACCAGTTGGGTGCCGGCCAGGTGCGCGCCGGGGCTGCTGTCGGCGGAGGCGGCGGTGCTTCCGGTCAGGACCAGGACCGGGGCCAGCACCAGCGCCGCGACCCGGCGCGGCACCCGACGCAACAGCCAGACGAGCATCCGGAACCCGGCCCGGACGGCGATCCCGATGCCGATCCCGAGACCGATCACGGCGGTGCCGGCCAGCACCGCCCCGGCGACGGCGAGCGCGTCGGCGAGCAGGGTCGGCGGGGGCATCCCGGTCCGGGCTGACGCCGCGAGCTGGCCGGCATGCGCGGTGAGCGTCGCCACACCGATAATGGCCGCGCCGAGCGCGGCGGTCAGGGCGGGCCTCGGAGTCGGAATCGCTGGGCCGTCACCCAGGCGCCGGGCGAGCAGTGGCCGGACGAGCAGGGTGCAGAGTGCGGCAAGCGCGTAGCCCTGCGCTCCGGCCGCCGCACCGATGACGACCTGCACCCAGCCCGCATGGGGCAGCAGGACGGGCTGGACGGCGAGACCGAGCATCGCCGCGGCGATCAACCAGCGGAACGGGTGCCTGAGGTTGCTCATGCCGGTCGTCCCGTCAGGATCGGCTGGGCGTCGGTCTGGTTCTGGGGCCGGTTCTGGGGCCGGGGCCGGGGGCGCGGCATCGACACCAGGCCGAGCAGCAACGCGGTGGTGATCCCGGCTCCGATCGGGAGCAACAGCCGGCTCTTGGATTCGGCCACCGGCGTGCCGTATCCCTGCCGCCAGGAGTTGAACTTGACTACGGCGGTGTAGAAATCGGCCATCACCCAGCAGCCGAGTCCGTCACAACGGGATCGGGTTTGGGCGGCGAACCGGTCGTCCACCGCCTTGCGGGCCCACGGGCCGAGCGGCTGCCCCTTGGCTTTCGCGTACCGGAGCAGGTCATAACCCAGGTCGTGCTGCCGGCAGTCGGCGGTGAAGTGATACCGGGTGCCGCCGAACGGCGACGAGCATCCGCCGTCGGCGCGGGTCGGCCCGCTCGGCACAATCGTCGGCAGATACCCCATCACGGCGCGGAAATCGCTCGGCAGTTGGCCCGCGGCATTCGGCTGGTTGGTGGTGACGGCGCGGATCGCCTGGGCCGCCTGCGGCTGGCCCGGGCTGCTGGTCTGTGCTTCGTGGCCCCAGCCACCGATCGCCACGACGACGAGAAAACCGGCTGCCAGCGCAAGGATTCGCTGAATCATGACCCCTCCTGATGCAGTGCCGGACATTCCGGTCACCAGGTGCGCCGTGGACGCTAGGAGGGAGGTGGCATCAAGATCGTCGTGCTGGGGAGCCAGATCGTGGGTCACTCCGCAGTGGGAGCGACGCTCTGGGGGTAGCTCCGTGGAGGGACGACGTGGACGTCGCCGCCGCCTAGGCTCAGAGCGTGCGAATCCTGACGGGCATCGGCCGCGGCTTCCTCGCCTTGGGGCGAGGCTTCCGTTCGATCGGTCGTGCTCTGGCCTGGGTGGTGCGACTCCTGGGCCGGGCCGGACGACTCCTTGGCCGGGTCGGCAAGCCGATCGGCCGACCGGTCAGAGCGCTGGGCCGGACGATCCGGCGCCGCCAGGTGCGGTTCATCCTGGCCTGGACGGTGGCCGTGATCGCCGCATTTGTGGCCTTCGGCACCTCGGGCACCGTGTACGACACCGGCGAGGTCGGCTGGGGATTGATGCCGTTTGTCGGCGCGATCGCCGGGCTGCCCTTCGGCCTCATCGTGATCCGGCCGTTGACTGGCCTGCTGGTCTCGGTCTCCGCCGCGTTTGTGCTGGTCCAGACGTTGCCGCGGGTGGACAGCGACCCGTGGCCCTGGACCGTCGTGCAGGGTCTGGTGATCCTGGCGCTGCTGTTCGCGACCTGCGCCCGGGAATCCCTGCAGCGGGCGATCGGCGCCTGGCTGATCACCGCCTCGCTGTTCTACTGGGGCGTCCCGCAGGACATCCAGGCCGGTTGGGTCGTCGGCGTGACCAGCGTCGCGGTGATCGGGCTGCTGGCCGGGCGTCTGGTCTCGACGAACCGGGCGCTGGCCCGTCAGGAAGAGGTCACCTCGGCCGAGAAGGCTCGGCGGGTGGTGCTGGAGGAACGGGCCAGGATCGCCCGAGACCTGCACGACATCGTCGCCCACCACATGTCGCTGGTGGTGGTCCAGACCGAGACGGCCGGCTACCGGGTGCCGGACCTGAGCGAGTCGGCCCGGGCGGAGCTGCTGTCGATCGGCGAATCGGCCCGCTCGGCGCTGACCGAGACCCGGGCGCTACTGGCGGTGCTGCGTCAGGAGGGTCAGGCGGCCGAGGACGCTCCGCAGCCCGGGCTGGCCCAGGTGCACGAACTGGTGGAGGCCGCGCAACGGGCCGGGGTCAGGCTGAAGGCGCAGGTCAGCGGCGACCTCGAGGTGCTGCGCCCGGGTACCTCGCTGGCCGCCTACCGGATTGCCCAGGAGGCGCTGGCGAACGCGGCCCGGCACGCTCCGGGCGCTCCGGTGCGGCTGATGATCGAGGCCGAGCCGGCCGGGGTCCGGATGCGGGTGGCGAACGGCCCGGTGCCTGGCTGGGTGCGGGATGCGGAACCGGTGACCGTCAAAGCGGTCGGGCACGGCATCACCGGGATGCGAGAACGGGCCACCGCGGCCGGCGGTCGGGTCGATCTGGGGCCCACGGACGACGGCGGATTTGTGGTCGAGCTGTTCCTACCTACCGACGGGGAGGAACAATCGCTGCGAAGCGGCAGCGGGAGCGGTTCGATAGCGGTTGATCCTCCCGGTCCGACGGTGCTGACCTAGGGGAGACCAGTTCGTGAACACCCGCGTGGTGGTGGTGGACGATCAGGCGATGGTTCGGGAGGGATTTTCCGCACTTCTGGCGGCTCAGCCCGACCTGGAGGTGGTCGGGTCGGCGGCGGACGGGCTGGAAGCGGTCAAGGTGGTGGCCTTGATGATGCCGGACGTTGTCCTGATGGACGTTCGGATGCCGAACCTGGACGGGATCGCGGCCACCCGGCGAATCATGGCGGCACCCGGTGATCGACACCCAAAAGTGTTGATGCTGACCACTTTCGACCTGGACGACTACGTCTTCGAGGCGCTCCGGGCCGGAGCGAGCGGGTTCCTGCTGAAGGACGCCCGAAGTGCCGACCTGGTGAACGCGGTCCGGGTGGTAGCGGCCGGCGACGGGCTGCTCGCACCCACCGTCACCCGGCGGCTGATCATGGAGTTCGCTCGCCGGCCGGCCCCGAATACCAAGCCCAGTGCGCAGATTCGAGCACTGACACCGCGGGAGACCGAGGTCCTGACGTTGATCGCCGGTGGCCTCTCGAACGCGGAGATCGCGGCCTCGCTGATCCTCGGTGAGCAGACCGTAAAGACCCATGTCGGGCGGATCCTGAACAAGCTGCAGTTGCGAGACCGAGCGCAGGCCGTGGTGCTCGCCTACGAGAGCGGGCTGGTCCGGGCGAGCCGGGACTAGGGCAAGCACAGATTAGTTAGGTTCCCTTACTTGGATGGATGGTCATCACCTCTTCCGAGAGGTCCGGGCGGGTCTGTCGGACGCCGTGCTCGCCGCGGGTCCGCCGCCTCGCCCGAAATTGCCCGCGCCCTGGGACCTGCGCGAGCTGCGTCCCGGCAGCGACGATGCCGCGCTGCTGGTGCGCTGGATGGCGACGCCGCATGTGCGCGAGTTCTGGGAGCAGGCCTGGCCGATCGAGCGGTGGAATCAGGTGCTCTCGGCACAGCTGGGCGGCGACTACGCGCGGCCGTACCTGGTGCTGCGCGACGGTCGGCCGATCGCCTACCTGGAGATCTACCGCACCAGCCGGGACGTCGTCTGCCGGTGCTATCCGGCGCGCCCGCACGACCTGGGGGTGCACCTGGCGATCGGCGAGCTCAGCGACACCGGCCGCGGGCTGGGCCGGGAGCTGCTGCGGGAGCTGGCCCCCGCCCTGCAGCTCGCCGACCCGGCCTGTGATCGGGTGCTGGTGGAACCCGACGCCCGCAACACCCCGGCCCGGAAGATGTTCTCCGGCGCCGGGTTCACCCTGCTCGGCGAATACGACCTCGGTCACAAGCGGGCCGCTGTACTGCTCTACGACAGGTAGCCGCCCATGGTCCGGAAGTAGTCGGCGGCGGCGAAGTCGGTGCCGTCCTCGGTGCGCACGCGGGTGACGGCCAGGCCGTGATTGCGCCCGGTCCGAGCGTCCGCGCCGGCCACGATCACCACACCGTCACCCTCCCGGTAGAAGATCCGCCCCGGGGTTCCGCCGTACCGCCCCTGCGAGACTCGGGCCCCGGTGATCCGCAGCCGCCGACCCTGGTGGTGGGTGAAGGCGCTCGGGTAGGGGTCGCTGAGCGCCCGGACCAGCCGATCCAGTTCCTGCGCCGACCAGGTCCAGTCGATCCGGCTGTCCTCGTCGGCGCGCTTGTGGAAGAAGCTGGCCTTGGACCGGTCCTGCGGGGTGAACTCGGTGCGGCCGGATTCGATCAGCGCCAGGCTCTCCACGGTGATCGGCGCGATCAGGTCGAGGGTTTTGTGGAACAGGTCCGTGGTCGTGTCTCGGGGCCCGACCGGGACGGCTCGCTGCAGCACGATGTCACCGGCGTCCAGTTCGCCGTCCATCAGGTGTGCCGTCACCCCGACCTCCGGCTCGCCGTTGATCAGCGCCCAGATCAACGGCGAGAAGCCGGCATAGGCCGGCAGCAGTGAGTCGTGGATGTTCAGCGTGCCGTGTGTCGGCAGGTCGAAAATCTGCGGGGGAATCCAGGTTCGCCAGTTGTTCGCCACGATCACCTCCGGCGCCGCGGCCTTCAGCGCGGTGAACAACTCCTCGTCATCGGGCCGGTTTCGGAGCAGGACCGGGACGCCGTTCGCAGCGGCCAGTTCGGCGACCGAGTCGTCCCAGATCTTCTCGTAGGCGTGCTCGCTCTTCGGGTGCGTGACCGCCAGCACCACCTCGTGGTCCGAGTCGAGGAGCGCCTGCAGGGTCCGGTGTCCCCAGGTCTGATAGCCGAACATGACGACGCGCACAAGTTCCTCCCGAATGTCAGTGATCCCGCGCTGGCTGTGTTTCGCGGAACGACATTAGGGTAGCCTTACCTAACGTCGGACGTGGTGATCAAGGGACGGACGGAACAGATGGCAGAGTTTCCCGTGTACGACCTGGTCGGCGTCGGGTTCGGGCCCTCCAACCTGGCTTTGGCGATCGCCGCCACCGAGCACAACGCCGGGATGGGTGATGCCGAGCAGGTATCGGTGCGGTTTCTGGAACGTCAGCCCGCCTTCGGCTGGCACCGCGGAATGCTGCTGGACGACGCGACCATGCAGGTCTCGTTTCTCAAGGACCTGGTCACCCTGCGCAACCCGGCAAGCCGGTTCAGCTTCCTGTCCTTCCTGCACGAGCGTGGTCGGCTGATCGACTTCATCAACCACAAGAGCCTGTTCCCGCTCCGGCTGGAGTTTCACGACTACCTCGAGTGGGCCGCGGGCAAGGTCGACGACCTGGTCAGCTGGAGCAGCGAGGTGATCTCGATCGACCCGGTTCGGCAGGACGGCGTCGTGGCCTATCTCGACGTCACCACGGTGTCCGGCAACGAGACGATCACCTACCGGACGCGGAACGTTGTGCTCGGCACCGGCCTGGTGCCCCGGCTCCCGGACGGTGTGACGCCCTCGGACCGGGTCTGGCACAGCGAGGACCTGCTGCGGCAGGTGCAGCAGTTCGAGGAGTCCAGCCGCCCCGAGAACCCGACGCCATCCCGGTTCATCGTGGTCGGCGCCGGCCAGAGCGCCGCCGAGGTCACCTCGTTCCTGCACCAGCGCTACCCGTCGGCCGAGGTCTGTGCCGTCTTCTCCCGCTACGGCTACAGCCCCGCCGACGACAGTCCTTTCGCCAACCGGATTTTCGACCCGAGTGCGGTGGACGACTTCTACCACGCCCCGGCCGACGTGAAGGCGATGCTCGTCGACTATCACGGCAACACGAACTACTCGGTGGTGGACGGCGAACTGATTGAGGACCTCTACCGGCGGGCGTACCAGGAGAAGGTCACCGGCAACGAGCGGCTGAAGATGCTGAACGTCTCCCGGGTCAGGGAACTGATCGACACCGGGCACGGCGTCCGAGCGGTGATCGAATCCCTGAGCAGCGGCGAGAAGTCGGACCTGGCGGCCGATGTCATCATTTACTCGACGGGCTACCGCCCGGCCGACCCGTACTCGCTACTCGGCGAGCTCGGCGTGCTCTGCCCGCCGGATACGGCCGGCCGGATCCGGCTGCAGCGGGACTACCGGGTCGTCGCCGAGCCCGAACTCGAATGCGGCATCTACCTGCAGGGCGGCACCGAGCACTCGCACGGATTGTCGTCGTCCCTGCTCTCCAACTCGGCGGTCCGCGCCGGGGAGATCCTGGAGTCGATTGTGCGGCGCGGGTCAGCCGACGCGGAACTGGCCCTGGCGATATCCGCCGATCCCGTATTCGCCACCTAGCCCTCCCTCCTCCGCCAACACCGCACCGACAACACCGCACCGCCAACACCGCACCGCCAACACCGCATCGCCAAATAGGAAACGCCAGAAGGGTGGCATTGCTGTGCCCAGAATCGGGACCGGTGAAGGGACAGAGCTGACCTGGCCGGAGCTCTTTCGAGTCCAGGTGCAGCGGGATCCGGACGCCGTCGCCGTGGTCTTCGAGGACACCGAACTGACCTACGACGAGCTCGATGCGCGCTCGGATCGGTTGGCCGGGGCGCTGATCCGACGTGGCGTCGGCCCGGAGTCGGTGGTCGCGATGGCGGTGCCGCGATCGATCGACCTGATCGTCACCCAGGTGTCGGTACTGAAGGCGGGCGCGGCCTATCTGCCCATCGATCCCGAGCACCCTGCGGAACGGATTTCCTACCTGCTGGCGGATTCTCGTCCGGTCTGCCTGGTGACGACGTCGGAACTGGACGCCGATCTGCCGGTTCGGGTCGGCACCTCGCGACTGCTGCTGGATCGCCTCGACGAGACCGAGCCCGGGATGACTTCCGGAGAGCCGTTGCCGCACAGGCCATTACACGTGCTAAATGCGGCATACGTGATCTATACCTCGGGTTCCACCGGCCGACCCAAGGGCGTGGTGCTCTCGCACACCGGGGTGGCCAAGCTGCTCGCCACCCAGGTTGAGCGGTTCGGGATCGGCCCGCACAGCCGGATCCTCCAGTTCGCCTCGCCGAGCTTCGACGTCGCGTTCTGGGACCTCTGCCTGGCGCTGCTGTCCGGCGGCCGACTGGTGGTCGTCCCGGCCGCCCTCCGGGTGCCCGGCCCCGAACTGGCCGCCTATGCCCACCGACACGACGTCACCTTCATGATCCTGCCGCCCGCGCTGTTGGCCGCGATGCCGGCCGACGTTGAGTTCCCACCGGCGATTCTGCTGGCCGGCACCGAGCGGGTGTCGCCGGAGCTGGTGGCCCGCTGGGGTCGGGGCCGGCGAATGTTCAACGCCTACGGCCCGACCGAGGCGACGGTGAACTCGACCCTCGGTGAGGTACATCCGGACCGGCTGGCCGGTACCTCGGTGCCGATCGGCATCCCGGACCCGGGCACCACCGCGCACGTGCTGGACGCTCACATGCGGCCGGTCGGGCCCGGCGGCACCGGCGAGCTCTACCTCGGTGGGGGCGGGCTGGCCCGTGGGTATCAAGGTCGCGCCGACCTCACCGCCGAGCGATTTGTCGCCGACCCGTTCGGGGACGGCGATCGGCTCTACCGGACGGGCGACCTGGTGCGCCTTTTGGACGACGGGCAGCTCGACTTCCTCGGCCGGGTCGACGACCAGGTGAAGGTACGCGGCTTCCGGATCGAGCTCGGCGAGATCGAGAGCGTGCTGCTGCGGCACCCTCAGGTGGCGACCTGCGCGGTGCTGGCCCGGGAGGACAAGCCGGGGGACAAGCGGCTCGTCGCCTATGTCACCCCGTCGGCTGCGGAGTCGACGGTCGATGAGGCGACCCAGGTCGAGGGCTGGAAGGAACTGCACGAGCTGCTGTACAGCGCCGGCCGCGGCGAGCAGTACCAGGAGAACTTCACCGGCTGGAACAGCAGTTACGACGGTCGGCCGATCCCGCTGGAGCAGATGCGAGCCTGGCGGGACGCCACGGTTCAGCGGATCACCGAGCTGCGCCCGCGCCGGGTGCTGGAGATCGGCGTCGGCAGCGGGCTGATCCTCTGGCGGGTGGCCCCGGACTGCGAGGCATACTGGGGGCTGGACCTGTCCGCCGAGGCGATCGAGACCCTGGCCGAACGCGTTGCCGGGCGATCAGACCTGGCCGACAGGATCACCCTTCGGGCGCAGCCGGCGCATGACCTGAGCAACCTCCCGGAAGGCTTCTTCGACACCGTCGTGATCAACTCGGTGGCGCAGTACTTCCCGAGCGCGCGCTACCTGACCGAGGTGCTGGACCGGGCGCTGTCCCTCGTCGTCCCCGGTGGTCGGGTGTTCGTCGGCGACGTCCGAAATCTGCGGCTACTGCCAACCCTGCGCAGCGCCATGGCCTTCGAGCAGGCCGGACGTCCGTCCGAGCCGGAGGCGCTGGTCGAGCTGGCGGCCGGGGTACGGCGTGCGCTGCGCGAGGAGGGTGAACTCCTGCTCGACCCGGACTTCTTCGCCGCCTACGCGGACCTGCGCGATGAGGTGGACGGCGTGGACCTGCGGCTGAAGCGGGCGGAGAGCCACAATGAGCTCAGCCGGTACCGGTACGACGTGGTGCTGCACTCCCGCCCGGCGGTTGCCGCTGAGCCCTTGTCGCCACTGCCGATTCCGGAACTCGCGTGGTCTGACGGCTTTGACGTGACGGTGTATCTCAATGTTGAGCGACCGGAACGGCTGCGGCTGACCGGCATTCCCAACGCCCGGCTGAGCGCCGACCTGGCCGTTGAGCGTCTGCTCACCCCCGCCATCGCGGACAGGGCGACCAGCGCATCGAGCCAGGCCGCCGTCGACCCGGAGCAGGTGCAGGCCGCTGCCGAGGCGCTCGGCTACGCGACGGTGGCCACGTGGTCCGCAATCGACCCCGCCCGCTTTGACCTTGTCCTCACCTCGTCCTCGATTCCGTCGCTGTCGCGGTCCTATGCTCCCGCTTCCGGATATCACGGGGAAGAGCTTGGGCGGTTCGCGAATCAGCCGGTGGCGCCGCCGACGTCGGCGAGCGCGCTGATCACCTCGGTTCGGGTGCACGCCCAGCAGTGGCTGCCGGACTACATGGTGCCGTCCGCGGTGGTTGTCCTCGACCGGCTTCCGGTCCTGGTCAGCGGCAAGCTCGACCGGGCGGCGCTGCCCGCTCCGAACCCGGCCCCGGTGAGGTCGGCCGGAGGCCGACTGCGCAGCCCGGGTACCCCCCGCGAGAAGACCCTGGCCACGCTGTTCGCCGACGTCCTCGGGCTGGCCGAGGTGGGAATTGACGACGACTTCTTCGCCCTCGGCGGGGACAGCATCGTCTCGATCCAACTGGTAATCCGGGCCCGGCAGGCCGGGCTGGTGATCACCCCACGGCAGGTCTTTGTGCATCGGACGGTGGCCGGGCTCGCCCCCGAGGCATCCGAACTCGACCAGCAGCCCGCACCCACGATCGATGCCGCCGATGGGGACCTCCTGTTCACCCCGATCCTGCGCTGGCTTGACGAATGCGGCGGCCCGATCGCGGCTTTCAGCCAGTCGATGCTGGTCACCACCCCGGCTGGGCTGAACCGGGCCAGCCTGACCGGGATCTGGGAGGCGGTGATGGACAAGCATCCGGTGCTCGGCGCGACCTTGGTTCGAGCTACCCCCTCAACCCCAGGTCTGCTTCGCGTACCCGAAAAGATCGGATTGGCAACGGAATTGCTGAACCTCGTTTCGGTGGCCACGGTCACCGAGATCGACGATCTGCTCGCCGCCGAGGCCGAGCAGGCCCGCGGTCGGCTCGACCCGGCGACCGGGGTGATGTCTCAGCTGGTCTGGTTCGAGGTGGCTGGCGGGACCGAGCCGGGCCGGCTGCTCGTCGTCCTGCACCACGCGATCGTTGACGGCGTGTCCTGGCGGATTCTGCTGCCCGACCTGGCCGCCGCCTGGTCGGTGGTCGAGTCCGGTGGGCACCCGGAACTCGAGGCCGCGGGCTCCTCCTTCCGCCGCTGGTCACAGGTGCTGGTGGAGGACGCCGTCCGTCCGGGTCGGGTCGGGGAACTGGACCTGTGGACGTCGATGCTCACCCCGGCCGATCCCCGGCTGACGGCGCGCCCGCTCAACCGGGTCGCCGACCGGCACAGCGTTCGGCAGCTGACTTTTCGGCTGCCGACCGAGCTGACCGTGCCGGTTCTCGGCGCCGTCCCGGCGGCCTTCCACGCCGGCGTCAACGACGTCCTGCTCACCGCCCTTGCCCTCGCCGTTGCCGACTGGCGTCGGCGTCGCGACCTCGGGACGTCATCCGGGGTGCTGATCGCGCTGGAGGGCCACGGCCGGGAGGAGGACATCGGGGCAGGTGTTGATCTTTCCCGCACCCTCGGCTGGTTCACCAGCCTCTTCCCGGTCCGCCTCGACCCCGGCGCGATCGACACCGCGGACGCGCTGGCCGGTGGCCCGGCCGCCGGTCAGGCGCTGAAGCGCATCAAGGAGCAATTGCGGACCCTGCCAGATCACGGCCTCGGCTTCGGGCTGCTGCGCTATCTCAACCCGGAAACCGGTGCCGTCCTCGCCGAGCTCCCGGTCCCGCAGCTGAGTTTCAACTACCTCGGTCGGTTCAGCACCGACGATCAGCGCGATCCGGGTGCGTGGACGGCGGTGCCCGGGGTTGGGGTGCTGGCCGGTGGCTTCGACGACGGGATGCCGGTCGCGCCCTACGCGCTGGAAGTCAACGCCTTCACCGAGGACTCCGCCGATGGCCCGCGGCTCGCCGTTACCTGGGCCTATCCGGAATCGCTGTTCGCCGAGGAGTCCGTGCGCGACCTGGCCGAGGCCTGGTTCGCGGCGTTGGCCGCGCTGGTCACACACACCGTGGCGCCGACCGCCGGCGGCCACACCCCGTCGGACCTGACCCTGAGTTCGCTGAGCCAGGAGGAGATCGACGAGTTCGAGACCGAATGGGAGCTGCAGTGACCGGCCGGTCCGCGATCGAGGACATCCTCCCGCTCTCACCGCTGCAAGAGGGCCTGCTCTTCCACACCGTCCGAGGGCTCGCCGATCCGGCCGGATTCGACGTCTACACCAGCCAACTCGTCGTCGATCTGCACGGACCGGTCGAGCCGGAGCAGTGGCGGGCCGCCGGTCAGGCCCTGCTCGACCGGCACCCGAACCTCCGGGTCGCCTTCCGGCAGCGGAAGAACGGTGAGGCGGTCGCCCTGGTCGGCCGGCAGGTCACGCTGCCCTGGCGGGAGATCGACCTCGCCGGCTCGAACGCCGCGGACGCGGAGGCCGAGCTGGCGGCTTTGCTCGACGCCGACGTGCGGACCCGGTTCGACCCGGCGGTCGCGCCGCTGCTGCGACTGTCGCTCTACCGGCTGCCCACTGGCCCGGCCGAACCACCCTGCCACCGGCTGGTTCTCACCCACCACCATCTGCTGCTCGACGGCTGGTCGATGCCGGTGCTGCTGCGGGAGCTGTTCGACCTGGTCGAATCGGGCGGGGACGCGGCCGCTTTGGCACCCGTTGTTGATCACCGGGCGTACCTGTCCTGGCTGGATCGGCAGGACCGGGACGCCGCGCTTGCCGCCTGGGCGGAGGCGCTCGCGGGCCTGGACGGACCGACGCTGCTGGCCCCTGCGGCGGCACCGGCGCTGGCCCCGGAGCATGCGGTTCGGGAGCTGTCGGCCGAGCTGACCCAGGGCCTGGTCACCCTCGCCCGAGCGGAGCGGCTGACCCTGAACACCGTGGTCCAGGGCGCCTGGGCGTTGCTGCTGCGGGCCCTGACCGGACGGGACGACGTCGTTTTCGGGGTCACCGTTGCGGGTCGGCCGCCCGAGCTGGCCGGGGTAGAGTCGATGATCGGGTTGTTCATCAACACGGTTCCGGTCCGGGTCCGGGTCCGCGCCGCCGAGCCGGTGGCCGACCTGCTGCGGCGGCTGCAGAACGAGCAGGCCGCGCTGATGGACCACCAGCATCTCGGTCTGGCCGAGATCCAGCGGCTGGCCGGCGTCGGTGACCTGTTCGACACCCTGACCGTGTTCGAGAACTACCCGTTGGACGACAGTGCGCACCGCGCCGTCGCCGGCGCGGAGGTGGCGGACGTTGCGATCCGGGATGCGGCGCACTATTCGCTCTCGCTGACCGCGCGGCCCGGCGAGCGGTTGCGGCTGGAGCTGGAGTACCACGCCAGCCTGTTCGATTCCGGCGTCGGGCCCTTGCTGGATCGGCTGGAGCGGGTGCTGACCGCGCTGCTCGCCGACCCGGCCTTACCAGCGGGGAGGATTCACGTTCTCGCGGAAGAGGAGCGTGAGCACCAGCTGACCGCCTGGAGCACCGGGAGTCCTCCCGCGCGGTACGGCGGCTGCGTGGTCGAGCTCTTCGAGGCGCAGGTGCGGCGCACGCCCGAAGGAACGGCGCTGGTCACGGGTGCGCGGGTGTGGTCGTTCGCGGACTTGGATGCCTGGTCGAACCGGCTGGCTCGGAAGCTGTTGGCCGACGGCGTGGGTCCGGGTGCGCTGGTGGCCTTGCAGTTGCCCCGGGCGTGGATGGTTCCGGGCTTGCTGGGCGTGCTGAAGACCGGGGCAGCGTATTTGCCGATCGACTCGGAACAGCCGGCCGAGCGGATCGCCTTCATGCTGGACGACGCCAAACCTGTCCTGGTGCTGACGGAGTCGGGACTCATCGGACTGGAAAGCTTTGATGACGGACGGGTTTCGGTATCGGTGGCGGCCGATAGTGCGGCGTACGTGATTTACACGTCCGGGTCGACCGGGCGGCCCAAGGGTGTGGTGGTTCCGCATCGGGGTTTGGTGAACCTGTTCGGCACGCACCGGGATCGGCTGATGGTCCCGGCGCGCCAGGCCACGGCCCGCGAGTTGCAGGTCGGGCATGTGGCGTCCTTTGTGTTCGACGGCTCCTGGGACATGTTGCTGTGGATGCTCGATGGTCACGCGGTGCACGTGCTGGAGGACTATCGGGACGCCGACGCTGTGGTGGCGTACGTGATCAAGCAGGGTCTCGACGTCGTGGATGTCACCCCGACCTATCTACAGCAGCTGGTGGAGGTGGGGCTGCTGGCGGCGGGTCTGTCGGTGCTGTTGGTCGGCGGGGAGGCGATCGAGGAGTCGTTGTGGCGGCGGGTTTGTGTCGTTCCTGGTCTTGTCGTCCATGATTTGTACGGGCCGACCGAGGCGAGTGTGGATGCCTATGGCTGGCATGGCGATGCGCTGGGTGGGCGGTCGGCGTATCGGTTGGCGGGGGTGCGGACGTACGTTGTGGACGGCGGGCTGCTGCCGGTCCCGGTCGGGGTTGTCGGCGAGTTGTACGTCGCCGGTGAGGGTTTGGCGCGGGGGTATCTGGGCCGTCCGGGCCTGACTGCGGAGCGGTTCGTGGCCGACCCGTTCGGTGCGGTGCCGGGGGAGCGGATGTACCGGACCGGGGATCTGGCTCGGTGGAGCCCGGGTGGGGTGCTGGAGTTCGCTGGTCGGGCGGATGGTCAGGTGAAGGTTCGGGGGTTCCGGATCGAGGTGGGTGAGATCGAGGCGGCGTTGCTGGCCGACTCGAGCGTGGGCCAGGCGGCCGTGATCGTCCGTGAAGATGCGCCTGGCGTGAAACGGTTGGTGGGGTACCTGGTTCCGGCCGCTGGTGAGCGGATTGACGTTGCGGCGGTGCGTGATCGGGTGGGCGCGAGTCTGCCCGAGTACATGGTTCCGGTGTTTGTCGTCCTTGATCGTCTTCCGCGGACGGTGAACGGTAAGCTTGACCTGGCTGTGCTTCCGGCGCCGGAACTGGGCATGTCGGTGTTGTCCCGGCGGCCGCGCAGTCCGCAGGAAGAGGTGCTGGCCGGGCTGTTCGCGGAGGTTCTCGGTGTGCCGGAGCTCGGCATTGACGATGACTTCTTCGCTCTCGGCGGGCACTCGCTGCTGGTGATGCGGCTGGTCAGCCGGATCCGGGCGGTCCTCGGCGAGCCGGTCGGAATCCGCGCCATCTTCAACGCTCGGACCGTCGCTCGGCTCACCGATCAGCTGGCCGAAGAAGAGCGGGCCGGCAAGGTTGCTGTCCGGCCGCCGTTGGTCGCCGTTCGGCCTCGTCCGGACCTGTTGCCGCTGTCCTCGGCCCAGCAGCGGCTGTGGTTCCTGCATCAATGGGAGGGGCCGAGCGCGACCTACAACATCCCGATCACCTGGCGGCTCACCGGGGACCTCGACGTCCCCGCTCTGGAGGCGGCGCTCACCGACCTGGTCACCCGGCACGAGAGCCTGCGCACCCTGATCCAGGACCGAGACGGTGTCGCGCACCAGCAGATCCTCGACCCGGCGACGGCCCGCCCACGACTGTGGATCGAGCCGGGCGTCGAGGACCTGGCCGGGCAACTGGCTGCCGCCTCGCAGTACCCGTTCTCGCTCACCGACGAGCCGCCGCTACGGGTCACGCTCTTCCGGGTGAACGAGCACGAAGCGGTGCTGATGGTGCTGGTGCATCACATCGCCGCCGACGAATGGTCGGACCTGCCACTGACCCACGACCTCGCGCTTGCCTACGCGGCTCGCCGCGAGGGTCGGGCCCCGGACTGGTCGGTGCGGCCGGCGCTTCCGGTGCAGTACGCGGACTATGCGCTCTGGCAGCGCGAGTTGCTCGGCGACCCGGGCGATGCCGAGAGTCTGCTGGCCCGGCAGGGGCAGTACTGGCGGGAAACCCTCGCGGGCGCGCCGCAGGAGCTGGTGCTGCCGCTGGATCGGCCTCGACCGCAGGTCTCCAGCTACACCGGTGGCACGGTCGAGTTCAGCCTCGACCCGGAACTGGAGTCCGGGCTGCGGGCGTTGGCCAACGATGCCGAAGTCAGCATGTTCATGCTGCTGCAGGCCGCCGTCGCGACCCTGCTGACCCGGCTCGGCGCCGGCACCGACCTCCCGCTGGGCAGCCCGATCGCCGGCCGCACCGACGAGGCCCTGACCGACCTGGTCGGCTTCTTCCTGAACACGCTGGTGCTGCGGACGGACACCTCAGGGAACCCGACGTTCGCCGAGTTGCTGGCGCGGGTCCGGGAGACCGACCTGGCCGCCTTTGAGCATCAGGACATCCCGTTCGAACGACTGGTGGAGGTGCTCAACCCGGAGCGCTCGCTGTCCAGGCACCCGCTGTTCCAGGTGATGGTGGTCTACCTCGCTGCCGCCGAAACCGGGCTGGAGCTGCCCGGACTGCGTGCCGAACCGGAACCGATCGACTGGGCGACGTCGAAGTTCGACCTGTCCTTCGACTTCACCGACGGCTCCGGCGCTGCGACCGGGCTGACCGGGTCGATCGAGTACGCCGCAGACCTGTTCGACCGGTCCTCGGTGCAGGAACTGGCTGAGCGGCTGCTGCGGGTGCTGACCGCGGTGGTCGCCGACCCGACCCTGCCGGTGACCCGGATTGACGTCCTGGCCCCGGCCGAGCGCGCCCTGGTCCTCGACCAGCCTCGTGCCCTTGCCGTACCTGAACTTGCTGTGACGCCCCCGACGTCGATGGTGGAGCTGTTCCAGGCCCAGGCGCGGCGGACGCCCGAGGCGACCGCCCTGGTCACCGGGGAAAGGGTGTGGTCGTTCGCCGAGCTGGACTGCTGGTCCCATCGGCTGGCTCGGGTTCTGCTGGCGAAAGGCGTTGGTTCGGGGGCGATCGTCGGGCTGCAGTTGCCGCGAGCCTGGATGGTGCCGGGCTTGCTGGGGGTGCTGAAGACCGGGGCGGCGTACCTACCGATCGATCCGGATCAGCCGGCCGACCGGAGCGCGTTCATGCTGGCCGACGCCCGCCCGGCCCTTGTCCTGACGGTGTCCGATCTTGATCTGGAAAGCGTTGATTCGCAAGGAATTCCGGATGCCGCCGCGATATCGGCGGACAGCCCGGCGTATGTGATCTATACGTCCGGGTCGACCGGGCGGCCCAAGGGTGTGGTGGTTCCGCATCGGGGTTTGGTGAACCTGTTCGGCACGCACCGGGATCGGCTGATGGCCCCGGCGCGGCAGGCCAAAGCCTCGGTGTTGCGGGTCGGGCACGTGGCATCGTTCGTCTTCGACGGGTCCTGGGAGCCGTTGCTGTGGATGCTCGACGGTCACGCGGTGCACGTGCTGGAGGAGTACCGCGACGCGGACGCGGTGGTCGGCTATGTCGGTGCGCATGACCTGGATGTGCTCGATGTGACGCCCACGTATTTGCAGCAACTGGTGGAGGTGGGGCTGCTGGCGGCCGGCCTGTCGGTGCTGTTGGTCGGCGGGGAGGCGATCGAGGAGTCGTTGTGGCGGCGGGTTTGCGCCGTCCCCGGTCTTGTCGTCCATGATTTGTACGGGCCGACCGAGGCGAGTGTGGATGCCTATGGCTGGCACGGCGATGCGCTGGGTGGGCGGTCGGCGTATCGGCTGGCCGGGGTGCGGACCTATCTGCTCGACGACGGCTTGTTGCCGGTTCCGGTCGGGGTGACGGGAGAGCTCTACGTCGCCGGAAGTGCCCTGGCACAAGGGTATTTGGACCGTCCAGCGCTGAGTGCAGAGCGGTTCGTGGCTGATCCCTATGCCGGGGTGCCGGGGGAGCGGATGTACCGGACTGGGGATCTGGCTCGGTGGAGCTCCGGTGGGGTGCTGGAGTTCGCTGGTCGGGCGGATGGGCAGGTGAAGGTTCGGGGGTTCCGGATCGAGTTGGGTGAGATCGAGGCGGTGCTGCTGGCCGAGCCGAGCGTGGGTCAGGCGGCCGTGGTGGTGCGGGAGGACGGCATCCAGCGGCTGGTGGGGTATCTGGTTCCGGTCGGGGGACAGCGGATTGACGTCGCGGCGGTGCGTCGGCGGCTGGTCGCCTCGCTGCCGGAGTACATGGTGCCGGCGGCTTTGGTTGTCCTCGATGCTCTTCCGCGGACGGTGAACGGCAAGCTGGACCAGGCCGCGCTGCCCGCGCCGGAACTGGGTACCTCGGTGTCGTCCCGGCGGCCGCGCAGTCCGCAGGAAGAGGTGCTGGCCGGGCTGTTCGCGGAGGTCCTCGGTGTGCCGGAGCTCGGCATTGACGATGACTTCTTCGCCCTCGGCGGGCACTCGCTGCTGGTGATGCGGCTGGTCAGCCGGATCCGGAAGGTCCTGGGCCAGCCGGTAGGAATCCGGGAGGTCTTCAACACCCGGACCGTGGCTCGGCTGGCCGATCACCTGGCCGATCACCTGGCCGAGGAAGAGCGGGCCGGCAAGGTTGCTGTCCGGCCGCCGTTGGTCGCCGTTCGGCCTCGTCCGGACCTGTTGCCGCTGTCCTCGGCCCAGCAGCGGCTGTGGTTCCTGAATCGGCTGGAAGGGCCGAGCTCGACCTACAACATCCCGCTGCTCTGGCGGCTGAGCGGCACCCTGGACCGGGAGGCGTTGCAGGCCGCCGTTGATGATCTGGTCGATCGGCACGAAACCCTGCGTACCGTTTTTCCGGAACGGGATGGGCAGGCGCACCAGGTGATCCTGGAACCGCGCACGGTCTCGGTACCGGTCCGGATCGACCGGATCGGCGCCGCCGAGCTCGACGGGCGGCTGGCGGAGGCGGCCCGGCACAGCTTCAGCCTCGACCGGGAACCGCCGATCGCGGTCCGAGTGTTCGAGACCGCGCCGGGCCAGCAGGTGCTGATGCTGTTGCTGCACCACATCGCCGCCGACGAATGGTCCGTCGAACCGCTGACGCGTGACCTGGCCCAGGCGTACTCGGCTCGGCATGCAGGCCGGCCCCCGCAGTGGGCTCCGTTGCCGGTGCAGTACGCGGACTACACGCTCTGGCAGCGCGAACTGCTGGGCGATCAGGGCGACCCCGGCAGCCTCGACGCTACCCAGCTGGCGTACTGGCGCCGGACCCTGGCCGATCTGCCGGATGAGCTGGTGCTGCCGGCCGACCGCCCGCGGCCGTCGAGCGGAGCCCAGGCCGGCGGAGCCGTGGAGTTCAGCCTCGACGCCGAACTCGTCACCGACCTGAAACGGCTGGCCAGGGACTGCGGGGTGAGCATGTTCATGCTCACTCAGGCGGCCGTGGCGGTGCTGTTGACCCGGCTCGGCGCCGGCGAGGACCTACCGCTCGGCGCCCCGGTGGCGGGCCGGAGCGACGAGGCTCTGACCGACCTGGTCGGATTCTTCGTCAACACGCTGGTGCTGCGGACGGACACCTCCGGAAACCCCAGCTTCACCGAGCTGCTGGCCAGGGTGCGGGAGGCCGACCTGGTCGCGTTCGACCATCAGGACGTGCCGTTCGAGCGGCTGGTTGAGGTGCTGAACCCGGAACGGTCGCTGTCTCGGCATCCGCTGTTCCAGGTGATGGTGTCGTACCTGACCGAGGCCGACGATGGCTTGGTCCTGCCCGGGCTGACGACAGAACTGCTGGCCCCGCAATCGGATTCGGCCAAGTTCGAGTTGTCCTTCGATTTCACCGAACCCGGTCCATTGAGCTCGGGGGTGACCGGCTCGATCGAGTTCAGCGCGGACCGGTTCGACCGGCGCAGCGTTGAGATACTCGCCGGGCGGCTGGTCCGGGTGCTGACCGCAGTGGTGGCGGCCCCGCAGACGCCGATCGGCGGGATCGCGGTGATCGAGCCGGCCGAGCAGGCGCTGATCCTGGGGCAGTGGGGGGACGGCGGCCCGGTCCGGTCTTCCGGGTCGTCGGTGGCGTCGGTGCTGCCCGTGCTGGCGGACCAGGTGGCGCGGACGCCGCAGGCGACTGCGCTGGTGACCGCGGACCGGGGGTGGACGTTCGCCGAGCTCGACGCCTGGTCGAACCGGCTGGCCAGGGTGCTGATCGACGAGGGTGTTCGGCCCGGCCAGGCGGTCGGGCTTGCCCTGCCCCGGACGCTCATGGTCCCGGCGCTGTTGGCGGTGCTCACAGCGGGTGCCGTCTACCTGCCGATCGACACCGACCAGCCAGGGGAGCGGATCGGGTTCATCCTGCGGGACGCCCAGCCCACGCTGGTGCTGACCGTTGCGGCCATCGTGGCGGATCGCCCGGAACTGGCTGCCGCCGACCTGCTGCTGCTGGACGCGCCGGAAACCCGTGCCCGGCAGGCGAAGTGCTCCCCGCTTCCGATCACCGATCCGGAGCGTGGCGGACCGATCCAGGCGCAGAGCCCGGCCTACGTGATCTACACGTCCGGGTCGACCGGGCAGCCGAAGGGGGTTGTCGTCCCGCACGGCGGACTGGTGAACCTGTTCTTCGCGCACCGGGATCGGCTGATGGCCGCCTCGCGGGCGGAGGCGGGCCGGGCGCTGCGGATGGGGCATGTGGCGTCCTTCGGGTTCGACGCGTCGCTGGATCCGCTGCTCTGGCTGCTGGCCGGTCATGCCCTGCACGTCCTGGACGCCAACACCTACCGGGATCCCGCCGCCGTGGTCGCCCAGGTGACCAACAACGGGATTGACGTCCTCGAGACCACACCCACCTACCTGCGGGAACTGGTCCGGGCCGGGCTGTTGGCGACCGGGCTGTCGGTGCTGCTGGTGGGTGGTGAGGCAATCGGGCAAGCCCTCTGGCGCCAGGTCTGTGCCGCGCCCGGGCTCGCCGTGCACGACCTCTACGGCCCGACCGAGGCAACGATCGACGCGTACGGCTGGCACGGCGATCCGGCCGGTGGGCGGACGCCGTACCTGGTACCCGGAGTGCGCAGCTATCTGCTGGACGCCGGGCTTCGGCCGGTGCCGCCGGGGGTGATCGGCGAGCTGTACCTGGCCGGCGCCGGCCTGGCCCAGGGCTACCTGAACCGATCGGGGCTGACCGCGGAACGCTTCGTCGCTGACCCGTTCGCCGGCCGTCCCGGGCAAAGGATGTACCGGACCGGGGATCTGGGTCGGTGGAGTGCCGACGGTGTACTGGAATTCGCCGGCCGGGCCGACGGTCAGGTGAAACTGCGCGGGTTCCGGATCGAGATCGGCGAGATCGAGGCGGCATTGCTCGCCCTGCCCGAGGTGACTCGGGCGGCGGTGATCCTGCGCGAGGACCGGCCCGGCGTCCAGCGTCTGGTCGGCTACCTGGTCGGGGCCCCGGGCCTGGAGCCGGACGTGGCGCTGGTGCGGGAGCGGCTGAGCCGTTCGCTGCCGGATTACCTGGTGCCCGCCGCGTTTGTCGTCCTGGATCAGTTGCCGCTGACGATCAGCGGAAAGCTCAACCAGGCCGGGCTGCCCGCGCCGGACCTCGCCGAACTCGCCTCGCCCGAAGCGCAACCGCGCACGGCCCAGGAGCAGGTGCTGGCCGAGCTCTTCGCCGACGTGCTGGGCCTGGACCGGGTCGGGATCAACGACGACTTCTTCGGTCTCGGCGGCGACAGCATCGTCTCGATCCAGCTGGTCAGCCGGGCCCGCGCCGCCGGGCTGAAAATCAGCCCCCGGGAGGTGTTCCGGCACAAGACCGTCGCGGGGTTGGCCGCCGTCGCAGCGGTCGTCGACGACGCGGTCGCCATCGAACCGGCGGCGGCCGGCTGGGGACCGGTGCCGGCCACCCCGATCCTGCGCTCGCTGCTCGAGCTGGACGGCCCGATCGGCGGATATCACCAGTCAATGACGGTGCAGACCCCGGCCGGGGCGCAATCTGCTCAGGTCGAGGCCGTGTTGCAGGCCATCATTGATCATCATGACCTGCTGCGCGCCCGGCTGGATCCGACAGCCGAACCGCCCGGATTGCTGGTCCCGCCGCCGGGAAGCATGTCTGCGGGCATTCTGCTCCGCCGGGTTTCGGCTGGATCCGACGGAATCGATGCCGAGTTCGCCACCGCATCAAGCAGGTTGGACCCTTGGGCCGGGGTCATGGTGCAGGCGGTCTGGGCGGATGCCGGTCCGGCCCGGCCCGGACGGTTGCTGATCTGCATCCATCACCTGGTGGTGGACGGCGTGTCCTGGCGGATCCTGCTCGACGACCTCGCCACGGCCTGGTCGTGCATCGAACAGGACCGCCCGGTGCGATTGCCGTCGGTCCCGACCTCGTTCCGGCGCTGGGCGCTGGGCCTGATCGAGCGTGCCCAGCACCCACAGACGCTGGCCCAGCTGCCGTACTGGACGCAGGCTTTGGCCTCGGCGGAGGTCGGCGGTGGGCTGCCCGGCGGCACCAGCGCAACGGTCCGGGAGCTGACCCTCGAGCTCCCGCCGGAGCGGACCGCGCCGCTGCTCGGCACGGTGCCCGCGGCCTTCCACGCCGGGGTGGACGACGTGCTGCTGACTGCCCTGGCGGTGGCGCTGGCCACCGATCGGGCGACCGGGGTGCTGGTGGCCGTCGAAGGGCACGGCCGGGAGGAGGAACTGGTGGACGGCGTGGACCTTTCCCGCACCGTCGGCTGGTTCACCATTGAGTTCCCGGTCCAGCTCGATCCGGGCGCGGTTGATCTCGACGACGTGCGGGCCGGCGGGCCGGCGGCGGGCAGTGCCCTGAAGCGGGTCAAGGAGCAACTGCGCGCCGTGCCGAACCGGGGGGTCGGGTACGGCCTGCTCCGGTACCTCAACGCCCAGACCGCTCCGGTACTGGCCGAACTCGGCCGGGCCGACGTCGCTTTCAACTACCTCGGTCGGCTGAGCACGGGTGCGGACACCGGCTCGGCGACCGGCGACCACGGCTGGGGCGGAGGGGCGGACGACGCGATGCCGGTCCAGTACCCGCTGGAGATCAATGCGGTGACCGAGGACCGGGCGGACGGACCCTGGCTGAGCGTCACCTGGTCCTGGTCGGAGGGGAGGTTCACCGCCGAAACGGTGCGGGGGCTGGCGGAGGGCTGGTTCGCGGCGCTCGACGGGCTGGCCAGACATGCCGAAGGCCCGGATGCAGGTGGGCGGACGCCGTCCGACCTCGACCTGGTCAGCCTCAGTCAGGACGACATAGACGAGTTCGAAGCAGATTTCGAATGATCCAGGTTCGAATGATCCAGGGAAGGACACCACCGCTGTGACGAACAAGCCCGGTGCGAAGAAGCAGAGCGCGATCGCCGACGTCCTGCCGCTGTCGCCGTTGCAGGAGGGACTGCTGTTCCATGCCCTGCTGTCGGACACCGGGGTGGACGTCTACACCGTGTGCACCGGGCTGGACCTGCACGGTGAGTTCGACGCCGCGGCCGCTCGCGCCGCGGGGCAGGCGCTACTGGATCGGCATGCCAACCTCCGGGCCGGATTTCGGCGGTCGGCCAAGGGCGAAGCGGTTGCCGTGATCGCCGCTCAGGTCGCCCTGCCCTGGTCCGAGCTCGACCTGTCCGCGCTGCCCACCGCCGAGGCCGAGGCCGGACTGGCGGCGCATCTGGCCGCGGAGTGGGAGCAACGCTTCGATCTGGCCAAGCCGCCGCTGTTCCGGATGAGTCTGGTCCGGATGGGGCCGGCGTCCCAGCGGTTGATCTTCACCCACCACCACATCCTGCTGGACGGCTGGTCCACCCCGCTGCTGGTCCGGGAGTTCTTCGCGCTGTACCAGGCCGGGGGGTCGACCGCGAAGCTGCCGGCGGTCCTGCCCTACCGGGACTACCTGGCCTGGCTGGCGAGCTGGGACCGGGAGGGTGCCAAGCAGGCCTGGCGGCAGGCTCTGGCCGAGGTGGAACCGACGCTGGTCACCGCCGCCGATCCGCTCCGGGCACCGGTCGTCCCGGCTCAGGTCACGGCCGACCTCCCGGCCGACCTCAGCGACCGACTGATCGAACTCGCCCGCGAGCGTGGGCTGACCGTGAACACCCTGGTTCAGGTGGGCTGGGGGATCCTGGTCAGCACGCTGACCGGGCGCGACGACGTGGTCTTCGGGATCACCGTTTCCGGCAGGCCGGCCGAGGTGCCCGGCGTCGAGTCGATGGTCGGGCTGTTCATCAACACCGTGCCGACCCGGATCCGGTTCACGCCCGGCGAGTCGATCGGCGGGTTGCTGGACCGGGTCCAGGACGAGCAATCCGCCCTGATGGATCACCAGTACCTGAGCCTGTCCGAGATCCAGCGAACAGCCGGTGCGGGGGAGCTGTTCGACACCCTGGTGGTGTTCGAGAACTACCCGTTTGACGAGGACGGCTGGCAGCAGCCCGCCCCCGGGCTGCGGCTGGCGGCGATGGACGATGCCGACGCCACCCATTACCCGCTCGTCCTGGTGGCCGAGGCCGGAGCTCGACTGGAGCTGGAACTGCGGTACCGGGCGGATCTTTTCACCGCCGAGGCGGCGTCCGTTCTGCTCGATCGGCTGGTCCGGATCTTTGCCGGTCTGGCGTCCGACCCAGAGCTGCCGATCGGCGGGATCGAGCTGCTGGCCGCCGACGAGCGCCGACGGATCCTCGGCGACTGGAACCCGGATGCCGCAACCACGGTCGCCGCGCAGACCGTCCCGGACTTCTTCGATCAGGCGCTGGCCAGCGCACCCGATCGGGTGGCGCTGGTCTTCGAGCAGACCGAGCTGACCTATGCCGAGCTGGACGCGCGAGCGAACCGGTTGGCGCACCGGCTGATCGCCGAGGGAGCGGGCCCGGACCGGGTGGTCGCGGTCGCGCTGCCACGCTCGGCCGACCTGATCGTCACCCTGCTCTCCGTACTCAAGGCCGGCGCCGCGTACCTGGCGATCGATCTGGACTATCCGGCGGGCCGGATCGGGTTCATGATCAGCGACGCCGAACCCGCCGTCCTGGTCACCACCGCGGCGGCCAGGCGGGTGCTGGCCGAGGCGGAGTGCGGGGTGCAGAACCTCCCGACCGTGCTCCTCGAGGATGCCGACACCGAACGCGTCCTGGCCGAATTGCCCATCACCAGGCCCACATCGGCCGAGCTGGGTCGGGCCGTCACCGTTCTGGACGCCGCTTACGTGATCTACACCTCCGGGTCCACCGGCCGGCCGAAGGGCGTGATCGTCACCCATGAGGGTGCCGCCAAGCTGATCGCCACCGCCTCCGGCCGACTCGGGGTCGGGCCGGGCAGTCGGATACTGCAGTTCGCCTCGCCCAGCTTCGACGTCGCGTTCTTCGAACTCTGCATGGGTCTGCTGATGGGCGGTCGACTCGTGGTCACCCCGGCCGAGCGCCGGGTGCCGGACCAGTTGCTGGCCGACTACCTGGTGGAGCAGGCGATCACGCACGCGCCACTGCCGCCGGCTCTGCTGGCCGGCCTCCCGAGCGGCGTCGAGTTGCCGCCTGGGATCGTCACTCTCGTGGGTACCGAAGTGGTGCCGCCGCAGCTGGTCGAGCGGTTCGGTGGCGACCGGCCGTTGTTCAACTGCTACGGGCCGACCGAGGCAACCGTGAACTCCACACTCTGGCGGGCCGAACCCGGCCGTTCCGGTTCGGTGCCGATCGGGCGCCCCGACCCGCAGTCTCGCGCCTACGTGCTGGATTCGGCCCTGCGGCCGGTTCCGGCCGGGGTACCGGGGGAGCTGTATCTGGCCGGAATGGGCCTGGCTCGTGGGTATCTCGGCCGACCGGCGCTGACCGCCGAGCGATTTGTTGCGGATCCGTTCGCGGCACAGTTCGCTGATCGGCCGGCCCGGATGTACCGCACCGGTGACCTGGTCCGCTGGTCGGACCAGGGCGTCCTGGAGTTCCTCGGCCGCGCCGACGACCAGGTCAAGATCCGGGGCTTCCGGATCGAGCCGGGCGAGGTCGAGGCCGTGATCGCCGCCCTGCCCGGGGTGCGCCGCGCCGTCGTGGTGGTCCGGGAGGACCGGCCCGGTCAGCGTCACCTGGTTGCCTATTTGATCATGGACGGGGGGCAGCCGGGACCGGAGTCGGCCTCCGCACTGGCCGGTGGCCTGCGCCAGAAGGTGGCTGCCCGGCTGCCGGAGTACCTGGTCCCGGCCGCGTTTGTGGTCCTCGATCGGATTCCGGTGACGGCGAACGGCAAGCTGGATCGGGCGGCGCTGCCGGCTCCGGACTTCGCCGCGGCGACCAGCGGTCGTGCCCCTCGCACTCCGCGCGAGGCGTTGTTGTGCGAGCTGTTCGCCGACCTGCTCGACCTGCCCGAGGTGGGCGCGGACGATGACTTCTTCGCCCTCGGCGGGGACAGCATCGTGGCCATGCAGTTGGTCAGCCGCGCCCGGCGGTCCGGCTTGCAGCTCACCCCCCGGCAGGTCTTCCAGCGCCGAAGCGTGGCCGGGCTGGCGGCGGTGGCCGGGGTGCTGGGGGATGCCGATGGCCGGATCCCGGCCGAAGTGGCGCTGGTTGGCCTCGATCCGGAGGAGGCCGCCGAACTCGCCGCCGCCCATCCGGGGCTGACCGAGGTGCTGCCGCTCTCGCCCTTGCAGGAAGGGCTGCTGTTCCACGCGTCCTTCGACGCGGCCGAGGCCGAGCTGGACGTCTACACCGTGCAGACGATCTTCGAGCTGACCGGCGAGGTTGACGGCGATCGGCTGCGCGCCGCCGGGCAGGCGTTGCTGGATCGGCATCCCAACCTGAGGGCCGGATTCCGGCATCTGCGCTCTGGGCAGCCGGTGGCCGTGGTCACCAGTTCGGTGCCGCTGCCCTGGTCGCAGTTCGACCTCTCGGCAGTGCCGCCGGCCGATCGGGCCGCCGCGCTGGTCCGTCGACTGGACGGCGAGCGAGGCCAGCGGTTCGACGTCACCCGTCCGCCGTTGCTGCGCCTGGCCTTGATCCGAACCGGGCCACAGACCCACCATTTGGTGCTGACCCATCACCACCTGCTGCTCGACGGCTGGTCGCGCTCACCGCTGCTGGCCGAGCTGACCGCGCTCTACGCGGACGCCGGCTCGCAGCCGACGCCCCAGCTTCCTGCGGTGCCGCAGTACCGGAACTATCTGGCCTGGCTGGCCGGGCAGAATCCGGAGCTGGCGGGCGCGGCCTGGCGGGAGGCCCTGGCCGGCCTGGACGAGCCGACCCTGCTGGCGCCGACCGGCAGTGCGTTCTCGGCCCGGGCCCAGGTGCGCCCCGCCGCGCACGGGGTCGAGCTGTCGGAGGAGCTCACCGCCGGTCTGGTGGCGCTGGCCCGGGGCCGGGGTCTGACCCTGAACACCCTGGTCCAGGCCGCGTGGGGGATGCTGCTCGGCCGGCTGACCGGTCGTCAGGACGTGGTGTTCGGCGCCACGGTGGCCGGTCGTCCACCCGAGCTGGACGGCGTCGAGTCGATGATCGGGCTGTTCATCAACACCGTGCCGGTGCGGGTCCGGTGTGCCCCGGCCGACCCGATCGGCCAGGTGCTGGCCCGGTTGCAGGAGCAGCAGGCCGCCCTGATCGAGTACCAGCACCTCGGCCTGGCGCAGATCCAGCGCGAGGCCGGGCACGGTGAACTGTTCGACACCCTGGTCGTTTTCGAGAACTATCCCGACGCTGCTCCAGGCGTTCCGGAGCGCGACGACGATCTGCGGGTGGTCGGCAGCGAGGGCCGCGACGCCACCCATTACCCGTTCACCTGGGCGGTTGATCCCGGGGCCCGGCTCTGCCTGGAAGCCGAGTACCGACCGGACCTGTTCGGCCGGGATCAGGTGGCCCGGATCGGCTCGGCCATGGTCCGGATCTTTGAGGCGATGGTCGCGGACCCGGAACAACCGTCCGGCCGGGTTGACCTGCTCGACGCCGACGGCCTGGCGCAGGTGCTGCACGGCTGGAACGACACCGCACACGACATTCCGGCGAGCACCCTGCCGCAGCTGTTCGCCGCCCAGGTGGCGCGCACGCCGGCCGCGGTCGCCGTCCGGTTCGAGCAGACCCAGCTGACCTATGCCGAGCTGGATCATCACGTCGCCCGCCTGGCGGACACCCTGCGAGCGCGCGGCGTGGGTGCCGCGGACACGGTTGCCGTCGCTGTCCCGCGCTCGGCGGAGCTGGTGATCGCGCTGCTGGCCGTGCAGCGGGCCGGAGCCGCGTATCTGCCCATCGATCTCGGGCAACCGGCGGACCGGATCGGATACCTGATCGACGACGCGAGTCCGGTCTGCATCGTCACCACTGCGGCCGACCGTGAGCGCTTCGAGGTGCCGACAGTGGTGATGGAGCCGACGGTGCTGCTGGACGAGCCGTCGACCGGATCGCCGGGCACAGGTGCCGGGCCGATCTCACCGCTCAGCCCGGCGTACGTGATCTACACGTCCGGCTCGACCGGCAAGCCGAAGGGCGTTGTCGTCTCGCACGCCGCGATCGTCAATCGGCTGCTCTGGATGCAGGACGAATACCGGCTCGGGGCAGGCGATCGAGTGCTGCAGAAGACCCCGGCCGGGTTCGACGTCTCGGTGTGGGAGTTCTTCTGGCCGCTGATCACCGGGGCGACGCTGGTGCTGGCCCGGCCCGAGGGTCACCAGGACCCGGCCTACCTGGCCCGGCTGATCCAGGCCGAGCACATCACCATTGCCCACTTCGTCCCGTCCATGCTGCAGGCCTTCATCGCCGAGCCCTCGGCCGGCGACTGCACCAGCCTGCGCCGGGTGATCTGCAGCGGTGAGGCACTGTCCGGCGAGCTGGCGGCCCGGTTCTCGGCGGTGCTCGGCGCGCCGCTCGACAACCTGTACGGGCCCACCGAGGCGGCCGTCGACGTCACCGCCTGGCACTACCGCACCGACACTGACATCGGCACCGCCGGCTCGGTGCCGATCGGTCGGCCGGTCTGGAACACCCAGGTCTACGTGCTGGACGCCGGGCTTCGGCCGGTTCCGGCCGGGATGACCGGGGAGCTCTATCTGGCCGGTGCCCAGCTGGCCCAGGGGTATTGGGGCCGCCCGGGGCTGACCGCGGAGCGCTTCGTCGCCAATCCGTTCGAGGCCGGATCGGCATCGGGGTCGCGGCTGTACCGGACCGGGGACCTGGTTCGCTGGAGCGCAGACGGTGTCCTGGAATTCCTCGGCCGCAGCGACCACCAGGTGAAGGTCCGGGGCTTCCGGATCGAGCTCGGGGAGATCGAAACGGCCATCACGGCAATCAGTTCCGTGCAATCTGCGGTGGTCATGGTCCGCGAGGACCGGCCCGGCCAGCGGCACTTGGTGGCCTACCTGATCACCGGGCCCGGATCGGCGACCGAGGCCGCCATCGACCTGGACGCCCTCCGCGGTCGGCTGGCCGCAACGCTGCCGGAGTACATGGTGCCCGCCGGGTTTGTTGTCCTGGAGGCGCTGCCGGCGACCGGCAACGGCAAGCTGAACCGGGCCGCCCTGCCGGCGCCCGATTTCGCCGCCGCCACCGGTGACACGCAGCCACGCAGCGGGCTGGAGGAATCCCTGGCGGCCCGGTTCGCCGAGGTGCTCGGTCTGGCCCGGGTCGGGGTGGACGACGACTTCTTCGCCCTCGGCGGTGACAGCATCGTCGCGATGCGGTTGGTCAGCCTGGCTCGCCGTTCGGGCCTTCAGCTGACCCCGCGACAGGTGTTCCAGCACCGGTCCGTGGCCGGCCTCGCCGCCGTCGCCGTTCCGGTGGAGCAGCCGGTTTCGGGGCCGATCTCGGCTCGCGCGCCGCTGCTGCGGCTGACCGCCGACGAGGTCGACGAACTGGCCGCCGTGGTGCCGGGGTATCGAGAGGTGTTGCCGCTCAGCCCGTTGCAGACCGGGCTGCTCTTCCTGGCCTCCTTCGATTCCGCTGAGGTCGCGGAGCTCGACGTCTATACCGTCCAGCTGACCTTCGAACTGGACGGTGAGGTGGATGCCGGGCGACTGCGGGCGGCCGGCCAAGCCCTGCTCGATCGGCACCCGAATCTGCGTGCCGGCTACCGCTATCTGCGCTCCGGACGAGCCGTGGCGGTGGTCACCGACACCGTCCAGCTGCCCTGGTCGGAGACCGATCTCTCCGGGCTGGACGCCGCCGAGCGGGACATCGCCTGGCAGCGTTGCCTGACCGAGGAGGGACGTCGGTTCGACGTCGGCACCGCGCCGCTGCTCCGGTTCGCGCTGGTCCGATTCGACGCCGGCCCGTCCGCTCGGTATCGGCTGGTATTGACGCATCAGCACCTGCTGCTCGACGGCTGGTCGCGTGGGCCGCTGATGGCCCAGTTGTGGGAGTTGTACGCGGGCCGGAGCGATCCCGGGGCCGGTCGGCTGGATCACCCGGATCACCCGGCGTACCCGGATTACCGGGACTATCTGGCCTGGCTGGCACGGCAGGACGGCGCTGCGGCCGGGGAGGTTTGGCAGCAGGCGCTGTCCGGGCTGAGCGAGCCGACCCGGCTGGTTCCGGTCGATCCGCAGCGTGCGCCCGCCGTCCCGCGGCTGCGCAGCCACGAACTGTCCGCCGAGTTGACCGGTCGGCTGGCTGCCCTCGGCCGGGCCCGGGGGCTGACCATGAACACCCTGGTCCAGACCGCCTGGGCGGTGGTCCTCGGCCAGTTGACCGGCCGCGACGACGTGGTCTTCGGCGCGACGGTGTCCGGCCGACCGCCGGACCTGGACGGCGTCGAGTCGATGATCGGGTTGTTCATCAACACGCTGCCGGTCCGGACCCGGCTCGATCCGGCCGAAACCGTGGGCGCGCTGCTCGAACGGGTCCAGGCGGAGCAATCCGAACTGCTGGCACACCAGCACCTCGGGCTGTCCGACCTCCAGCGCCGGGCCGGGCTGGGAGACCTCTTCGACACCCTGATGGTGTTCGAGAACTACCCGGACCCCGACTCCGACACCACCGAAACCGCCTTGCGAGTGGTGGACGCGGGTGGCCGGGACGCTACCCACTACCCGTTCACCTGGGTGGTTGACCCCGGCGAACGGCTGCACCTGGGTGCGGAGTACCGGGCGGACCTGTTCGACCCGGCCGAGGTCGACCGGACGATCGCCGCGATGGTCAGGGTGTTTGAGGTGATGGCCGATGACCCGGGCCGTCCGGTCGGTCGGATCGATGCCCTCGACCCGGCCCAGCGCACCCAGATCCTGCACGACTGGAACCAGTTCCGCTGCCCAACCCCCGACGACCTGGGGGACGACGTCACGCTGGCTGAGTTGTTCGGACGTCAGGTCGATCGGACGCCGGAGGCGACCGCCGTCGTCGGCACCGACGGCAGGGTGACGTTCGCCGAGCTCGACGAGCGGTCCAACCGGCTGGCCCGGCTGCTGATCGCGGCCGGTGCCGGCCCGGAACGACTGGTGGCGATTGCTCTGCCACGGACCGCCCAGGCGATCGTCGCGATCCTCGCGGTGCTCAAGTCCGGCGCCGGATATCTGCCGATCGACCCGGAGTACCCGGCCGAGCACGTCGCCGGGATGCTCGCGGATGCCGCCCCGCAGGTGCTGCTGACCACCGCCGAGGTCGACCTGACCTCGACCGGTGTCCGCCGCATGCGGCTGGACGATCTGGAGGGGCTGGCCGCGATGGCCAACGTGTCCGGCGCGGCGGTGACCGATGCCGACCGGCGGATGCCGCTGCACCCGGACCATCCTGCCTACGCGATCTACACGTCCGGTTCCACCGGCCGGCCGAAGAGCGTGGCCGTCACCCATCGCAGCGTGGTGGCGTTGTTCCGCAGCCACCGCGAGCTGCTGTACCGGCCGACGATCCAGGCGACCGGTCGACGGCAGCTGAATGTCGGCCATGCCTGGTCGTTCTCGTTCGACGCGTCCTGGCAGCCGCAGCTGTGGATGTTCGACGGGCACGCGGTGCATGTGATCCCGGACGACGTCCGCCGCGACCCCGACCGGCTGATCGCCGCCATCGTCGACGCGAGACTGGATTTCCTCGAACTCACCCCGTCGCATTTCGGCCAGCTCGCCGACGCGGGGCTGATCTCCGAGAACCATTGTCCGCTGGCCCTGATCGGGGTCGGCGGCGAGGCGGTGCCGGATGCGCTGTGGGCCCGACTGTCCGCGCTGACCGGCACGACGGCGGTGAACCTTTACGGGCCGACCGAGTCGACCGTTGACGCGCTGGTCGCGCGGCTGGCCGACAGCGAGCGGGCACAGGTGGGCCGGCCGGTGCTCGGCACCCGCGCGTATGTGCTCGACGCCGCGCTGCGTCCGGTCCGGCCAGGGGTCAGCGGTGAGCTGTACCTGGCCGGAGCAGGTCTGGCCCGGGGATATCTGGGCCGGGCCGGGCTGACCGCCGAGCGGTTTGTCGCCGACCCGTTCGCGGCCGAGGCCGGCGCGCCGAACCCGGCAGGGCAGCGGATGTATCGCACCGGCGACCTGGCGAGCTGGACGGCGGACGGTCGGCTGGTGCTGGCGGGCAGGGTTGACGACCAGGTGAAGGTCCGCGGGTACCGGATCGAACTGGCCGAGGTGGAGGCGGCGCTCGACCGGCAGGACGCCGTCGGCCAGGCGCTGGTGGTGGTCCGTGAGGACCGGCCCGGGATCAAGCAGCTGGTCGGTTATGTCGTCCCGGCACCGGGTTTTGTGCCGGAACCGGCCGACCTACGCCGTGGCATCGCCGCCGTGCTGCCGGATCACATGGTGCCGTCAGCGCTCGTCGTCCTTGATCGGTTGCCGGTGCTGGCCAACGGCAAGCTCGACCGGGCTGCGCTGCCCGCACCGGATCGGTCCGCGACCGCCGGTGGCCGAGCGCCGACCACCGCCCGGGAGAAGGTGCTGTGCGATGTCGTGGCGGCGGTGCTCGGGCTGGCCGAGGTCGGGATCGACGACGACTTCTTTGCCCTCGGCGGGGACAGCATCGTGGCCATGCAGTTGGTCAGCCGCCTGCGCGGTGCCGGGCTGAAGGTGACGCCGCGAAACGTGTTCAGCCACCGGACGGTTGCCGAGCTGGCCGAGGTCGCGGTGGAGGCCGGCTCGGCTGCGGGCTCGACAGCGGACGACGGCGTCGGCACCATGCCGATCACGCCGGTGATGCACTGGCTGGCCGAGGTGGACGGGCCGATCGAGGGTTTCAACCAGTCCGCCGTGCTGCAGGTCCCGGCCGAACTGGGTGCCGACCGGCTGACGGCGACCGTCCAGGCAGTGGTGGATGCGCACGCGATGCTCCGGGCCAGGTTGTTGCGCTCCGGCTCCGCCTGGCAGTTGGAGGTCCCGGCCGGTCGGCTCGACGCGACACCGCTGATCCAGACGGTGGACACGGCCGGATTCGACGGCGATCAGCTCTGGCAGGCGGTCGCCGAGCACTCGGCCGCGGCCCAGGCCAGGCTCGACCCGGATGCCGGAATTCTGCTCCAGGTAGTGTATTTCGATTCCGGTCCGAACGTTTCCGGGCGCCTGCTGCTGGTCATCCATCACTTGGTGGTGGACGGCGTGTCCTGGCGGATTCTGATCCCGGACCTGGCTGCCGCCTATGCCGATACGGCCGAAGGCGAGGTCCGGCTTCCACCGGTGGACACCTCGTTCCGGCGGTGGTCCCGGCAACTCACCGAGCGAGCCGCCGACCCGGCCCGGGAGGCGGAGCTGCCGCTGTGGCGGTCGATGCTGTCCCGGGCCGGACGGTTGCCGGTACTGCGCGAGCTGGACCCGGCGCTCGACCGGGCCGAGACCATCCAGGAACTCGACCTGACGCTGTCGAGTGAGCAGACCGTGCCCCTGCTGACCACCGTGCCGGCGGCCTTTGGCGCGACCGTGAACGATGTGCTGCTCACCGCCCTGGCGCTGGCCGTCAGCGACCTGCGCCGCCGGCATCCGGATCTGGCCGGTGACGATCTGGCCGGCGACAGCGCGAAGACCGGGGTTCTGGTCGCGCTGGAGGGGCATGGTCGGGAGGAGGAACTCGTCGGCGGCGCCGACCTGTCCCGGACCGTCGGCTGGTTCACCAACGTCCTGCCGGTGCACCTGGATCCCGGCGAGATCGACCTGGACGACGCGCTAGCCGGCGGTCCGGCCGCCGGGCTGGCGATCGAGCGGGTCCGAGCCGGCCTGCTCGCGTTGCCTGACAACGGAATGGGCTTCGGCCTGCTCCGGTACCTGAACCCTCGAACCGCGCCCGAACTGGCCGGATTCGCGCTGCCGCAGATCGAATTCAACTACATGGGCCGGATCGACTTCCCGGAGGCCACCGACTGGTCCTACGCCCCGGAGGCGGAGGCCGCCGACAACGGCGCCGATGCGCAGATGCCGGAGACGTACTCGCTGATCGTGAACGCCCAGACGGAAGACCGCCCCGGCGGGCCGCAGCTGTCCGTCAGCTGGGCCTGGCCGGACGGCGTGCTGACCACCGAGCTGGTCCGCGACCTCGGCGAGACCTGGTTCCGGGCGCTTGAAGCCCTCACCATGCAACACCGCAATCTCACGCAGAATCTCAAGCAGAAGGAGAGCACACGATGACCAACCCGTTCGAGAACCCCGAAGGCGTTTACCTGGTCCTGGTCAACGACGAGAACCAGCACAGCCTGTGGCCGGAATTCGTCGATGTCCCGGCGGGCTGGCGAACCGTGTTCGGCCCGGACAATCGTCCGGCCTGCCTGGAGTACATCGAGACCAACTGGACCGACCTGCGCCCGCGCAGCCTGGTCGAGTTCATGCAGAACGCCGACGCCGCCTCCTGACCGCTGACCCCCAAACCCCTGGAATCACCAGGGGTTTGGGGCGGTTGGTCAGGAGGGGGTGGCGGGGACGACGGGGGTGGCCGGGTTGCCGTCGATCGCCTCGGCCAGCTGCGGGACCAGCCCGTCCAAGAGGAACGGCAGGCTCAGCACGGTGACGAAGGACGACGCGGTGCCGAGTTCCTCGGCGTTTGTGAGGAAGACGTCCCGCCCCTCCTTCTTCACCTTCAGCGCCGCGTACAGCGGATCGTTCTGCACGGTGGCCTTGTCCTTGGCGTAGTCGTCGACCAGCCAGACCAGGACGTCGGTGTCGAGCAGGTCGATCCGCTCCTTGCTGATGTTCGCGCCGAAGTCCTTGCCGGTGATCGAGGCGAGGTCGGGCGGCAGGACGAAGCCGAGCGACTGCAGGAAGCGGCCGCGGGCGTCCTCCGGTCCGTAGACGTAATAGCCCTCGTACGTGGTCGCAAACAGCGCGCTCGCACCCTTGAACGTCGGGTGTGCCGCTGTCGCGGCGGTGAACAGCGCCTTGGTGTCGGCGACGATCTTGTCTGCCTCGCCCGCCTTGCCGACTGCCTTGCCAACGGTCTGGGTGACGACGTCCCAGCCGACCCCGAAGTCCGTGACACCGGCCGGTTGGGCCAGCGTCGGAGCGATCTTCGACAGGGTGGCGTAGTCCTCCTTGGTCATTCCGGAGTACAAGCCGATGATCAGATCCGGTTTCAGGGCCGCGACCTTCTCGAACTGGACGCCGTCGGTGTTCGTCAACACCTGCGGGACCGGCGCGCTGCCCAGCTTGTCCTTGGCCCAGGATTGGATTGCGCCCGGCTTCTCGCCGAACCACTCGGTGGTGGCGACCGGGACCACGCCGAGGGCAAGCAGGGCGTCCTGTTCGACCAGGCCGACAACGACGATCCGCTCGGGGGCTTTGGTGACGTCCGTCGTCCCGTACTTGTGCGCGATGCTCACCGGGAAGGCGGCAGGGCCGGAGCTGGTGCCGGCCGCCGCGGGGGTTGCGGTGTCGTCGTCGCCGCTCCCGCAGGCGGCGACCAGGGCGAGGGCCGCGGTCGCAACGGCGCCACCAAATGCCCGGCGGCTGAGTCGGAATCGGTCGGGGCTGGGGTAGGACATCGGAGCTCCTCCAGGTGAGGTGTGCAGGGAAAGGGGGGGCCGGTCAGGAGCTTGCGCGGACAACCGGGGTGGCCGGGTCGCCGTCGACCGCCGCGGCCAGCTGCGGAACCAGCCCGTCCAGCAGGTAGGGCAGGCTCAGCACGGTGATGAAGGACGTTGCACTGCCCAGCGTTTCGCCGTCCTCCAGCCAGACGTCGCCGCCCTTCTTGCGCACGTCGAGCGCTGCGTACAGCGGATCGGCCTGCACCTTCGCCTTGTCCTTGGTGTAGTCCGGCACCAGCCAGACCAGCGCGTCGGTGTTCAGCAGGTCGATCCGCTCCTTGCTGATGCTGGCGCCGAACTCCTTGCCGGTGACCGCGCCCAGCCCGGTGGGCAGGGTGAAGCCGAGCGAGGTCAGCAATCGGCCGCGCGGATCCTGCGGGCCATACACGTAGTAGCCCTCGTAGATGGTGGTCATCAGCGCGGTCTTGCCCTTGAACTCGGGGTGCGCTGCGGCCACGGCGGTGAACAGCGCGTTGGTGTCGATGACCAGCTTCTGCGCCTCGGCCGACTTGCCGACCGCCTTGCCGACGGTGGTGGTGATCACGTCCCAGGCGGCGCCGTAGTCCACGGTGTCCTTCGGCTGGGCGATCACCGGCGCCAGCTTCGAGAGCGTGTCGTAGCCCTCCTTGGTCATCCCGGAGTACATCGCCACGATGAGATCCGGCTTCTGCGCCGCGACCTTCTCGAACTGGATGCCGTCGGTGTCGGTCAGCGATACCGGAACCGTGCCGCTGCCGAGCTTTTCCTTGGCCCAGGGCCAGATCTCGCCGGGATTCTCGCCGAACCACTTGGTGGTCGCGACCGGCACCACGCCGAGCGCGAGCAGCGCGTCCTGTTCGGTCAGGCCGACGACGACCACCCGCTCGGGCGCCTTGGAGAGCTGCGTGGTCCCGTACTTGTGCTCGATGCTGACCGGGAAGGCGGCCGGACCGGAGCTGGACGCGGCCGGCTCGTTGTCGCCTGCCGCAGGGTCATCGCCGCCCCCGCAGGCGGTGACGAGCGCGAGGGCGCCTGCGGCGAGGGCGCCACCAAACGCTCGGCGGCTCAATCGTGAGTGAGCAGGGCTGGGGCGGGGCATCGAAGATCCTCCTAGTTAGGTATGCCTACCCTAACTAGAGCGGTCGGGCCGTTCAACTGCGGGTTTATCAAGGTTGGCTTCGTAGTCGTCCGACCAGGACCGCCACAGCACCGCATATCGGTTCCCGGCGGCGACCAGTTCGTTGTGGGTGCCCTGTTCCACCACCTGGCCGGCGTCCATCACCACGACCTGGTCGGCGCTCGCCGCCTGGGTCAGCCGATGCGCGACCACCAGGGCGGTCCGGCCCTGCAGGGCGTTGGTCGCGGCTCGTTCCAGCAGCCGGGCGCCGGCGCTGCCGGCCTCGGCGGTCGCCTCGTCGAGGATCACGATCGGCCGGTCGGCCAGGACCAGCCGGGCAAGTGCGAGCTGCTGGGCCTGCGCCACCGTCAGCCGGTGCCCACCGTCACCGACAACCGTGTCCAGTCCATCCGGCAGGTTCTGCACCCAGTCCAGCGCCTCGACCCGGGTGAGCGCCGCGCGGACCTCGGCCTCGGTGGCGTCCGCCTTGGCCAGCCGCAGGTCCTCGATCAGCGGGCCGGCGAAGACGTGCACCTCCTGGGTGACCAGGGCCACCGATTGACGGACGGCGCGCGGCCCGAGCTCGGCCAGCAGTACTCCACCGAGCGCGATCGTGCCCTGGTCCGGCCGGTGGATCCCGGCGATCAGCTTCGCCAGCGTCGTCTTGCCCGCGCCGCTGGCGCCGACCAGCGCCACCCGGCGTCCGGCCGGGATCTGCAGGTGGACGTCCCGGAGCACGTCGTGCCCCGGCAGATACGCGTGCTGGACGCCGGTGACCTGCACCGAGGCGTCCCGGGGCCGGGCCTCCGGCGCGACGTCGGCATCCTCCGGGGCCAGGTCCGCGACCCCGACCAGCCGGGCCAGGCTGGCCGCCGCCGACTGGGCCTCGTCCAGCAGGGCGAGCGCGGTGTTGATCGGGGTGAAGAGGTTGCTGAAGTACAGCGCGGCAGCGGTGGCCGCGCCGACGGTGACCGACTGGTCCCGGACCAGCACGTAGCCGACGGTCAGGACGGCCGAAAGACCCAGGTATTCGGCCAGATTCAGGCGACTGAAAAACCTTGTCTGGAGGGTGATCCCGTGCAGGGTCAGGTCGACGGTGCGGGCCGAACGGCCGGCCAGCCGATCGAGCTGGCGCTCGCCGAGCCGG
>Ga0307513_10001203_pt1 | contig 37656 bp, 25 predicted proteins | sample 15_EM_MG_FD_202174 | JGI IMG/M metagenome (GOLD analysis project Ga0307513, IMG submission 202174) | Populus trichocarpa ectomycorrhiza microbial communities from riparian zone in the Pacific Northwest, United States - 15_EM | ecosystem: Host-associated > Plants > Roots > Unclassified | place... | reverse complement strand
TATGACCCCGCGCTTGATGGGTGTGCGGCTATACCTTTTCCCGACGGTCCTCCGAGGCCACTCGCATCCTGGGCGGCATGTTCCAGGAGCTTTCCCCAATTGGCTGAGGGTTCTCCTAACCCAGTATTTTATCTATCACCTAGGAAATTGCATGACCGGGGAAGAGGGTGAAACGGGGAGAAAGGGAAGAGAAGAAAAAAACTGGAAGAGATATAAAAGGCCCAGACAGGAATTTAGAAATGGGCCAAAATGGAGTAGAACAAGATGAAAAGTGCAAGCCGTAAACGGAAGCCTCCCACAATAATACAACCAGTTCTCCTCACAAACTACACCGTATCGTACTCGGCGAACAGAAACTCGCATCCCCACACGGCCAAGTTAGGCACGGGGTTTGAGATGGGCGTGATAATAGCTATTATATATGCGTTCCCGTCACATGAGGTTTTCTCCTCCTGCAAAGCATGGTGTCCAGAGACACCTTCGATGAACAGCATGCTGCTAAAGAGGAGGAATAGCAGTAGTTTATAAGGGGTAGGTGTCTCCACGGCCTGAGAGCGTGCCGTGGGTAACCACCTCGTGAGGCTGTAGCAGCGCGATCACTCTCTCATGACTATGCCTAGCTGCGTGCATGAATGGTGTTCGGCCGTCATTATCTGGCTTGTTGGGGTTGACCTCTTCCTGCTTGAGTAGTATTTGAACCACCCCCGCGTGTCCCTCCCGAGCGGCAATCAAGAGCGGTGTTTGGCCAGCATGATTGGTCTTGTCGGGGTTAACCCCCTCTTTCTCGAGTAGTAGTTTTACCACTCCCTCACATCCGCCGAAGGCAGCACATGAGAGCGTTGTGTCGCCATCATTATCCTGATTCTCAGGATTGACCCCTTCTGTGCCAAGCAGTATGCTTACCACATCTTCATGTCCACACTGAGCAGCAGCCGAGAGTGGTGTATTGCCGTGCTCGTCGGGCCTGTCGGGGTTGACCTCTTCCCGCCCGAGCAGTATTTTTGCCACACCTTCATATCCCATCCAAGCGGCGCACCAGAGTGGTGTTCGGCCGACATTATCTGGCTTGTCGGGGTTGACCCCGCCCAGCTCGAGTAGTATTTTTATGACTTCTTCATGTCCACCATCAGCGGCTTTCTGGAGCGGTGTTTTGCCGTCATTATCTGACTTGTCTGGGCTAACCTCGCCCCGCCTGAGTAGGGCTTTCACAACTCCTCCATACCCGCCCCGAGCGGCATGAGAGAGCGGTGTTTGGCCGCCATCATCTGGCTGGTCGGGGTAAACATCGTCCCGCTCGAGGAGCAATTTCACCACCCTTTCGTACCCACACCAAGCGGCATGCCTGAGTGGTGTTCGGCCGTTATCATCCGGCTTGTCGGGGTTGACCTCGTCCCGCTCGAGCAGCATTTTTACGATTTCTTCATGTCCACCCAGAGCGGCATTGTGAAGTGGTGTTTGGCCGTAATTATCTTGTTTGTCTGGGTTAACCTTGCCACACTCGAGTAGCAATTTCACAACTCTTCCATACCCACCCCAAGCGGCATTCCAGAGCGGTGTGGCGCCGTCATTATCTGGCTTGTCCGGGTTGATATCTGGCTCTCGGAGCAGTATTTTCACCACCTCCTCATGTCCATTCCTAGCCGCCCATGCAAGCGGAGTGTGCCCTAAAAAATCCTTTTGGTTGGTATCATGATTTCCTATCTCAATTAAAGCAGCTACTACCTCCACAATTCCGAAGAACGATGCACAATGCAGTCCACTAAATTGGATGTCCTGGCTCTCGAGGCTCAAGAATCCTGCTTGTTTTAGAAGCGATTTGGCAGATATGTGGCCATCATAATCCTGAAACAGCTCTAGCGCACGTGATCTGGCATGTTCTGAGAGGTCCCTTTTCGCATGGACTCCCCAGTATAGGGAACAATATTCTAGGAAGGGTATGTCAGGGATGTGGGTGGGAGGATCGATGGAAAGGGCCTTGACCGTTTCGGAATTCAGATAAGTCAAGCACATCTCTGCCATTGTCGAGTGGTATCTTCCAAAAAATTCCGGACGGGCAGCAAGATACTCTTTGAGAGTAAAATGGATAAGTCGCACAGTTGGTGCCTCCTTTTCCACAGTAATAAGCCCTTGACAGCAGCTCAATAATGTCGACATCGAGGGGACGTTATCCGGATTGAAGTCTGTGGAACGTAGCTCGATTGCGAGGGCGTGGCAAAGCTCGTCTACCGTCAACTGCAGTTCGGCGTGACTGATCCACATCAAAGCACCCATCCCGAGTCTAGCCTTATCACCATCCTGCGCTTTTATCCGCTCTATTGTCGCATCGTAAACATCCCCCAACCCTAATCCATCCGTTATTTTGCTGAGCCGTTCTCGTCTCCGATGTATGGTTGATTCTTGCAAGATTGCGTTGATATTGAGGGAAACGAGTAGGAACCTGTATATACCTATTAGCCAATGATGCAAAATTGGATCTTTAGCGCCATCGCGACCTGCCCCGCACATTTCTGATACATTTTCGGGAATCCGTTCCAGAATGTCTGCCTCTAGTCTCTCGTCCATTGCATCCGGTGTTTCGTCCTCGCTCAGTCTAACACGAAGGTAACTCACGATATCGTCTCTGATTGGGCCTATAGATATACTCGCCACTCGTCCGGCAAGGCGCTTTTCAATCTCAGCTCGAATATGGGGCCTTCCGGTAACGAATACCCGAACGCCCGGGGACTTCTCAAGGATTACTTTCAACGAATCGAAAAGCCTAAATCGTTGCACAGCCGTACATTCGTCCAAGGCGTCAATACACATATATGTGGACTGGGAAGATGTAATGAGTTGTAACATCTTCACGATATCAATGAGCTGCGGTCTGCGCCCACTGACCACCTCCTTCTGTTCTCGCAACGCCCGCCACATTTCCTCCGAAATCCTTCCCGTCCCGTCGATTATCTGCTTTAACAAGGAGCCCAGCATACTCGCCGCAGACTGCTCCTTTCGCGCCGCAAAGTCGAAGTAAAAGCACGTAACAGGCGTATTTTTTCCTCTAGTCCGGTCGCATAGCCTATCCACTACTAGCGAACTGCCATTGCCGTTTGTTAGCATGGGTTCCCTTTTCCCTCAGGAGAAGAATCCTTCATACCTAATAAATGTTTTGCCGACTCCCGGATCACCATAACAAAACAGAACTCCCTTACCACACTCACCTTCCCCATTCAACCCGCACCATCTTCCGAACTCCTCAGTTTGTATGAGCCATTCCCCAACATCCATGACACGGCGCTCTTGGATGTCGCAATGCCGCAAGCCCGGATCCACGGGTGATAGCCAGGTTAGGAGCTGAGACCGATCATCAGCAACAGTGCAGTTGTTCCACACATTATTATAAGAGTTCGTAGTATTGAGGCAGTTGGAACTACGATTGATGGTATATTGAGACATGCTTGACGGTTTATTGTTCGCTGCGCCAAATAGCTGGAGTTGATGGGTATCGTTGGCTGATGATATTCCCGGCAGCGGAGGAAAAGCGGGGCCTATTTCAAAAAGCCAACGCTGGGACCTGCTCGTGTTACACCAATTGCTCAGGTGCTTGCACAGCCACTAATTCACAGCCGGACAAAAGTGCATGAGTTTTTCCGTAGTGCAACCATTTCGACACAAAAGAACCTTCCGAAATAATGCGGGCAAACCTTCTCAATGCGCGACCCTCCGGCCTTTCCTGCAAAATACCATCAAGGTTTTCAACCTTCATCTCTCATCCCAATATAGTAATACACGATAACACTAAGTGAAGCTCCTGGATAACCTTTTGCAGAATTAAGGAAAGATTAAAGATGGTATGATATCATAAACTAGAAATATTGTTAAAATTGGTGATTTTTTTCCCATCTTAAAAAAAGAATTATTTAAATAGCTTGTGTCGCTTAAAATTCATTAGTGAAAATCTCAATCTATAGAAATTTACAGAGGCTTTGCCTGCCAATAACACCCCAGGGAATCAGCTTTTGTGCGAATTGCATTTTTTTGTGCCTAATATTTCTCCAAGAATTTCCTAAAATATCTTAATATACCCACCTAGTTCTAGTTCATTTTCAGGTAATATTGCTATAATTATTTAGTGCTTTCCTTCCCAGGAGTTGAGTGTGACTTCCCCGGCAATGGGAGAAATATTAATACCACCACGACTCAAATCGATTCCGCAGTCAAAATGACGGGCACCATTACTATCGTAGATCCGGTGCTCCCAGAGAGGGGGAGAAGCTCAAATATATTGGCCTTAGTATTAATAGTCATTATAGTTGCAGTTTCTATCGTAATCGCAATTGTGGTTCACATGATGATTGAATTTTGCGGGGGGTGCTGGTTGCGTCCGTTTTCCGAAGACTTATTCCAGCCGCGAGCACCGGTTGCCGGTAACCGAATATTCTGCACCTGACTAGAGGCACCACTGCATGCCAGGAAACCGCACCGGCAAAGCAAATCCGCCGAAACCACAGCCTCTACCGAAAGCAACGTCTATCTATATACCAGCAGCCCTAGAATCAATAATAGCACAATACTTCTATTTGGGGTGGCAGGAGCCTGTCTTCATCGAGCTTGCGCATCTGCTCGCCAATTGAGCTCGCAGGACACTCCAGTCACCGAATTCGCCCTCAGCAGCGAGCAGTACCTTAACCATATGCTCGCTAACCGGAAATCCAACGGCAGTCCACATCAATATTGCAACGAAGGGGAGATTGGATCAAAAATGATCGAAGGACTAGAAACACGCTTTTTCGAACCGGGGGGTTATAAAATAGAACTCCTTCTAGCATAAAATGTTATAGTAAACAAGGTAAACAATAACATTGGAAGGCAGATGGGAGCAAAAAAACAAATAAAGCAACAGGAAAAGGAGGAAGGATGTAGCAGGAGAAACAAAGAAGCTAGCATCGGTACCCCCCTCCCCCTGCATCAGAGCAATAGATACGCACACATACGGATTGAAGGTGGAAATTCCGATAAATGTTCCTGCTATTCTGGCTTACTAAGACATCGAAGAACCCCCACCTTCAATCCCGAAGACTATCTAAACCCCCCTCTAACCCTACTGGTTCGATTACCGAAGGCCTTCTTTGCAACGCTGGACCATAGTAACCCACGGTGAGGCGAGAACACGACGAAGCGAGAAGACTCGGAATTTATATGAGTATTCTCACCATCCCCGCGTTTGTTTTCCGAACTTCAAAGCCTTTTAGCACTGCAATCGCAATGACTGGCCAGTAACGAGCCAAGTATACCTTAAACCGTGATGATATTTAAACTCCTTGAAAATTTTGGGCACCAGTCGCTCTTTGTAATCGTGATGTTAAAAGCTTCCTGCTTGAGGAGCAGTGTAGAGCTCAGAATGGAGCAAAATTAGTCGTACATAGAATGGGAATGATGAACGCAAGATTGTCTACGGATATTTGCTCCTAATTACTTAAACAGCTATGGTCTACCACTTCAAACCCGAGTGGGTGCTAAATGTTTAGGGGATAATGGCTAATTGGGTAGTTAGCGATACTCTTATTGGCATCGCGCTCACGTAGGTGTCGCTGCAATACAACCGGGGAGCAAGTCACGAGATCAAACGAAGGGAGAGGGGACTCGCTTTGCCGGGAATACTCTACCGGTATCCTATCGCATAATACGGATTCCAACCCAACCGACACTATCCCACACAAGAAAACTATTGTGATTCACCGGCACTCATTCCGTTTGTCACCGGACATCGTACCCTGTTGTTGGATATCTTGGGTTGTTCACCGAAGCTTAGTCATACTTCTAGCTTGGTTGCAACCAGCTATGCGCTCACTTGTCTTCCTTACACTCTGTTCTTGTTTCTTCTTTCTCTCTTAACTTAACAAGTTCCACACAGTAAACTAAACCAACGAAACTGCTCTTAACACAACTCTCATTTTCCCTTTGATTCTCATTCTTGCCTTCACTCTCAGTGAAGCTCTGCCCACAGTATCTCTACCCATTAAGTGGTCTGCAAACACTTTATCGCCTCTACCACGTAAAGAACTCGGCCGACCGTGGATCATTTCCAACACCTGTTAGTGTTGCAAGTCACCGGCGATCACTCCGCTCTTACGTCTCTTTTCTCGTATACCTTTCCTATATCGTTAACCATTGTTATTAGTTCCCTTTGTCACTGATTATCAAGCGAAGGGGTGGGATCACTATACCTGGTTGTATAGTGGAAAGGGGAATGCGTACACATGGCCGATCGCTATCGGCAAGGATGGCGAATGGAAAGGGGAGACCGGAATTCCGGTGGTGCGGTACCATCACCGGGTGGACTTCTGACCGCCCAATGGAAGTGGTTGGAACCTTCTCCGTGTCGTGGGGATAGGAGCCGGGTGCGCAGGAATGTTCTTGTATTTTTCTATATAAACCTATTAGTTCTCCGTAGATAGAACAATAAGCAAGCAAGATACGATTCCCCAGTATTGAGAAAGTTCCACTCGCCTTGACTTCATTCAAACCCTTTCTCCTCTCTGTTTAGTCTCTCCTACCCAATCGACAGCTCATAACAATAGTTAGAAGATACTAGAAGGATGTCGGACAGTTCTCCGTAGAACCATCGGCGACTCGGTAAAAGATGCGAGAAGTGGGGCCGAAGACTGACCCACTGGGGGAAGCGGAGAAGGAAAAGCGGTGGAGGAGAGGAAGCGGGGAAGTAAAGGAGATGGCGCGAGATATGGCGGAAATGGTGTGATCATAGTCAGGAAACTCCCGGAAGAGTCTTCTTCCTCTTTTGTATTTAAGGGCGGCTTCGACCCATAGTTGTAGGAGCTGTAGGTCACTGAAATATTAGTCTTTGATATCTCTTGTTCTGTCACATACCTCTTTGTCAACCGCTGCCCATTTCTCCCCAGATTTTGTTAAAAACCACTATTCATCCTACTTTCCCCCCTCTGATCCCCCAGTAGACCGAACCGTAGGAGGTTATGGGCTTTTGGTTCCTCTGTTTTTGGCCTAGACCGGAGCATCTCTAGACGGGAATTGAAGAGCAGAGATTTCGTTTGCTGGAAATCGTGAGTTGTTGCTCGGCATGCTCTCATGACGGATGGTTTGTTGTTCGGATAGTTTCGGGGAACGCGCTTGTTTGTTGTTTTGGGAACGCGCTTTTGGCTTTGATAGTGCTTTGGCTTTCGGGGAAACATTTCGGCTGCAGGAATGTGATTAGGTCCTGGATCGATGCATCCGCCGGGAAAGCTGTAGGGGAAGCGTGGAAGTGTCAGACGCATGAAGGATATATGCCCGGAGTGTATGAATAGCGGGAGTTTGGCTTTCCTTTGTTAGCACGGGGGTGGGCAGGGGGAATGGGAGACATACGTGCAATAGCATGGGATGTTTGGTAATCCATGGGACGATAGGAGGATTTTGTCGTAGTTTATACCTAGTTCTGTCTTTACCGTTATTTAGTTCGAGAAGACGAGGTTGAACGGGCAAAACTTCCCCGCCCCTGAGTTGTGCGATCGTGCTTTCGTTGTGTGAACTCTTGGCGTTTCGTTTGGTTGTCGTCGCCGTCGATCCATTTCTAAAAATGATTCAGTTGACACTCTCATCAGCTCATTAGTGGGGAGCTCTGGATTGTTGGGCAGACTTTCAGCAATTGTCCCGGGATGTCCTTTCCCGACGATCCCGGAACGCATACTGTTAGGGTGGCTGTGCCTTCGGCGGCGTTGGCGGGCCCGCCGCAGGAGAGAATAGTATTATCCCTCTTTAAACTATATCATTTAGGGTGACTAACCCCCGACGATGAATTCAGGTACACTCTTTGTACTGTTCACAACCGTCTCAAGAACCCATGCGCTACCGTATACCGCTATTCCTCTATTTGAAAAGAAACACTCTATACATAGTTCATCTACCACCCAGGAAAGAGGTAGGAGAAGAGAAAAGGAAGGAGACAAAAGGAGTATGAGAGAAAGAAGAGAAAGGTACAAGGAAGAATTTACAGTGAGAAGGAAACTAAATGTGATAGGAGGAAAACTGCAGGCTATACACTGAACCTCCCTGCCATGACGGAACTATTTTACTCCACTAACCAGACGCTACTGTACTGTACTTTGTTAACGGAAACTCGTACTTCGTTACTCGACTCATTTAGACAGGGAGTATCACTGGTGGGTACAGAGGTACAGCGCCTAAGTTTTGTATGTTCCACAAGCGAGGTTTGCTGTCCTTACCCCCTGTGTAACATACAAAACTTAGGAGCTCTACCTCCGTAATACATATGTGCATTTCCACTCCACCGGATTTCCTTCGCTTAGAATGGGTAGGGTCCACACACGACTTCCATAAAAAAACAAGCTTCAAAAGGGAAATATCGGGGGTGAGTTCGACGAATTGGTGTCCCCTAGGCCTCAAGTCGCGCCGGGGGTTAGCTCTTCGTGAGGCTGTAGTAGTGCTATCATATCACCTTCTTATGGCCGCCCCTAGCCGCGTATATGCGCGGTGTTCGGCCATACTTATCCAGCCTATCGGGGTTGACCCCTTCTCGTCGGAGTAACATTTTAACTATTCCCTCATGCCCATGCTGAACAGCACACGAGAGCGGTGTTTGGCCCCGATGGTTTTGCTTCTCGGGGTTGACGTCTTCCCGCTCGAGCAGGGCTTTCACTACTCCCTCGTGCCCTTGCAAAACGGCATACAGGAGGGGTGTTCGGGTATAAGCATCAGGCCTGTCGGGATTGACCTCTTCACGCCCAAGGAGTATTTTCAACACTTTCTCATGTCCATTCGAAGCGGCATACGAGAGGGGTGTTCCGCCACCGTTATCTGGTTTGTCGGGACTGACCTCTTCACGCCCGAGGAGTATTTTCAACACTTGCTTATGCCTACTCGAAGCGGCATGCGAGAGGGGTGTTCGGCCATGACTATCTGGCATGTCGGGATTGACCCCTTCACGCCCAAGGAGTATTTTCAACACTTCCTCATGTCCATTTGAAGCGGCAAGCGAGAGGGGTGTTCGGCCGTGGTCATTTGGCTTGTTGGGGTTGACCTCTTCCAGTTTAAGTAGGATTTTCACCACTTCCTCATGGCCATTTTGCGCAGACCATGCGAGCCGTGTATACCCCCCCCAAATCCCCTGCGTCGGATCATAAGATCTCGTCTCTATCAAAGCAGCCACAACCTCAACGACCCCAAGAAAAGATGCGCAGTGTAGCCCGCTAAACGGGAAACGCATGCCCACACCCTTGAGATCTAGATGTTCTGCTTGTTCCAATAGAAATTTGGTAGATATGTGGCCATCACATTCCTGCAGCAGCTGGAGCGCAAGTGATCTTGCTTGATCCGAGAGTTCCTTTTTGGCGTGTGAACTCTAATAGAGATAGCTGTATTTTATAAAGGGCGTGTCAAATATACCGGGAGAACCATCGGCTGGAATGGCCATGACCTGTTTGGAATTCAGATACGTCAAGCAGATCTCAGCCATTGTTGAGTGAGGTCTACTGAAGATATCGGGAGAGGTGGAAAGATATTCTTGTAGTGTAAAGTGGATCAGTCGCACTGTTGATGCCCCTCCATCCACACTAATGAGCCCTTGACAGCAGTTCACCGATGTCGACATCGAAGGGACGTTGTCGCCATTGAAATTCGTAGAGCCGAACTGGACTGCGAGGGCATGGCAGAGCTCACGCGTCGTCAATTGCCATTCCGCGTGACTAACCCACATCAAAGCCGCCATTCCAAATTTCGACTTATCCCCACCCTGCGCCTTTACCTGTTCAATCGCAGCACCCTGGGTGTCTCCCAATCCTAATTCACATGTTATTTTCCTGAGCCTTTCGCGTCTCCGATATACTGTCGGCTCCAAACTCTGATATCAACCCTGCATATTGAATGCCATAGCATCAAACACCGACCGATCTACAACCAAACATGAACTCTCACTACAGCCGAACATCACCAGCATCCTGGGTTATCTACTCAATCTTCGGCAGGCTGGTTAACTACATCCTCGGCCATTCGGTTTTCACCTCGGATGTGATTCGGTGAAGTAGGAGGGAAGACGACTGTGTGGGAGATATATGGCATGCACAGGAAGTATGCTGTAGGAGGAAAGGTTCAGTCTCAAGAAGGATATAAGACAGCCTGTTCGGCACTTTGTTCATTTGTTATCTATCAATCAAGCATTCATTTTATCTCCGCTCGGTCATCAGTCATTTTATATCAGTCATTTTTATCGCCGATTCTCATCGCATTGTTATCTTTTGTTCTCCAAAGCCTTTTCTCTATCCGACTTGTTTGTACCAATAAAAGTCTCGCATCGCCCTGCAAGCCGTAATCGGAACGGCTGTGCGTGCTCCCTTTTGTTGAAGGCCCAGTCTACCCTGTTATATTATAGCATATCACCAATTTAGTCACATAATTTATGGTAGAAGGTGCCCTAATGTAGGTAATGCCGGAGTATTTTTTGAAATTCCCTTAAGAACCTTTGCTCGGCCATATACCGCACTTGCCGAGTGGCTGCGTGTCAACCTCAAAACTCCTATAATTCAGTACAGTACTCGTTGCGAGACTAAGTTCTGAGCCAAGGGGTTCAACTATTATACAAACCCCTCCAAAATTCAACCATCATGATGACTACAATCGTGATTACCCTACAATTACAACCACAATTACTCGAGTATAATGACTATTAACACTGAGGCATGTATATCTGTGTCCCCCCCTCTCGCTAAGATGAGATCTGGTAATGAGACCTTTGATTTTGACTGTGGCATTGACTTGAGTTGTAGTACCGTATTGTGATAGTTGAGTGCCGTGGGATATTGTTGCTGCGCCTGTTGTCTCTGGGGTTACCCCTGCCTATGAGCGATACATCCTCAACATTCCCCTAGCCTCTTGACCAAGTCTAGCCCAGACCCCGGTATAGCCGACAAATGGGTGGAAGTGGATAAAGACAAACTACAACTACCAGTACGGATTTCCAACTACATAATTAATCTGTAGCGCATCTGCTAACAATCCGGCCAGCGACAGAGCTGGGAGCGGCATTGGCTAGCATCAGCTTTACCCCTTGAACAATTCCTAACATAATACGATGAGGAGTGGGGGTAAAAAATTGTATAAGATCCTAGAAAAAGAGTTTCTTTTCCAATTTAACCGTTTCACTCTGAGGCAAGTTATTACGCTATTCTCATCCTAAATCAAACAATTTCAGGGGAATATTCTGCTAGAAGTTTTAGGGCCTACTTACCTAACCGTCGATTTCTAAAATCTGGGTAATAAAACTAGAAACGCCCCCCCCCCCTTACAGCCTGCTTGGGTATGATACGAACGGTTCCGTTCCGTTGCCCCATACAAATGACCTTTTCCCTCGGGTTCTAAAATTCTAGTAAAATAGTCACAAAACGGAACAATTCCCCCTCCTCCGTTTTTGCCCAACAGGTTCTGGATGTTCCCTTCACCGACGAGCCAATGGCAAACAGCGCAAGAAATTCCGGGAACATATCTACTACTAGCAAATCCCCGAAATATGCCTCATCCTATTCATAAGGCCCTCTCAGAGCGACCATTTACTTACCCACATCATGAGCAAAAAAAAGAATCTCAAAAGAGTTCAGCATCCGGGATTCCCACATGGTCACCCACTGTAGTACTAACCGGACGATACGATGCTTGTTTACCGCAGAGCGGACGGGATGCGAAATTTTCATCGTTCTATGGCCGAACACGTTAGATGTTTCTTCTTTCGGTATTCATGGGGGAGGTGTCAACGAATAGGGGGATTAAGCACCCCCGATGCTAAAATGACTTGGCAAGTGGCGATCCCGTTTTGGTTGTTCGCTGGGCCCCTGTTCGTTGATCCCTCCCTCGTGGTATAAATCAAGCGGTCAAGGACATGCTTGATCACGTATTGTGGTTTTGGGTCTTGGGTTTGTCTGCTGGGGGCCAGGTGGTAAATAACGGGGGACAAAAAATCTCTTTAAATTTTAGTAAGCGTCAATGTCTAATGACAAAGGTTGGTGTATTTTTGACCCTGAGTTTGTTGTGGATTATGTCATTAAAACTTCTTCCCGAGGGGGGAGGGGTGTATTCAGCTCCTAAAATTCCTTCATTGCATTGATACGAGGGAGCCCCAGAATATACGATACGGCGTACCGGCTTTGCGAGGCTTCGGATGCTGTGTTGGTAGAAGAAAACTCACAAAATTCCGTGGTGCAGTAATTATGGGCTGATATTCAGTTCAATAGGGAGGACTACGGTATGGCACCAGGCAATCTCTCCGGCCACTTTTTTCCGCAGGTTTTGTGGGTTCAGATACCCTTATTCTACAAAACGGTACTTGTGAGCCCCATATGTGTTGTTTCTGGACAAATTAGCCGCGCAACAAGCAACAGGGGAAACTTCGGTCATGGCAACGGCATTCCCTCACTAACCCTACTATCATCGGGACTAAAACAATTGAAATTAAAAATGTAAATCCCTAGGAGAATCCGTGAAGGTGGTGGTGGAGAGGGTTGTGTTGCAATCTATGGTTGGTGCGCTGTTAATTTTTTCATAGACCATACAATCTAGCATGGCCGAGGAGCCGGGTTCTGCTTTGCATTTCATACCTGAGTGCCCCCTGCGGCATTTTTTTTATAATTTTTTTACGGAGGGGGACTCTCTCGGAATTCCCTACTAGCATAGATATCATTTCACCCTGTTCGATGCGTTATAGCCTTTAGTACATATTCTATAGCAGCTCCTCTTCAGATGCTAATTTTTTAATTTTTAATTTTTAGTACTGCGTTGTGCTGGTATCATAAAATTCCATGACGAAAGTCACCATTGGTGGCCACTTTTACACCACAAATGTCGCTTTTTGGAGTTCTAGAACTCGACTACGCAAGAGGCGGGTGGATCAATTCTTTATAGTATGCTAGCTCTAGATTATCTAATTGCGGCATACCAATATTAGAGCATATGGTGAAATACTGAATGGATTGTCATGGCGTAAATTGGTGATTTTTACAACATGTATCGTTACATATTATCAAAAATAACTGAACACCCCTAGGTAGCTATTGGAATTAAATACGCGCCCTGCAATAAGCACCGACTGTTGGAGTGGTAAGAAGGTTTCCCGTTGCTACCTTGGCGCGTTCAGTTTTTTTTGATATTGTGTGGCAATATCTTTTTTCTAAGAGAGCCTATACCAATTCTCGGCACCTTGCTCAGGTTTGAAGATTTGGCATGCAAGTTGACGAGCACTGCCCACAGAGCAAAGGAGTTCTTTATAGAAATCCGAATTTTGGATTCAGTGGAGCTTTAGTTATTTGTTAGTAATTCCTTGGTATTAATTGACTAAAGGGGGGGGTGCAAACCGGCGTTTTGTAGACTACAGATTTTAGCCAGCTTGGGGTCTTTTCAGCTATACCAGCCTGTGGCAAAGAGCGATCGGAAGACCGCTAATTTGACCAACCCCTACCATGGGATTTGGGGGGGGCGACTAATTAGTATTTTGGTTTGACATGGGGAAAAAAGTGATTGGAAAGCTGATGATTTTCGTCTGGATCATTTACGGTTACATTCCGTTTCCTGTGCCCACCTACGATGACTTTTGTCCAAGAACTATACTAAAGCAGGTCACGTGACCTCTGTCCTCCCACTGGCCCTTTCGCGCGAGAGGGATACTGTATTTACATAGTCTATGTCCAAGTCCGGCTGAGCTGCCGTGTTCGATCGCGGGGTGGCTCTAGGGTTAGACCACGATAGGTATTACCCGAAACTTTTATTTACTCGTCTTCGAACTAACCAAAACATAAGTATGATATTATATTATTATAATATCATATTATTATTATACAATGCTGAAACCGCTTTAATAATTCCATCGCTTCCCACACCAGTCAATTTCTCTCGATTTCTGACCCCAATTGCCTGCTGACTTCAGTCATAATAATCAAGGAAAGACATGACAATAAAGCCTCCCGTCAGATCCCTTCGACCCCACAACCAATGAAATCGCTGGGGGCATTTTTTATCCCTGTCCGTCGGCCCTGGAAATTATCCGCCCCATCATCCCTGTCATCTATCCGCTTCCGCCTAATCTGACATGTCCTACTAGCTGGTGCTGAGGTAATAAGCACTCTATCGATAAGCACACGGCAAGATGTTTTCCTCCGAGGTGAAAATAGCAGGGATAGGACGTCGAGTCTATTCAATATGAAAAAATACCGGTAGTAACGTGTTGCCACACTGCCACTTTGCCGCCTTGCCGCCTTGCCTCGCTTTTCGATGTTCTTGCTTCTCCAACCACCACTAAAGGATTTACTTTGAAACCCTTGTACGGAGACATCTTGGTGCTTGTACTCGAGTCCTCGCGGAGGTTTTTTTCCTGTGGTTGTCAGCAAACACATCTGAGATCCCGCCCTCTCGCTTGTACTCGTGCGGTATCATATCGCAGCGCCTCTTGTGTTAAAGATTATCATCCTACTGGTGTTCTGCGTTTTGATCGCTATATACACTCCCAGTTGGAAATTTCTCGTATCGACACTGGTATGGTACGGTACATTCGTGCGGTTGTGGCTGGCGTGGGATGTTGGTGCTAGCTGAGCATCAGCCACAACAACATGGATGTATGGTCCGTTGACAAAATTAACCGCGGATCAACGAACATGAAAAACTCGGGCCATGACAACAGCACTCCCCCACCAACCCCAATATCATGAGAACTAAAAAAAAACAAAGAAAAAGAAGGATCCATAGTAGAATACATAAAAAACTAATTACATGGTGTTGAAAATGCGGGGTGATGTGGAGCGTTGCGTTGCTATCAATCGTCCTTCCGCCTTTAATTTTGTCCACGCACTATACTGCCGGTAGTGTGGCAACCAGGACTTTCAAACGAGTGCGTACGGTGTGCCTAGGTTCTTGGGGAATGCACTGCTGACTGAACACTGTGGTGTGTGGGAACGAGTTTATACTACAGCTGACTTAAAGCGATATGTGCTTACAAGGGCTGTTTGATATACTCCTATCACGGTGCAACTAGGCTTCGCTGAGCTTCGGTTATTCTCTTCCGATAGGCTGGGAAGCCAACCTCCTGCCTCTTGTGGATCTGCGGACAAGCGGCTGTCCCGGGCTGGGTTGAGAGGCTGACATACTCCTTTTTTCACCTGGTGAATTATAATGAGCCCTCGGTAACAGGGGTTGGAGCTATTAACTGGGAGTGGCAGGGATATATTTGGCTAGTTAACCGAATAGATATTCCATAACTCCCCGCGGGAGTTTGTACCTGCAGGAGGCAGACACCTGGCAGCCGTTTCCGAGATCTCAGAGCCTAGCTGAGCACTGACCATCCAACTGATAAGCATATTTCAGGACCCCGCTGCAGCTGCCGAAGCACCGTTTTGGAGTCATATTCGGATTTCCTGAATAGAACTCTTTGATTGAGGGATATCCAATCTCGACATTCAGGGAATGTCGGTACTTTTATTTTGTTCCCTGGGTTTAGATTATCGGTTCTCAGCGCTTCTAGGGACTTTATACCATTAACTACTTTTATCGTGCTGTCGTTTCTGGCACTGCCAAGGAAGGTCCTGGGGGGCGGCATTGGAATCAACCTTTCACTGCAGGTAGACCCTTTCACTGGGGGTGGTAGCTAAGCCTGAGGATTTTTTGCATCGTAAATTTCCTTTCGCCTCTCGTATCTGCTGATCCTCTAGGAAAACGACACACGTTGCTTCTGCTGAGGTAGGTATGTTGTAAAAACCCCGCGTTTGGTGAAAGCGAATGAAAGGGCGCCAGTCTACGGTTTTGCTACCTGCGAGTCCTAGATCACGGAAACGGTTCACCGCTGTCATGTGTCTCTTGGGGGGGGGGGGGGTGGTAATTTTGCCCGCTCAATAGTAGACTAGCAGCAGTAAGCAACCATGGCTATCCAGAAGAGGAGCTGAATCTTGGGGGATGCCCCTTCTCCGCAGGGATATTTCATATACACCGTGCGTTTTACAGCCGATTATTCACAATTTTCCAACCCGCCCTTACTTTTAGAGTTGTCAGCACCAACAAAGAGTGTTAGGAAGGACCTCAGCTAGTCCCCTTCCCACGGGGCGAGCATTGCTATGGGGGGCTGGATCTCCTGGATTTAAAGGCAAACCGAATCCCCCTTCAAGCACGTTTTGTTTTCCCATACTTGCGAGTTCCCCAGAGCGAAGTGACTTACTTGAAAAATGTGGAAACAACAGGTGATAGGGTTGATGCTTCTTGGTCTTTCTGAGGCGGTGATAGGTCCAGGGCCTATTTTCCATCATCGGAAGCGAGCCGATGTTGAGGTTGGTGGGGTATCGGACAATGTTCAAGCAGCGAATGTGTTAGCTAAAACAGTCACGGTGATTGGCCTTCCCCTCATCCTCTCTTGACTATCGAGATCTAATATCTGTTGCATACTTGTTCCGGTAGCTCCCTCTTGACCACTTTGGAGACTGTCCTGGAACATTCGAAAATAGGTATTGGGTTCTTGAAGAATTCTACCAGCCCGGGAGTCCAGTCTTCAGTTTGTGCCCCCGATCATGTGGCGCTTGGTGATAGGCTAACGGGTATCAAGTATTTGACGTCGGGGAGGGTAATGCGGAACTCCAGGTCGGGCAGCTTGTTAACGACGCTTTGCCCTTTCGGCAAATGGTCCAAGAATTTAATGGGATTGGGATTGTTTGGGAACATCGGTGAGTGTTATACAATCCCAAACTGTTTGATGAGTAGCAACGGCCAATGGACTAATTGTGTAGATACTACGGAGAGTCATCGCATGTTAACATCACTCTTACCACGCCTGTGGAGGAGTTTCAGTGGCTGACCACTGCTCAAGCCCTTGCAGATATCCCGGTAGCACAGTTTATTGATCCCACCAATGGCTTTCACTGACTGATAACTAGGCATTTGCCAACAACTTCACTGTTTCCAATTTCTCCAGCATAGACTTGACGCCAGCCTCTACACCCTGGGTGTTCCTCGGCGCCAGCTATCCTGGTACACGCGCAGCACTTGTTCGGGAGAAGTACCCCGAGACAATATTTGCCTCGCTTTCCTCATCCGCTCCGGTCCAAGCTCAGATCGATATGTCAGTATATTGGGATCACCTATATCGTGGGCTTGGTGCGGTTGGGTTCAAAAATTGCACCAATGACATTGTTGCAGTGATCAAGTACATCGATGACCAACTTTCTAGAGAAAACACCGCGGCGGCTATAAAGAAACAATATTTAGGAGTTGGCGCGGAGAATAACTCTAATGAGGGCTTTGCAGGTGCCCTGAAGCTTATCTATGGATCTTGGCAGAGCACTCTGGTTGAGGGCAGTCCAGGTAGGGTTTAGCCTTGAAGATGGGAAATCTGATCCAGAATTCATCTGATAGGTGTGGATAGGTTTGAGGTTATTCTGCGATTGGATTTCTACGAATCCTGAGACCGGAGAGGTCTCTGGGGAAGAAGGGTGGGCACAGAGCAAAGGAGCTAAATTTACTTCTGATCGTTGGGCTACATGGCCGCTATTCGGAGATTTTGTTAGTCACCTAATCTAGCACTAAAGTTAGAGATCAAATGCTCACCTGCCACTTAGGTTAATCGGGGGATGAATACAAGTTGTGCTGGATATGGTGGAAACAGTACTGTAGGAATACCAAACTGTCGACTCGACGATCTATCTGCGGACCCGACCGGCATATCTTGGACGTATCAGTTTTGTACCGAATGGGGTAAAAACCTGTACTTGGAAGATGGGAAGCATTATCTAACGAACTGATTAGGGTTCTTCCAATCGGCTAATCTTGGGCCAAATCAAATCGTATCATCTTATTATAGTCTCAAGAGTCAACAAGATAACTGTTACAAGCTATTTCCTCAAGGGCTTTCCAGTGGCCTGCTACCTCGGCAGCCGAATGTGGACGAAACTAATCTGGAATACGGTGGTTGGGACCTTCGACCTTCGAACGTGTTTACCACTGGTATTACTCAAACCCCTTGTCTTGTTGTTTGTGGCTGACCAAGCATCAGGTGGTGAATACGACCCGTGGCTGACCTTATCGCTGTTATCCGAGGAGCCATGGGCGCCAAAAGGTGTAAAATTGACACAGGATATTCCGGAGGAGGGGGTTTCAACGGGTCAAGGAGAGGTGTTTGGATACCTTCTCAAAGGTGGATCCCATGGCTGGGATCTCGGGACCCAACTACCGGAGAGCGTGAAGGCGAGAAAGATTTTCACCACCGCCCTGAGGAAGTGGTTGGGGAATTTTAAGAAGAGAATTGATTGATTCGGGGGCTGAGTTTAGAGGTATGATATATGGAGGGTTAATTTGATGTACGCTAGGCAGCAGTATAAAATAGTTAGACACACGGATCTTGTTAAAAGTGCTGGTTTTATCGTAGTATGATGTATTAATGTGATTCATATGTGAATGGTACGATGCGGAAGCATTTGCAAACCACCCTCACGCAACCCAGTCCTTGGTGGTAGTGTCAATCCATTCAAGGGAAATATCTCGGCCAGACAGCCAGGCCTGGATACAGGTTCTGGCGGCTGGCACAGTTGTGCTACGATATCATACTGTAGCCCAACGTCGAGTTCTATCATACCGGTATAACAGTCACGTGGATCTGATAAGAAAATTTAGTGAACCTGGCGGTTGCAGTGCCCCTAGACAAGGCACGTGACCGCTTTGTCCATAGGCCGCTCGTAGCCTACCGCATGAGTCGCTACGGGTACGGTGCGATCCTATTTAATACATTACTACGATAGCGACTCGTACTAATTTACGAAAACTCCTAATTACTAATCGCAGAACAACCCAGTGATTTCTATGAGCCTCGGTGGTCGACACTCTAAGGGAATCTTTCGAACGAAACTACGAGCACCATCTGTAGCGATATCGTGTGTTTCTGGTTGTGGTATCGCAAGTTTTCCCACTTAATTTGGCGGAGGTTCTACCATCAGATACCTGGCTACTCCCTCTATCGCCACTACAGTCACAAGGGGGTCGCGGTATTGCTCGCAAAAAACCGGAGGTCCTAGGCAAATTAACACCCCCTACGCCGACCAAGCGATGGTGATTTTTTCAGTAAAAGGGATTCTGATAGTCTTCACAAGCGACACACGGGGGATTCTCGAATAATACCTATGATACCCAATATTCCGCCTTAAGGGAGGTTTCCGCGCTAATACCGGTGGTCTTGTCAAATTTAGAGCTGCGAATGGGACTCCACAAATGGTTTATGCGCCCTCGGTTATGATACTTAGTTTGCCATGAGAAGACCTTCCGGGGATGCGAAGACCCGCAGGACTACAGAATTCTTTTGCCGAGCATGTCCCAAACTTGGAGAGCTCCTGCCTACTGATGGGAGGTTCTGCAGCCTCTCCCGCGCTCACTAGCAAAATTGGTGGGATCAATTACGCGTGATTTCTTTTATAACCCTAACCTTGACAATTTAGTTTTTGCCAATCAAATAAAGTTACCCTTGTGCGCCGCATGCCTAGTTTCCTCGCGGGTATGGGTTGAGACTCTGTAATCGCTTGCCGCGTGGCGTTAGTCCCGCTTTCGATGGCAGCAACCTACGGAGTAACAAGGCGTGAGTTTTGTGAGTTCCACGGGGGTGAAGGCAGCAAACCTCGCTTGTAGAACCTGCAAAACTTAGGCCTTGCACCTCGGTACTCGAGTACTAGGGGGTAGACAAAAGTCGGGCCCACCTTTATTACGCGGCGCGGAATTTGTATGGGGACTACGCCGGATTAGGGAATTCGAGTGATAGCATGTGAGGATTTTTTGGTGGTAGCAAAAAGTCGGGACCGGTGACACAAGCACCTCCGCTGCGTTTTCTCGAGCAATACGCTGCGCGAGTGTGTTCGTGTTACCGGGCCCCTACCCTTGTACTCGAGTACCCGAGTACATCGACACAGCCCAAGCAGCAGCTATGCGGGTGAGCCCACCAAATCCTAGCCCGGCTCCCAATTCACCTTCGACGGGTAACAGTAGCTGAGCTGTCGGCTCGCTAACTCGGGATCTAACTCAATTTATACCGTATTCGAATCATTACATCTGAACAAAAGAAAGCCACAATTCATCCCACTTTCGCTCCCCCTCTAAGCCACCTGTCGACCAATCAGTACTGTCATGTGATCTTTACCCCTCCTAACACCTAACCCTGATAGGGTCGCGGGCGCAGAAGTCAGCATGACCGGTATCGCGTTTCCACAACACTCCCTTATCATATCATAACCAGGCAAGAGCGTTGTTATTGCTAAGTAGCCTTTCGGCAAGGGGTCCGGAGGTATTCTTTCCGGTCTATTTCGTGGCGAATACTCTTGCGCTGTTCGGCATCAGGCGGTCTTGGGGGCTTCTGCTAGGAGGGAACAATGGTTTCTTGGTACCCGCTATTGTATTTTATTGGTTTCTCTGCTAAGATACTCCATGCTATCAAGTTGATCTTGATGTGAGTGAGATTTATGAGTAATATAAGTAGAACAAGCGCTGGTCTCCCTCCATCCTCGATACTCACGTCCATAGCGGGGTAACTATTAACTACCCGCCAAGTGTGCTCTCATACCACCGATTCAGTCATGTGACTAATAATAACCGGTGACCTATTTGTATTAAGGTCGGGGTATAGTCCCTAGTTGCCCTAAGAATCGCTGCCCTATCGTATACCGCTTCTCCTCTATTTAGAAAAACGCTATATACAGTTTATAAATGACTTATGAATCCTGGCACAAGGGAAGAAAGTGGAGAGAAGGGGATGGAAGGGGTGAGGGTGACAGGATAAGATAACAAAGGTGCAAGCAGGAATTTTTAATTAAGGGAAACCTGAACCGGACGGGATGAAAACCGCCAGTCATAAACTGACCCTTTTCACAATACTAAAACTATTTATCCCCACCGAGCAGATCCTACTGTACTCTTTAAACGGAAACTCGTGCCCTCATACGAAAAGGTTAAGCACTAGGCTTCGGACGGGTGGGATAACAACGATTGAATATCCGCTCCCATTACTAGGGATTTGAATCCCCCACGAAGGATATCTAAGAGCTACCGTGAGGAACGTGGGCTGAAAGGGCAGGGATGCCGATCGCATCTAAGGAGCGGTGTCTCCTAGAACTGAGAACGTGCCCTGGGTTACCGGTTCGTGAGGTTGTAGCAGCCTAACTACCCTCTGATGACCATGCCTAGCTGCATGCGCGAGAGGTGTTAAGCCGTCATTATCCGCCGCGTTGGGGTTGACCTCTTCCTGATCTAATAGTATTTTTACCAGCCCCTCACGTCCATGCTGAGCAGCAATGGAGAGCGGGGTTTGGCCCGCATCATTTCGGTTGTCAGGGTTAACCCCATTCGTATCGAGCAGTATCCTCACCACACCCTCATGTCCATCATATGCAGCACATGAGAGCGGTGTGTCGCCATCATTATCTCGCCTCTCGGGATTAACGTCTGCTATGCTAAGCAGCATTCTCACCACACCAGCATGCCCATACTGAGCAGCACATGAGAGCGGTGCATTGCAGTGATGGTCTGGCTTGTCGGGGTTGACCTCTTTTTGTTCCAGTAGTATTTTCACTACTCCCTCATGTCCCATCTGAGCGGCATACGAGAGCGGTGTTTGGCCGGCATGATTTGAATAGTCGGGGTTAACCTCTTCTTGCTCGAGGAGTATTTTTACTACTTCCTCACGTCCGGCATGGGCAGCAAATAGGAGCGGTGTGTCCCCATCATCATTTGACAGTTCTGGGTTGACTTCTTCTCTCGCAAGTAGTATTTTCACCACACCCTCATATCCTACCCGAGCAGCAATCGAGAGCGGTGAATTGCCGTGGTTATCTGGCTTGTCGGGGTTGACCCCTTCCTGTTCCAGTAGTATATTTACTACTCCTTCATTTCCTCTCCAGGCAGCGTACAGGAGCGGTGTTTGGCCGGTATGACTTGAATAGTCGGGGTTAACCTCTTCCTGTTCGAGGAGTATTTTTACCACTTCCTCACGTCCGGCATGGGCAGCACATAGGAGCGGTGTGTCCCCATCATCATCTGGCAGTTCTGGGTTGACTCCTTCTCTCGCAAGTAGTATTTTCACCACGCCCTCATGTCCTTCCCAAGCAGCAATCGAGAGCGGTGAATTGCCGTGGTTGTCTGGCTTATCAGGTTTGAGCTCTTTCCGCCCCAGCAGAACTTTTACTACTTCCTCATATCCACCCCCAGCGGCATACCAGAGCGGTGCTCGGCCGCGATTATCTGGTTTGTCGGGGTCGACCTCTTCGTGTGCCAGTAGTATTTTCACCACTCCTTCAAGCCCACACCAAGCGGCAAACAGGAGCGGTGTTCGGCCATCGATATCCGGCTTGTCTGGATTGACCTGTTTCTGCCCCAGTAGCATTTTCACCACTCTCTCACATCCACCCCGGGCGGAATGCCAGAGCGGTGTTCGGCCACAATCATCTGGCTTGTCAGGATTGACCTCTTTGTGTCCCAGTAGTATTTTCACCACACCCTCATGTCCTTCCTGAGCAGCATACGAGAGCGGTGTTCTGCCATCATTATCTGATTTATCGGGGTTGGCCTCTTCTCTCGCAAGTAGTATTTGCACCACACCCTCATATCCCTCCCGAGCAGCATACGAGAGCGGTGAATTCCCGTAGTTATCTGGCCTGTTGGGGTTGACACCTTCCTGCTCGAGTAGTAATTTCACCGCTCCCTCGTATCCATTCCGAGCAGCATGCGAGAGTGGCGCTTGGCCATCGTTATCTGGGTTGTCGGGGATGACCTCTTCCCGCCTAAGAAGTACTTCCATCACCGCCTGATGTCCGTATCGAGCGGCATGCGAGAGCGGTGTTTCGCCGTGATTACTAGGATTGTTAGGGTTGACCTCTTCCCGCCCGAGTAGTATTTTCACCACTTGCTCATGTCCGCGGATAGCAGCACGTAAGAGCGGTGTTTCGCCGTCCCTGCTTGGTTTGTCGGGGTTGACCTCTTCCCGCCCAAGTAGTATTTTCACCACTCCTTCATGTCCACCCCCAGCGGCATACAAGAGTGGTGTTATGCCGTAATTATTAGGATTGTCAGGGTTGACCTCGTCCCGCCCCAATAGTATTTTCACCACTCCTTCATGTCCACCCCCAGCCGCATACATGAGCGGTGTATTGCCGTAATTATCTAGCTTATCAGAGTTGACCTCTTCCCTGTTCAAAATGTGAATGCGGCACAATCTATTCTATGTGGATAATACTTCGCAAGTACGAGGGGGGTTGCGAGGCATGCTTAGCGAGGAGGTGAAGAAGGGATTGGTAGGAGTTCCGGTTCTTAATTCTTCCAAGCCAGGTGGGCGGTAGCACCTTATTTATAGAAAAGTGCGCGTCCATATGCGCAAGAGAAATATAGGAAAAACAATGTAAGAAACATAAGTGCGAACATGTTTGACCCTGAAATCCAACCAAGTAAATCCCAAATAATGTGCATGAAAACAAAAGGGTGGGGAGCGATTATTAGAAATATCATGACCAAGAATAGTGCATAAGAGATGCATAAACAACCGTAAAATCCTAAACACCTGATTGGAAAGCACATGTTAAATCCCGAGATATTATCCTGAAATAAACAATAAAACACCATAATATATATCTTAGCTGTAGTAATGTAAGCGGTGGACAGGCGGAGCCGAAACACAAACTAAGTAAAAGAATACACGGTAGTGTGTTGAATATACATAGGAAATATACAAAGAATTTCAACATTCCCGCCCAAGCAGTATTTTTACCACTTCCTCATGTCCACCGAGAGAAGCACGAAGAGCGGTGATTCGCCGTGACTGCTTGGTTTGTCTGGGTTGACCTCTTCCCGCCCGAGCAGCATTTTCACCACCACCTCATGCCCATTACAAGCAGCCCAAGAAAGTGGAGAGTACCCTCCGAAATCCCCTTCGTTGAGATCATAACATTCCATCTCTATCAGAGCCGCCACAACCTCAACGATTCCAAAAAATGATGCGCAGTGCAGTCCACCGAATGGACAATAGGTATCAAAACGCCAACGACCCAGACTCTCTACTCCATCTAAGAGCAATTCAGTCGATATGTGACCAGGGCCATTATATTCCTGAAAGAGCTCCAGTGCAAGTGACATGGCACGGTCCGAGAGTCCTTTCTTCGCATGAACTCCCCAATATCGTGAGCAATATCGTAGAAAGGTCGTGTCTTTGGCATCAGAAGAAAGATTGAGTGAAAGTGCCTTGACCTGTTCGGAATTCAGATAGGTGAGGCATATCTCTGCCATTGCCGAGTGAGATCTGCTGAAAATATTGGGATGGGCGGAAGATACTCTTTCAGAGTAAAATGGATAAGTCGCACAGTTGATGCCTCCTTATCTACCGTAATGAGTCCTTGACAACAGTTCACTAATGTCGATATCGAAGGGACGTTCTCGGCATTGAAATCCTTGGACTCTAGCTCAACTGCCTGGGCGTAGCATAGCTCATCCGAACTTAACGGCCGTTCCGCATGACTAATCCACATCAAAGCTTCTATTCCGAGCCGCGCGTTGCCCACGCCCTGGGTCTTGATCCTCTCTATCGTGGCATCATAGGCGCCCCCCAATCCTACTCCATCAGTGATTTTCTTCAGACGATCTCGTCTCCGATGTATCGTCGATTCTTGCAAGATTGAGTCGATATTTAGGGAAACGAGTAGAAACCTGGAGACATTTATTAGTGGATATCGCCGGATGTGATTCCAAGAAGCACTGCCTGTACGCACATTTCTGATAAATTATTCGGAATCGTCTCCAAAATTTCTGCCTCCAAATTCGCATTCATGGCGTCTGGCGTTTCGTCCTCGCCCATCCTGACCCTAAGGTATCCGATGATATCGCTTCTGGTGGGACATACAGGCACATTAATGAGTCTCCGGGGGAGACGCTTTTCCATCTCGGCCCGAATATGGGGTTTGCCCGTTACGAATATTCTGGTGGCCGGGGACCTCTCAAGGATTTGTTTTAATGGATCCAGGAGCCTGATTCGTTGCACTCCCACACATTCGTCGAGTGCATCAATACACATAAAGGTAGGCCGTAAGGAAGTGATAGTCTGTAGCATCTTCACGAGATCGTGGAGTTGTGGCCCGCATCCACCTATGGATTTTTTCTGCTCTTGGAAATCCCGCGATATTTCCTCCGGAATCCTCTCCATCCCGTTAATCATCTGTTTCACCAATGAACCCAGCATACTAGTTGTAGACTGCTCCTTTCGCGCCGCGAAGTCGAAGTAAAAACATGTAACAGTAGTGTTATGTCCGTTCGCCTGGGCGCATAGCCTATCCACTACGAGGGAACTTCATAGCATCTTGTTAGAATAGACTGACTGTTTCTCCTCTCTGGAGATAATCCTTGTTTCCTGATAAACGTCTTACCGACCCCCGGATCTCCATAGCAAAATATAACGGCACCATCACATTCACCTTCCCCACTCAATCCACTCCATCTTCTAAATTCCTCAGTTTGCATGAGCCATTCCCCGATATCGTTGACACGACGCTCCCGAATGTCGCGATGGCGTAGGCTGGGTTCCAGTGGTGATAACCAGGCTAGGAGTTGAGATCGATCGTCGGGAATAGTAAAGTAGTTTCGCACATTAATAGAGTTCGTAGTATTGAGGCAGTTGGTATTATCGCTGATGGTATATCGAGACATCATCCGGACTTTGTTGCTTCTTTTTCTGTTGGAGGGGAGAAGTTACCGACGATTGTTGTATGATGGTATTCCTGAGAGCGGAAGAAAAGCGGGGTCCGGTGGGGTTCTGCTGGTGTTACACAATGTTCTCACATCCAGGTATTGTTATTCTGCCGAAAATAATTCGAATCAAGTAATCAACTCATCGAAAAGGTGTGGCGCCCATGCCATTCCCGTCGCTGCTATCGGTATTCTAGGAAGAGGGGCCTTATGTCCTTGAGCACTGGTTTCGACCGGTCCAAGTTCTTGCCTATCACACAAATATCCTACAGGGCAGTAGTGTCACACTACACCCGGAGGACAAAAGTGTATGAGTTTTTGTGAAATGCAACATCGCTAAAAAAAAATAATCACCCCAAAACTTTCATGACAAGAATCCTCTCCAATGCCCACCACACAACATACCAGCACACGCCAAAGAAGAATACCGAGAGGGATGCAGAGGCCTTACTCCACCTGGAACGAACCTTTCTTATATGCCCATAAAGGATGGATTTAGGCTGGAGTCTATTACACCAGAGTGGGCCCTCCGCAGGCTACAACCTAGGTTACCCGGCGGCCACCGTCAATTGAGATAGAGCTGTTGTGTATATGACCAGAAGCTTGGCAAGAGACTCTATCTTAACTGAGGCTGTGAGTTCTAAGAGAGACTTGGTTTGGGCATGCAGGGACTCCGCGCCGGAGGTCCATAGAGACGTGGTTGTGGTAGTTCGTGCTTTGTATGTTTTATTTCTGATGTGAAGATTTTTTTTTGGCGATAGTTCCGTTGCACAAAAACTCATGCACTTTTGTCCTCCGATTATATTGTGCCACAGGGGTTTGGTGGGATTTTCTAACTCAACTCCGAGACGGGGTCTTGTTTTGACGGGCCAATAGCCAGAATTTCGGACTATCAAAAATGGGGTAAAGACCCCGGGACCGTCCACCGTATCGGATAATAACGGCGGCTGAGTGAAACCCCGGATATTTCCCACCCCAAGATTTCCAGCTCTCTAGTAATTCCATTGTTTGCAGAGTCACATTTGAGGTATGGGAAATCCTTCTGGAATTCTAGGTCTCTTATAGTTTCTAATTCTAGGGCGTTCGGTGGACCCTAATTTCAGGAAACACTTATCCGAGAAGAGTTAGCGGGTGAATTTACCGTGAAAAAAAAGGACGGAAGGGAGAGGAGAAACCAACAAACAATCCCCATTTGGGTGAAAGCCTGAAGGGGTTTTTGGTTGTATTTCTGTGCAGAAAAACCATGATAGTCAGAGTGAGGGTCACTACCGCTCAACTCTCTGAGGAAAGAGTCTAGCCAACGAGTAAGCTCAAGGACTGCGGGAATCCACTGTGCACATGGGTCTTTTATCATACTTCACTGTGGAAAATAGTCTTCAGTTGTCTGCCTTGGCCGCACTCTCTTATTTGAATTCATACTTTCTACTCAGTTCTTTATACATCATGATATTATCCAAGTTCTAAGCAAATTTTCCTTTTCCTTTCACTATCATTAGATATCACTCGATCCAAGGCGTTACATCTGGCCCCCCTCTTGTGCCAAGACCCCTCTCCTCTTTCCATCCCTCTTTATTTCCAGCCTCATACTACTCCCTACCTGCTGGAATTATCGGAAGTTTTACTGCACCTCTGTTCGTCGCCTGCCGGGTACGGTCGTGGCCGTCTGTAATCGCTTACCGGGTGGCGTTACTCCCGCTTTGCGCGGCCGCAACCTATATTGATATAGCTCGAGCAAACAGCTATGCAGGTGAGCCCGGCCTATCCGAGCTCGGCTCCGAATTCACCCTCGGCAAATAACAGGAGCTGAGCCGTCAGCTCGCTAATTGTGGATCTAATTCAATTTCTACCTTCTACTATAACACACTAAAGGGCACTGGGCCCAACCCAACGGATATTGAGCAAAAGAGAAACTACAATCTATCTTACTTCCGCTCTCCCTCTAACGCACCTGTCGAACAATACGGTCCCGTGATCTCTTTAACCCCTACGCCCCTCCACCCCTGACCCTGATTTATGGCATCGCCGGTGCTGAAGTTGGAATGACAAGTATCGCGTTTCCTCAACACCCCCTTATAGTGACCAGGCAAGGGGGTTATTATTGCTAAGTAACCTTTCGGCAAAGGTTCCGGAGGTATTCTTTCCAATCTATCTCGTGGCAAATAGTCTTGGGCCGTCCGGCCTCCGGCGGTCTTGGGGGCTTCGGCTAGGAGAAAACAATCGTTTCTTCGTACCCACATTGTTTGTTAGTTTCTCTGCTAAGGCACTCCATGCTATCAAGTTGATCCCGATGCGAGTGGGATTTCTGAGTAATATAAATAGAACCAGCTTTGGTTTCCTTCCACCCTCAATACTCCTTAATGCTCAATTCTATAGCTGAGATAACTATTAATTATCCGCCAAGTGTGATCTCATGCTACCGATTTAGTCATGTCACTAATCGTAATCGGTGACCTATTGCAGTTAATTTCGGGATATAGTCCAGGTTTGCGTTAAGAGTCGCTGCCTCATCGTATACCGGTTGTCCTCTATTTATAAAAACGCTATATATAGTTTATAAATGACTTACGGTTTCTAACATAGGGGAAGAGGGTGGGGAGAAGGAAATGAAAGGGGTGAGGGTAGTGATGGGCACGATCATGATCTGATTGAGGGGACCCTATGATCGAATGATCGATGAAACTGGGGCGCCCTGATTGAGTGATCGATCATGGTCACTGCTCGAGCATCATCGAGTATGATCGATCTTGGGCCCATCAGGGATTAAATATTCATTCAATATGGATTCTGAGTATTTTGACTCGTGTTATAAGAAGAATATGTTGAAATTTTCGGTATATTTCCTATGTATATTCAACACGGTACTGTGTATTCTTTTACTTAGTTTGTGTTTCGGCTCCGCCTGTCCACTGATTACATTACTACAGGTAAGATATATATTATGGTGTCTTTTTGTTTATTTCAGGATAATATCTGGGGATTTGACATGTGCTTTCCAATCAGGTGTTTAGCATTTTACGGTTGTTTAGGCATCTCTTATGCACCATTCTTGGTCATGATATTTCTAATAATCGCTCCACACCCTTTTGTTTTTTCGCACATTATTTGGGATTTACTTGGTTGGATTTCAGGGTCAAACATGTTCGCACTTAAGTTTCTTACATTGTTTTCCCTATATTTCTCTTGCGTTTATGGACATGTACTTTTCTATAAATAAGGTGCTCCCGCCCACCTGGCTTAGAAGAATCAAGAACTGGAACTCCTACCAATCCCTTCTTCACCTCCGCGCTAAGCATACCTCACAACCCTCCTCGTACTTGTGAATTATTATCCACATAGAATAGATTGTGCCGCATCATTATTAAACAGAATAGAAAAGCCATACCCTATCGTCCATTTAATGTATCATGGTAATTTGTGGCTGATCCAGAGTGTGTGTAGAAGCCCGGATAGGTTTCAACTCCCTCCTGATTGTTGAATAAATTTATTGAAAGTCATTGGTGGTATTGACTAGTTGCCATAGACTCGAAACGATGGGAGTGGTGACCTTATTATAATGTCAGCAGCCATGATATTTGTTGTTCAATAATTTTATTTAACTATAATAGTAAAGGATGACACCCGTCCGGGTTTACCAATCCTTAACGGCAGTACAATTCCGAGGTACGCCAGCTCAACAGTTTGTTGAGGAGCTAACAAGGTAAAGTCCGGCCGAAAGAATTGGTATCTAGTTTGCCAATAGACTCCCTTTATATAAGTTCATCGCATCACCCAATCACTAAGATTTGTAGAGTGATCGGTCATGAACCAAGATGCTCGAATGATCGATGATGGTCGAGCATGATCGAGCAGTACCCATGATCGAGAGACCCCTATGATCGAGGTGATCGAGCATACTATTGATCGAGCAAAACTCGATCATGATCTGATCGTGCCCATCACTAGGCGAGGGAAACGGGATAAGGTAACAAAGGTGCAAGTGTTGTTATGAGGTCTGTATATGAGAAGACTGGGCTCGAACGATGAAGAAGGACAAGGAAGTTAAGGAGGAAACTGCTGTATATTTTCCGGAAACGTGTCTTGCCTACTTGTGCTATCTACAGGAAAACAGAGGGTTTATATAGACAATACAATGAGCTTTTCCAGTGTCCTCCGCTCGCGGATATCGTCCCGGGCGTTGGCACACCCCGAGGAGTTCTGGCCTCCCCTCCGCTCAATACCCCCATCCATCCTTCGCATTGCCCTCCGCTCGTTTCCGGCCATATGTGCGAATCCATATAAGTTCGTTCCTCCGCTTGCTTGATAAAGACTGACAAATGAAACTAGTAATGACAGACTAACAGGATAGGAAAAGGTACATCGGAAACTTGCCCTTGGGTGTAGTGATCGCCGGTGATTTTCTGCAGCAAGCAGGAATTTTGAATTAAGGGAAACTTGGACAGGGCAGGACGGAAACCGCGAGCCATAAACTGACCCCTCTCACAATAACAAACTATATATCCCCACCGAGCAGACCTTACTGCACTCTCTAAACGGAAACTTGCATTCTCACACGAGAAGGACAAACTCCGGCTATAGGATGGGTGCAATAACAACGATTGAATATCCGTTCCCATCATTGGAGATGTCATTCCCCCACGATGGATGTCCAAGGAGACCTTCAGTGAGGAACGTGCGCCGAACGCGCCGGAATGGCGATCATTTCTAAGGCGTGGTGTCTCCTAGGACTGGGAGCGCACCTTGAGTTGTTAGTTCGTGATGCTGTAGCAGCTCAATCACCCTCTGATGGCCATTCCTAGCTGCGTGAATGAGCGGAGTTTGGCCGTCATGATCCGCCTTGTTGGGGTCGACCTCTGCCTGCCTGAGTAATATATCTACCACTTCCTCATGTCCCTTGTCAGCAGCTATCGCGAGCGGTGTTTGACCAGCATAATTTGGCTTGTCGGGGTTGGCCCCTTCATGCTCGAGCAGTATTTTTACCACCTCCTCACACCCACCAAGGGCAGCACATGAAAGCGCTGTGTCGCCATCGTTATCCAGCCGCTTGGGATCGACCTCTTCTCTCCTGAGTAGTATTTTAACCACGTCCTCATGTCCATACTCCGCAGCAAGCAACAGCGGTGTACTGCCGTGATTGTTTGGCTTGTCGGGGTTGACCTCATCCCTGCCAAGTAACATGTTTACCACTTTCTTATGTCCACCAAGGGCGGCACCTTGCAGCGGTGTTCGACCGTAATTATCTGGCTTATCGGGGTTGACCTCTTTTCTTGCAAGTAGTATTTCCACTACACGCTCATTTCCGCCCCAGACAGCACAGAAGAGCGGTGTTTGGCCGACATGATTTGAATAGTTGGGGTTAACCTCTTCTTGCTCGAGGAGTATTTTTACCACTTTCTCACGTCCAGCAAGGGCAGCACATAGGAGCGGTGTGTCCCCACCACCATCTGGCAGTTCAGGGTTGACTTCATCTCTCGCAAGTAGTATTTTCACCACACCCTCATATCCTTCCTGGGCAGCAATTGAGAGCGGTGAATTGCCGTGGTTATCTGGCTTGTCTGGGTTGAGCTCTTTCCGCCCCAGTAGTATTTTTACTACTTCCTCATATCCACCCCCAGCCGCATACCAGAGCGGCGCTCGGCCACTATTATCTGGTTTTTCGGGGTCGACCTCTTCGTGTCCCAGTAGAATTTTCACCACGCCTTCAAGCCCACACCAAGCGGCAAATAGGAGCGGTGTTCCGCCATTGATATCTGGTTTGTCTGGATTGACCTGTTCCTGCCCGAGTAAGATTTTCACTACTCTCTCACATCCACCCCAGGCGGAATACAAGAGCGGTGTTCGGCCACAATCATCTGGCTTGTTGGGATTGACCTCTTCGTGTCCCAGTAGTATTTTCACCACACCCTCATGTCCTTCCTGAGCAGCACAGGAGAGCGGTGTTCGGCCATCGTTATCTGGCTTGTCGGGGTTGGCCTCTTCTTGCTCGAGTAGAATTTTTACCACCTCCACATGCCCATCCCGAGAAGCATGCAAGAGCGGTGTTCGGCCGTCATAATCCGGCCGGTCGGGATTGATCCGTTCCTGTTCGAGTAGTATTTTTACCACTTCCACATGCCCCCGCATAGCGGCATGCGAGAGCGGTGTTTGGCCGATATTATTTGGATTATCAGGGTTAACGCCTTCCTGGCCGAGTAGTATTTTTACCACTCCCTCACATCCACGGTAGGCGGCACATGAGAGCGGTGTGTCGCCATTATTATCTAGTTTCTCGGGATTGACCTCTTTTCTCTCGAGTAGTATTTTCACCACATGCTCGTGTCCGTGCTCAGCACCAAGCGAGAGCGCTGTACTGCCGTGGTTATCTGGCGTGTCAGGGCTGACCTCGCCCCGCGCGAGTAGCATTTTTAGGACCTCTCCATGACCGCCCCATGCTGCATTCAGGAGCGGTGTTCGGCCGCGATTATCTGGCTTGTCGGGGCAAACGTCGTCCCGTTCGAGTAGCACTTTCACAACTCCTTCGTACCCGCCTCGGGCGGCATGCGAAAGCGGTGTGCTACCACTATAATCTGGTTTGTCGGGGTTAACCTCTTTATATCCCAGTAGTATTTCCACCACGCCTTCAAGCCCACACCCAGTGGCAAACAGGAGCGGCGTTCTGCCATCGATATCTGGTTTGTCTGGATTGACCTGTTCCTGCCCGAGTAAGATTTTCACTACTCCCTCACATCCACCCCAGGCGGAATACAAGAGCGGTGTTCGACCATAATCATCTGGCCTGTCGGGATTGACCTCTTCGTGTTCCAGTAGTATTTTCACCACACCCTCATGTCCTTCCTGAGCTGCATGCGAGAGCGGTGTTCGGCCATCGTTATCTGGCTTGTCGGGGTCGGTCTCTTCTCTCGTAAGTAGTATTTGCACCACGCCCTCATGTTCTTCCTTAGCAGCAAACGAGAGCGGGGAATTTCCGTGGTTATCAGGCCTGTCTGGGTCGACCCCTTCCTGCTCGAGTAGTAATTTCACCGCTCCCTCGTATCCATTCCGAGCAGCATGCGAAAGCGGTGCTTGGCCAGCATTATCTGGCTTGTCGGGGATGACCTCTTCTCGCTCAAGTAGTATTTCCATCACTCTCTGATGTCCGTATCGAGCGGCATAAGAGAGCGGTGTTTCGCCGTGATCATTTGGCATGTCAGGGTTGACTCCTCCCCGCTCGAGTAGTATTTTCACCACTTGCTCATGTCCGCGTGCAGCAGCACGTAGAAGCGGTGTATCGCCGTAATTATTAGGCTTGTCAGGGTTGACCTCTTCTCGCCCGAGGAGTATTTTCACCACTCCCTCATGTCCACCCCCAGCCGCATACATGAGCGGTGTACCGCCGTAGTTATTAGGCTTGTCAGGGCTGACCTCTTCCCGCCCAAGTAGTACTTTCACCACTCCCTCATGTCCACCCCAAGCCGCATACATGAGCGGTGTATCGCCGTAATTATTAGGCTTGTCAGGGTTGACCTCTTCCCGCCCAAGTAGTATTTTCACCACTTCTTCATTTCCACCGAGAGAAGCACGTAAAAGCGGTGATTCGCCATGACTACTTGGTTTGTCTGGGTTGACCTCTTCCCGCCCGAGCAGCATTTTCACCACCGCCTCATGCCCATTACAAGCAGCCCAAGAAAGTGGAGAGTACCCTCCGAAATCCCCTTCGTTGAGATCATAACATTCCATCTCTATCAGAGCCACCACAACCTCAACGATTCCAAAAAACGATGCACAGTGGAGTCCGCCAAATGGAAAATAGGAATCAAAACGCCGACCCAGGCTCTCTACTCCATCTAAGAGCAATTCAGTCGATATGTGACCGGGGCCATTATATACCTGAAAGAGCTCCAGTGCAAGTGACATGGCACGGTCCGAGAGTCCTTTCTTCGCATGAACTCCCCAATATAGTGAGCAATATCGTAGAAAAGTCGTGTCTTTGGCATCAGAAGAAGGATTGAGTGAAAGTGCCTTGACCTGTTCAGAATTCAGATAGGTGAGACATATCTCTGCCATTGCCGAGTGAGGTCTGCTGAAAATATTGGGATGGGCGGAAAGATACTCTTTCAGAGTAAAATGGATAAGTCGCACAGTTAATGCCTCCTTATCCACGGTAATGAGTCCTTGACAGCAGTTCACTAATGTCGATATCGAAGGGATGTTCTCGGCATTGAAATCCTTGGACTCTAGCTCAACTGCCAGGGCGTAGCATAGCTCATCCGAACTTAACGGCCGTTCCGCATGACTAATCCACATCAAAGCTTCTATTCCGAGCCGCGCGTTGCCCACACCCTGGGCCTTGATCCGCTCTATTGTGGCATCGTAAGCGCCCCCCAATCCCAATCCATCTGTCATTTTCCTGAGGCGATCTCGTCTCCGATGTATCGTCGATTCTTGCAAGATTGAGTCGATATTTAGGGAAACGAGTAGAAACCTGGAGATATTTATTAGCGGATATCGTGGGATGTGATTCTCAGAATCATCGCCTGTACGCACACCTCCGATAAATTATTGGGAATCGTCTCTAAAATTTCTGCCTCCAAATTCGCATTCATGGCATCTAGCGTTTCGTCCTCGCCCATCCTGACCCTAAGGTATCCGATAATATCGCCTTTGGTGGGACATACGGGTACACTTATCAGTCTCCGGGGAAGGCGCTTTTCCATCTCGGCCCGAATATGGGGTCTGCCCGTCACGAATATTCGGGTGGCTGGGGACCTCTCAAGGATTTGTTTTAATGAATCCAGGAGCCTGACTCGTTGCACTCCCACACATTCGTCGAGTGCGTCAATGCAAATAAAGATGGGTCGTAAGGACGTGATAGTCTGTAGCATCTTCACAAGATCAGGGAGTTGCGGCCCGCATCCACCTATGGATTTTTTCTGCTCATGGAAAGCCCGCGATATTTCCTCCGGAATCCTCTCCATCCCGCTAATCACCTGTTTCACCAATGAACCCAACATACTAGCTGCAGACTGCTCCTTTCGCGCCGCGAAGTCGAAGTAAAAACATGTAACAGCAGTGGTATGTCCGTTTGCCTGGGCGCATAGCCTATCCACTACTAGGGAACTGTCATATCTTGTTAGAATAGACTGACTTCCTTCTCCCCTCTGGAGATAATCCTTGTTACCTGATAAACGTCTTACCGACCCCCGGATCTCCATGGCAAAATATAACGGAGCCGTGGCCTTCATCTTCCCCACTTGATCCCCTCCATCTTCTAAATTCCTCAGTTTGCATGAGCCATTCCCCGATATCGTTGACACGACGCTCCCGAATGTCGCGGTGGCGTAGGCTGGGTTCCAGTGGTGATAACCAGGCTAGGAGTTGAGATCGATCGTCGGGAGTAGTAAAGTAGTTTCGCACATTAATAGAGTTCGTAGTATTGAGGCAGTTGGCATTATCGCTGATGGTATATCGAGACATCTCCGACTGTTTATTGCTTCCTCGGTTAAAGAGTTGGAGCTGCCGGGTATCGTTCGTTGATGATATTCTCGTCAACGGAAGGAAAGCTGGGCCTGGTTAAAAAAAAGGGGTCTACTGGTGTTACGTCAACTCCGGGGGTGCTGCACAGCCACTGATATTGTACCGTCCCCAAGAAAATCCCTGTTAAGCCACCCGAAATATATAAAAACTACAGTAATTAATGCTGCTATTGCTGATACTGCATCGCGCTATAGAGTAAGGCGTCCAGTATGAGGCTTCCCACTCGCTGCAAGATTAAGGGCCCGTTTACCCCTACACTAGACGGCTGTCTAGCGGCTCAAGATGGCACAGACCGTCAAGGGGGACTTGGCACTTAGAGGTGTGTAGAGGCGTGCTAGCAACTGGATGATATTTGCCTCCAAGTTTGGAATTTTCTAACTCAACTCCGAGGGAAGGCCCCGTTTTGACCGCCTAATAACCAGAATTCAGGACTATCGAAAATGAAGTATCATATGATAAAGACCTTTGCATAATCTATCGGATAATAATGGAGGTTGACACGCCATCGTCTAGTTCTAAAATTTAGGTGATAAAACTAAAACGGTGGCGTGTCACCCGGTACGATTATCCGATCACGTATTCGACCGGAAAGAGAATCCGACGAGTAAGTAGATCAGTCAAAATGCACCAAAAAAAAAGGAAATATAGAAGTCTCATTGAAGCACAACCCTGAAAAGATGAGATTCAGAAGGGCAGGGGATATCTCTGATACTGCACTACTCGAGTGAGTACTCTACACCCCTTTGGATTTGCCTGTCTTTGAGCTCAATTCAGAGCATTTATTTTGTCGACCTCCCGGAGGTAAGTATTTACGCAAAATCCACATAGAAACCGACTCATTTCTGCACCCGATCCACTTCCAGCATGTTATGCGGTGTCAAAGTGTTTACCTAATTTTCTACCTACCAAGGTTCCTATCACTAGCCGGGCAAAAAATGATGTTGCCACGGAGATGGGTTTAGAAATCCCATCAGACACGGTAGGTAAACACCATCTACCTACCAGTATGGTACCCCTCCAACCGTCTAGTCCGCCTTACGGTCATCTATCGGTAAACGGGCGCCCTAAGTCAACGGGCACAATCACCACTCACTACTCGGGCGCAAATTAAATACTCGTAAAATACAAGGTATGATATGATAAATATGTGACAACGGCCGCGCCTCAACGACCCCTCCCCAACGACCTTGCCCCCAACGGCGATACCCCAGCAATAATTAGCTATCAACCATAAGTAAATGGTACCGTGATCCCCTTATAGAAAAAATAATAGAAACACCATGTAAAGAGAGCCCTGTTAAGGAAAGTATTTGGGAAATTATGCATGAAACAGATCGTGGTAGGAATTATTGTGGGGTAGGGAGTTGATAAGGCGGGTGGTTGATGGGAATAACCGTTGTCACATAAGTTACCATGTATCGACGGTGGCCATAATAACGCGACCGAGGGTAGGTAGCCAGCATTGCGACTGATGTACTGTACTTGTATTCTCATCGCGTATTCGGAATCCAGTTGCTACAAAAGTGCCGGCCAGTATGTCAGTATTATGAGAAATATCAAATGTATGATGGGGTTAATATAAAGAGGAGAAAGCAGCCGATGATAACAGGTTAGCCGATCAGACTAGATGACAAAACACTCCGGTTTTATGTTTTTAGTGGTGATAATTGTGGTACGGATGACCACAATTGTGACGATAATATGAGAGGAGCGAGTTGTGATTTCTAAAAGGTTACTTTGGGCATAATATAAAGCTGGGGTGAAAGAGTCTCAAAAACCTGCAGTGTTTTTATTACAACTATCGTGAGCCGATGCCCGGGTAATCGTGCCAAGGTTCCTGCCGATTATGTAATTGCGAGCAATTCCAAAATCTTTGCAGCACGTCTCCTACGTGCCCGACAGCTCAACGTCAGATACAGCTCAACGTCAGATACAGCTCAACGTCAGATTTCAAAAAAATACCGAAGCTACCAGCCGATAATTGACCACCCCAACCACTCAAAATGTCAACCAAGTATACAGAACTAGAGGCCAGGATTGCGGAAGCCTGTTCCAAGTTGGGAGAAAGTGAAAAACCAAATATTGCTGGTGTCGCACGTGAGTTTGAGGTTCCGGAAAGCCGTCTTCGGGCTCGTTGGAATGGAAGGCAAACTCGAAGCCGCCGGGCAGCCGTGAACAGAAGACTCACCGAGGCAGAAGAACTTGCTGTTTGCATGTATCTGAAGCGTCTCGATACGATTGGAACCTCTGCCCGGCTTCATATGGTTACCAGTTGTGCCAATGATATTCTTAGAAGAAATCATCCCGGCAGTTCACCAGACCCCCCACCAACCGTTAGTGAAGTCTGGAGTAAACGCTTTCTCAACAGACACCCAGAATTCCATATTCGACAACAAAAAGCTATTGAGGAGCAGAGAAAAAAAGCCCACGACC
>Ga0307513_10001202_pt1 | contig 37657 bp, 25 predicted proteins | sample 15_EM_MG_FD_202174 | JGI IMG/M metagenome (GOLD analysis project Ga0307513, IMG submission 202174) | Populus trichocarpa ectomycorrhiza microbial communities from riparian zone in the Pacific Northwest, United States - 15_EM | ecosystem: Host-associated > Plants > Roots > Unclassified | place... | reverse complement strand
CACCATGGTTTTATGCGTGTTCGGAAATACCCGCGGGACTTCATGCAATCCTGCACCACGCACCCTCTAACACGTAAACGACACAAAGTGGAAATTAGACCCTACGCGGCTTTACCTTGTTTCCGGACCTAACGTTCCACAATACCCCCGGCTTCTATGCCAGAGCACAGTGGGTGGCCGGGGTCCTGTCGATTCTGCCGAACCGCTCATAATTGGAGAACTCAAATCTGCCGAGGGGGCCCATAGAGCGCCCATGTATCGTGGGGTCTCGTGACCATGCAACAAACCAAAGCGAGCCGCCCAAAGCGCGGCGCGCTCCGCACCCCAGGTCACATCGATGTACTGCATTAGTCGACGGCAAGATGGATCTACATACTATTTTTGGGCTGACCTTTTGTTGGAAGCTTCCGCACTCTGAGAGTCCTGTAGTCACCAGTTGACCCAACAAACTTTGATTCGGTCACCCATTCTATCGCAGTTGAGATGACGTGTTGTCAGACAATGTCGAAAAACGGCATCGATGAACATTCGATGCGCATGATTGCAAGGGGAGGGATCATGACCTTGCAGGTACCCCGGATTCATCCGGGTACCCGCGAACTGGCGAGTCTGGTCGTGGTCCAGGGAGTCTGAGGGTCGGTGATGGGTCAAGCCGGTCAAGCCTCAAGGACTGTGGGAGAGTACGTCACGGTATATTTTCTTCTAAGAGATACATGCGGTACTAGGGTATCCAGCCACGCGGCGATAGCCACAACTAAAATCCAAGCCCGGAATCTGGAGAAGTCCTTTACGCGTACACCTAGGTATGAGCCCTGCAGAGGAGCGATTCGAGATCAGACACCAAGAAGCATAAGTATCCCTCCAGGAATGTAAGATTACGAGCACGGTTGCGGTCTTTGTAGATCAAACCAAGCGATCAAGTGAAGCAGAAAGAAGGGGGTGGGACGAACCAGCCGATTGCGCCAGGCGCAAAAGTCCCTATTGATACATGGATAAGAACGAGAGAGTCAGTATGCGTTAGTTTTCGTCGAGTAATAGATGTAAGAAAATATAGATATACGTGGATAGTAAGGGAGAGAAACCGTGAAAGTTTTGTGCTTGTGAGAAATTATACAGGGGATGAGCAATGCGAAGATGAGAGTGTCGTTGGACTCGTAGGTGTATCTGGAAGTTCTTTGAAATACGACGTGTAGAGTGAATTCTGGTCAAGAGAAAATGATGGGGAGAGTTTTGAATCAGCTAGGTACGCCGGCGGTGGGGGATATGGTGTGACGGGACCGGAAGAAGTACTGCTCGTAGGTGAATGTAATGGGAGCTGGAGCTTATGAAGCCTATCGGATGATCAGAGGGGACACAATGAGCGATGAACTATCGTTCACGTACCCAGATTTTTCGTCGATGGAGGAAGCGGGTTTCTTGAGACGGCATACAAGGAGAAGCTTTATGAACGCGCCGGAGTAGTGTCTTCGAGCTTCGGCAGCAAATCCAAAGAAGATAAAGAAGATGAACGCGCAAATGACGCTGGACCACTTGGTAAGGGTTAAGCCGGCCACTACGAGATGACTCCCTCGCCAGATGACGGCAGGAATTTGCCCTACACGATCAAAACCGTAATGGGTGTCTTCCCAACTGACCCATGGCATGATAGGGGCAGCAGTCGCGTTTAAGGTAATCTGGAAAATCGCCAACGGGGTGGTGCACAAAATTTCCGTGCAGGCCAGAGCCATCAAACGGAAATACCTGCTGGCAGTGAGGGACGAGTTTGTCGACAAGAACTGGCTGAACTGGGCCTGCCGGCGAATAAACGAGATGAGTGTGAGGACTAAAATGGCGCCATAAATCAGCTTCAAACTTGAGTCGGATTGGAAGAAACATACCACAAAACCATGCCGAACAAAGGCCGAGAACGAGAGGCCACATATGAACCAAGAAAAACGTAGGAATGGTGTTGTAAATGACGGGAAAGCACCCAATCTGTTCGTAAATGTCGAAACGATGACCTTGAACAACATATGCTTCGGAGAAATCAGGGAGTGGTTGTTTTCGACGCGAAAACACACGAACCGAAGACCATGTATACCACCGGGAAGAGAAGGCAAATGCAAGAGTCGATGATAACCGCGCGTTGTTTCTAACGCCCATGAGTACATCGAGAGAGAGAGAGAGCGAAGTATAGCACACCTCTGCACGTGACAACGAGACTGCTTGGATCTTTGCGATGCTGTGTAACCTCCGCATAATACACAAGGACGACGCCGGAATTCCAACTGCAGCACCCAACATTATCCGCGTAGCTGCACGACTCCCGGTGAGAGTCTGTCAAAGCGGAGACGGTTTGCACTCACAGATATCACACCACAACGGGGCCCTATTTAACGCGTCGCTTGCCCATACCACGGAGTTGATGAACTGGTTAAGGCAAGCCAGGGAGGTCCAAAACACGTAGAAGCATGTTCCGGAATTCCAAGCTTGAAGGTGCATTGGAAGGGGTATCAAGACAAGGACGAAGCCGAGGAAGGAAGCGATGGGGAAAAGGGGGTAGAGTGGCTCGACCATGGTCGACTGGGCGAGGGACACATGGAAGACCGACCAGCCATGATAAAGGGAGACGGGGTACAAAGAGGCATCGTCGACCGTTCCTGGAAGACAATGGACGCGTTTGCGGGAAGCGCGTCACAAAGGTCACACAAGCCATTGAGGATATCCGGCACCTGCCGGAGAAGACGGGATCAATATCAATCCTTGTGGCTCGCGACGAACAGTGCAACAGCCGGGAACTTTGCTTTGCGTCAAGCCATGCACCGATGTGTGCTGTTCAGCGGAATTTACCAGCTGTTCCGAGACGGGAAATATACCCGAGATTTAGCCTCTATGGTGGCAGCGCTGTGAGCGCGGGCGTCCCAAACCCCAAAATCACAAGTTCCATTCTATGGCAGGCGGATATCGGGACCACGAATCAAGGAAAACATGAGCGATAACGGTACAGAATGAGAATGAAACATTAGATAAAGAATAAATCAGTACCGGGAGAGAGAATTGGAACGGAAAGAGATTCGAGCTACTGTGTTGGCAAAGGAAATGAGTGACATTGGAGAGGGCGGCTAGTGATACATCGACAAGACCAGGCAAAAATCTTGAAACTGAAGCGATGCGTCAAATAATCGGACGCGAAAGGAAACGCAGAACCTACGAAGAGAGCTTTTCCGGCACCTAAAGCTATGCATACACGGTACATGTCTGCGGAAGAAACCACAAAACTCTAGGACGCGCGAGCCTGGTTAATGGAGCGCATATAACAGAATACATGCGTTGTAAACTCACCAGAGCAGCGCAGGGTTGTGTAGCGAGGGATGTAGAGGCTACGAGATAACGCAATAGGAGTATGAGATATCGGTCCCCGCCCTTTCGGCATCAACGAGAACGCCGATGGATTCGTTTGAAGAGACATCATCGCACGAAGATACGTCGAATTCCTCGGGTTCGGAGAGCAGATATGTGAAGTCGAGGAATGAGTCCATGACACGGAACGCGGCCCAGTGAGAGAGCGGGAGCGAAGGGGACTTGGAGAGGTGAGCAAGTTTGCGCAAGTTTTCAAGAGCAAAGCGTTGGTGAATTTATGCTTCCAGAGGGACAATGGTCGCCATCCCACAAATCGCCAGACAAAAGAGAACCAGCCCAAGACCAGCAACAACTGACGGGAGTTGTAATGCAAACTTCCTCACCCCGGATTGTGAGCTTCTGCCCTTCTAATCTCCTACGCAAAAAAGGGTCATCCGAGGTCAGGTGGGTGAACGGAACTTCCGAGGACAATCGGAGAGACGAACAATGGTGTAAAATAACTGTGCGCCGCTCTGATTGAGATCAAAAGCGGAGTCAGATCAGGCAAGGTTCCCACGGTTGGGGATTAGTCTAGGTGCAGACTTCGAGCACAAAAACTGGACGCCGTTGCCGGTAGTTCGCAGACCCAGAGCAGAGCGTTAGTTAGAGAGGTTGGCATCAAAGTTCGAATAGGAACCACGTTTGCGAGTGTGCAGATAGCTCGATCGCCGACGTCAGGGAACGAAGCCTCACACGGCTCAGTGGGCAGATTACGAGCTATTGCTAGTATTTATTAATCGGTCGGATGGTAAGGAAGACCGGGGAGGTGTACCAACGAAAATGGGGTGTACCTCTATGACCGTATGACGGACGGAGACTCCCGTATTACCATCCCCCCAAGAGAACAATGCATATATATCGCGTTGCCGGGTCTCCCCCCTCCTAGTATACCCCACCCGCACGTCGGATTCAGAATGTGGGTCGGCGGCGCAGAGTTCCGTCCGGGATCAAATCGCAGCTCCGATGAGGGGAGCGCACAACTGGGGAGAGTAGAGAAGGATTAGCCTCTAGCGGGCGGTGGCACAGATCCTTACTAGTGTGGCAAATGGATCAGGGAAAGTCGGGGGATTCAATGAAACTGTCAGTGCATCTGGTCCGTCACCTCAACTCGGAGGGTGTTTGAGACAGGAAGCCTCGAGGTCGATTTGAGGTGCATCTTTCCCCAGCCGCACACGGTGACTCACGCATAGTGTGAGGTGGGAGACGTTCAAGGGCGTTTCCTGACGGTTGAGATAAGCCACAGATGATGGCTAGGAAGCATTGTAGGACGTCAGCGATGGGACAATGGCACCGGGGGGATGTAGTGTGTATAAGTTGAGACTCGGTATTCGTGAAGCGAGTTCCCAGGGTAGGCTGGCAGTGAAGCCATCTGGTCCGTGAACCTTGTCGATGAATTTGTCGGTAGACCACCATAATGCTACATCCTTCATCGGTGATCGTCAGTGGTAATGTGCGGTCTACCTGAGGAGACCAGTCGGAAGGTGGCGGCCAAGCCGCGGCGGGGGCAAAACCCGATCATGGGGGAGACATACCAGTTTCTTCCTATTTGGGAAACGGATCATTTCTTTCACGATGCCATTGCGTGTAACTTTGAAGTGCGTTTTACGCCACCACAGCTCTCTCCAGTCGCAAGTGATCCTGCCGTCCGGTGGGGTAGAGACCGCAAAACCAGCTGGGTAAACGCCTTTGGTTTGAACCCTCCCCCCACGACCGCCAATGATAGACTCGATTCCCCGTGGGGACGAAACGTCTCAACCACAAGAGCCAACGGTTGTCCAGATAGATCCCAAGTGGTGCGCCCACCCTATTGTATTGTCGTGGTGGTCAGCTGTAACTGACCTGTTGATCCAGCCTCCACTCCGCCCTCAAGGAATTCTTCGACCCACTGAGGACAAATGACTCGCGCACCGACTTCTTCGCCGTGTACCGCAAAGAATCTGAAGAATTCGACCGGGATTACGCCAGAAAGTATGACGAAGACTTGAACACTTCCCTCATTTTCGTCAGTCGTCCGGTTCTTGTCCTCGATACTGAACTCTGATTCGGGAATGTACCCAGGCCGGTCTGTTCTCTGCAGTCAGCTCGGCTTTCATAATCGATGTCCAATCAAAGCTACAACCGGATCCGAATGACGCGACCGCCACCTATATGCGGATCCTGATCCACACCATGAACAACTCCCTCTTCCCCGACGCGGACCCCAGCACAATCACATGGGCCGGGCCTCCTCCAGAGACCGTCACCGTCCAATGTCTACTCTACGCGAGCCTCGCGATGTCACTCTTCGCCGCATTCCTGGCAATGCTTGGGAAGCAGTGGGTCAATCGATATCTCCGGAACCACGGAGGTTCTGCTGGGGACAAGAGTCGGGACAGACAACGGAAGTTGGATGGATCCGAAAAGTGGCACTTTCACCTTGTCATCGAAAGCCTCCCTGTGATGCTTCAGCTTGCGTTGCTGTTGCTTGGGGGCGCACTATCGCGATATCTCTGGACAACGAGCCGCACTGTCGCTGGGGTCATCCTGGCCTTCACGCTCTTCGGGATAACTTCTTACGTCTTCTTTACTGTCGCGGCAACACTGTACTACAACTGCCCATATCAGACACCCCCTTCCGTCCTCACCCGGGCCGCCATCAGATACCTAACACGCAGTGATGCTGGATTCGCTCGCTCGCTGCGATCGGTTATTTCATCCCTCCCTTCCACCAAAAACTTGGGGCGAAGTCTCAAGCGCTTTTATTCCGGGGTTCGCAGTGCGCTGGAGGGCTTCTGTTGCCTGCCACCTGTAGCAGGGAAAACGGAACACATCTCTGTCGCCGCCGTCGTAGTGTCACCTACCCGGATCTTTGAGGACATTTTGATCAATTGGGAGGCCTGCAAGGCAGACGCGCGTTGCCTCTCTTGGGTGCTCCATTCAACCACGGATCCCGACGTAATACTTTCCACCGTCCGGTTTGTTGCAGACACAGTCTGGTACCCGGAGATCGCAGGAGTCTTGTCACCTCATATTCTTGCGGACCTCTTCTTCGACTGTGTGTTGGACGGAAGGGTAGTTCCTGGCAAGGAGGTGCATGCAATTTCGATAGGGATGGCACTGGTGTCGGTTCTCAGCATCCAGCTCAGCATAGAGCCCGAGAGTAAGAAACTCAAGGGCCTCTGCGAACGTATCAGTGATGGCAGTCAATTGGTATGCCCATGGGAACTGGTACCCCAATTCGAGCCAATTCTGGAATTGGTTGGTATGGTGCTCAAATTTGTTGCGCAAGCTGTGCCCCGTGCTCCACCCTGGGAATCCCAAATTGGGTGGAATAACCAGAGTATACCCGAAAACTTACCCACCACACATAAGCTCTGGCTGAGCAGGGTGGTACTTCAGACCTTCTGGCGATGGAGACACGTTCAAGATCTCCCCATCGTCCTCCAGCCCTTCCCAGCGGAACTTTTCTGCGAGAGATTCATGGCAGACGGTGGTCAAATGCTCGTCATTCTTAAAACAAACAGTTTCCTCACTATGGCCATCTCCCTGGGACTCCGAATTGACATTCGTGATTTATATGCCCCTCATAATAAGTGCGTGCTCTCCCCACCTTTCTCATGGGGTTTGCTCACCAGGCAGCAGTGACGCGTTGCAAACAGCATTCAATCTTTTCCATCAACAGTTACGAACATCGATTCGAGAGGGGAAAGCTGACCCATACTATCTAGCCTCAGCCCTCCGCGCATCAAATCGTTCCGACCCGTTTCAAGTCATGGAAAATGTGGAATCAGGCTTTTTGTGGATCACCGAAATTCTCAACTCCGATTACAAAGAGTATCACCGCTATCTGATGGCCAGCAGAGTAGTGGAACTGCTAGGGAAGCATTTCTGCTTTGGGGACCCGGAGGGTATAGTCCGCGTACGGCGTGCCTGGATACCCCCCCTCTTGGGTTTCTTGTCGCTGAGCGAGAAGTTCTATGCCACAGAGTCCCCACCATACCCTGGGTTCATGGCCCTCTGTATCATATCAAACAGTCGGATATCCGCCGATTTCGCTGCATCCATTCTCCCCATTCTCTCGTCAATACTCCTACCAACCCACCCTCTGCAATCACGATGTTTGGCTCTGAAGGCCTTCCATACACTCATGCCCGGGTGGTTTTCCCCACAGATGGAGAGCGTCATGCACGATGACCTCGATAAGCTTCTCCAAGCGGTTGGGGACCCATTCCAGTCCAGTCCGGATCCACTTCTCTGGGATTGGGTTCCCAGAAGGGTGCTCTGTCACAAACCCATGGACTCTGTGGTCGTCCTGATTGAGTTTGCGTCGTTGGACTTGTGGCGAAACCACCTCCGGCGCTCGAACTTCACCTCCTGCGAAGAGGTCCTGTCCACGGAAAAAGGGAGAAGGACTGCCCTCGACCGCATACTTTCCGCGTCAACCCACACTTTGCTGGCATTTCTTCACACACCCGCCAGGATCATCACAGCCATCAGGTGTCTTGAAGAGCTTCGATGCTTGAACACAGCTGAAGTCGTGATCATGTGGGCCTGGACCACCGGTGTCGTAAACGCGGTGGATCACGATGGTTGGAAGTTGGTTATGGACGATACGTTACGGTTCTATCAAACACACGGAGTAGGACGCCTGACTGCCCTGAAACAACGTATCACCGACCCGACCATGGAGCGCGAACACCTTTCGTTTCTCATGACGCACTACGAGAGTTCTCCGTGTCGGATAGGGAGTACCAAACGATCTATCCCGTTCACGTGTTCATCGTGGAGAGAACCCAGCCCCAGGGATTGGACCGATCTTTGTGTTTCCCGGGTTTGCCAGCTGAGGAAATTGTATCACCTATTCGGGTATGACCTGGCGACATGGAAGGAGGCGGCTGCAGCTGATGAGATGGTAGTAGTTGAGGAGGCAGTTGTATCCGAGGAGGTAAAGGAAATGGACATGTCGTCAGGACGTTCTGTAACGCTTGTCCCATTCGCGGACCGGACGTGCAAATTATCCATAGAAATATAACACGTGCGGCGTATAATGTACAGTTGTAAACACGCTCGAATTCGTAGTGGTTAGTCAAAAACATCACCCTGCATCCCTGACGCATCCCTATCTTCGATCGCGCAGAACTCGCAATGGGGAGTGAGTGTTCCCTAAGGAAACGGAGCAGAAACCATGCCTGGGCTAAGAAGTTTCTCATGGGGGTGGTGAATCTGGTTGGCGAACGGGGGGTTCGGTCGTGTTGTGCTGGTCGCGGGGAGGGACTGAAGGTCGTTCACTTAACCGCTGGTGGAGTGGGACTCGGAATTTCTCAAGATTCTAGCCTATGGGTAGCTAGACCTAAGCAACACCGGACTCTCACCTTTTTCCGCCCCCACCCGTAGGAAACTACCGAACAACCATCCAGTAGTGCACGTTGACCCCAAGACCAGCTCCAATCAATAGCACATTGAAAAGTTTTGCTCCTCACAGACGCATAATCCCTACGGTGTCCGTATTTCACAAAGCGCGGTCGTCAATATCGTCAGTTGGTGGTACGTAGCGAGTTCCGGAACACTATTGAAGTAAGAGCTCTCATTACTACGAACATGGTATAGGGACGGTCGCAAATGAGATCCACCGAAACCCTGTAAGCTCCAATAAGGTTACGGGAAAACCACGGAGCTTTATGAATAATCTAACCGTGAAAACCATGTGAACATGCGCGAATGTCCTCTGCGGGGCAGGCGCGCATCGCTGACTAGGTCGATTCACCTCAAGGTCATGGGCCCGGAGAACCTCACCCCACCCCGTTCCAATCACCAACCGTACGCACCCAACCGAAAAAACAGAACCGACTCGAAGGCCCACCAGGCAACTCTGGGTTACATACGGACATAGCGAAGGCGTTGCAGAAGAACCCGGTTTTCCAGAGGGCCTCGTCAACAAGCACTTAACCGCCCTCAAGCCGCCAAAAGTGTCGACAGGTGCACTTCCGAAAGCTACGTGACCCGGAGCGCCCAAATTTGACGGGGGGGCTCAAAATATGGCGCTCGGAAGTGATCGCGACTTTTCCTAACGCGAGGTGTAGGTACATAAGAGCCTCGTGGCAAGGACAGAACCCCCGAGCTTGATGGCTCCATGTTGCCATTATATATACACAAAAATCAATATGTTACGGTGGCTCATAATTGCGTCATAAATGGGATAGGTGTCGCAAGTAGCTCCCATGGTGGAGAGCGAGGTGGTGTCTCCACTGTCAGCGAACGGGATTGGGATGGGCAACGGTGCCGATCCCGATCAAATAAACATGTACAAAGGTTGACGAGGGCACCAGCTTAATTCTTTCTGGACGCGCCGTGCAGCAACCACTTAGGCCGTGTTTTACGCCGCTGACCATGACCGCGGCGTAGCGCACCCATGGCTGTTGTTATTGTTGACATGTTGTTTGTCTTACACTCGGACCTAAATGACTGACTGTATATATAGCACTGGTCGCTGTGTATCTGAAGCATTAGCCTTCTCCCGAGGTCTCAGACTGCAAACTTCGTCATGAGTGAGTTGAGATTGTTGTCATCTTCCCCATAACTCATCGCCCCGCAAGTGAAAAGAGCACAAACCGAGTCGACCGTCACGGATTGTGTTACGAAACTCAAGTCCGTCGTGAGTTTCGTTAATGTCCTTGTCGGAGTGTCTACTATGGACCCGCCTCAATTGGGAGGGGGAGGTTCCCGGTGTCCGGCTATCCAGCCTGCCCCTGGTTTTTTATCCGATAATCAGGGGGTAGACCTCCTTGACCATAGAGGTGCTGAAGGGGATCAAGAGGTCACTAACGACATGGCAGGGTCCGGCCATAACGTGAGTGTTCCTATTGCGTCTACAGTGCAGGTGCTAATACTAAACGGCCGGTATTCAAAAGGTTCGGGTTGGCGAACCGTTTCCGCGTCGTATCACGAAACATGGGATACAAGAGAGTCGGCCATCCGAGGACGGAGGACCATCTATCAAGCAGCTGGACGGGGAGGTTAGGATGGTGGGGGAAGTTCCTTTCGCCAGAGGAATGTATTGTGAAGTTTGGGTTGGGGGATGGGAGGAAGGAGGCAAAGAGGGGGTTGATGGGAAGAAAGCAGGTGTTGAGAAAGTGAGTCTGGGTCAAGTTACTCCTATCCTACTAACACAGTTCTTTGTAGGTAGCCTTAAAAGCGCTTCGAATTCGCAAGATACCGAAGATGGCGCGCAAGGTTCGACCTTTATAAACCGTCTTATCGCTGCTTGCTCATGCGGCCTTCTCCGGCCATCAGGCACTTGAACGTGAACTGCAGAGGTGGGCAGAGCTGTGCCATCAAAACATCCTGCCATTCTACGGTGCGTGTATCTCGTGAACTCTTCCACCGGAAGGTTCCCATGGTTGCCTAGGGATTGTTACTATTGAACCACGCCTCTATATGGTGAGTAAGCCATCACAAGAGAAAACGCGAGGCAAATTCAAGAGGTTTAGGTATCACCGTGGCGCAGAAACGGAAATATGCTTATATACGTCAAGAGTAATCCTCAGGCGAGTAAAGACTATTTGGTAGGCTACGTTGCAAGCTGTATGGAGAACTGGAGTCTCAATCGTCACCTAGTTGCGCGGCTCCGCAGCTGGTTTGGGTTACCTCCACACACGGGACATCGTGCACGGGAACGGTAAGCCCGACAGAGATTTGTCGAGTGCACACGATTTGACCTTTTCCACAGTAAAATGCGTAAGTTGTTGACACCTCTAACGAAAGTCTGTTAACTGAAGGGGCGCAGAAAAACGTGTTTGTCTCTGATGAGGTAAGCTCTGTATTCACGTCCGGCCATAGACTACGGGTTGACCACACACTACTGGTAAGGGTGAACCGCAGATCTGTGACTTCGGAATCGCAAGCATCGTGGGAGATATCACCGAAAACGCGGGATTAGGAACGGTGCGACCGTCCGGAGATGCCGTCAGGTTTTCAGCCCCCGAACTCCTTGAAAATAACGGTGACTCCCCAACGACGCATTCTGACACTTACTCGTTCGGGATGTTAATACTCGAGTGCATCACGGAGGAAGAACCGTTCTCCAACCTCTCTCGTGACGCCGCGGTCGTTCACGCGAAGATCGCCGAGAGACAGCATCCACACCGGCCGGATGGGCGGGACCGGAGGAACCGCGTCTCGGATAGGTTGTGGGACCTTATGGTGTGTTGTTGGTCTGTCGAACCCGACCACCGACCTACAATGGAACACGTCCACAGTTTCTTCTTAGACCAGGGTTGACGCGATGCTGTATCGAGAGTTTTGTTTCGTATTGTCTTACTATTACATGTGCATTCCCCCCGGGACCATGGAGGACCGAGGACAGTCGGTTACACTCTTGCTCTGACCATTGACAACTGACCAATATGGGTTCCACCCTCGAGGCCTTGACGTTGCGGCTTCATCACCCTCGCAAGCTCGTGTCCCAAGGGTTTAATCTTGCAAGGGTGGGATAGTTAGCCCCTACCCAGTAGTTGGTAAAACGGTTTTCACTGTGTTCCGTGGAAGCCGCCTTCACGCGTCGCCATTCCCCACCGATCCTCTCGGAAGACATCGAGACGGGCCTACGATCAAACCGACACGTAAACTTCCCCTCGCGCCTTACCCCCTCGTGATGGCAGGTAAGTGAAATAGGCGGACTTGAAGACTCCAAACACACGTGAATTGACCACTCCCGGATGTGGCGTTGGGATTTTTGCACAGCGCTCGCGTATTCGTGTACACCGCGATAGCTCCTCAGGCGCACCCATGGGGAGTGCACTGCGCGTGGACCTTGGGCGAAGTCGCGTGTGGAATTTCCACTTGACTGAGATCACTATCGGTCGCTCGGCGGGGCGTTCGGTCGTTACGCTCTGTCCATTTCAATAGATCTCCGTAGGGTGCTGATTAGTTCACGTTCGGCATGGACACGTCCAAGTGGTAGAACACACATCATGAGGGACACCATCCTCGGCCAACCTTGTAGTGTCCGATTCCGTGCTGGATTCCCGCAAAATCCTCTCCCTCGACACGCGACCTGGCATCCAGAGTCAGTCAGTTCTGGTGGTCCTTAGAAAAAACTTCTGCGCAGATCAGCGTGGATGCAGGTGGCTCTTCCAAGAAGAGGTTCGTCAAACCCACCACAGTTCCACCGATCAAGATTTTCCCCAGGTCATGTCAAACTCGACCGCTGAAATTGACCAGCAAACCGCCTTTTGAGCCGGTGTTTGAGCTGGGAAAGATCTTAGATGTTCGGGCCTACTGTCGGTGGCGAGGGCATGACCAGACTGAGATAATCGTGGCGACGACAAATTCCCACGACCACTACATCTTCGGAGCCATTAGCGCGGGGCAGCAGTGAACACGTCATACGCCGATCCGTTCCTCCGTCGAAGGGCACTGTCTCCCCAGTTTCAGTTGCTTGATAATCCCAGACTGACCGGCCCCCAGGCTTTGGAATACCCGCCGTGACGTCAACTATCTGGCCGCACAAGTTCGGACTCACCATTTCCCGCCACTGGTGAAGATGACCATGGGGCTCACAGCATGCAATACTCGCAGCGTCTCAAGGGTGATGCAATAGAGTGGCGGTGGGATTCAGCACCTGCTTCGGTGATCCTAAGTCCAATCTATCTGTGCGAGTCAAAGAGTAGTGAATTTGAGGGTGTATAGATGTTACGCCTTCTGCACACTTCTCCACTTTTTCGCAATGCCAGCAATCCGGAACACTTTCTGGTTCTTTTCCTCTTCTTGCGCTTCTAGAATCGAAGGGACGTCGAGGGAGGACCTGCTGGGAGCGAAATTCGATTTATGGAGGATCCGTACATCGGACGCGATGATCGGGTGTGCTTCGGTGGAGCGGAGATTTCAGCCACCGGTTCTCCGAATACGTCGGAGCTTCTGAGGGTGGACCAAAGTCAACCCGGTGACCATAATCGAGGACTGCCGGAGCGTCCTCCCACTTATGTTTCGGGGTCCTTTCACCACCTATCCTCCGTCTCCCACCGGATATATTCGACTATGTCATCTTCGACGCGGTAATTCAAGAGATACAAAGAATATTAGCCCGTCTCTAAATCGTCGGCCCCATCTGCCCAGAATGTTTTTTCGCCGGTATCAAATTTGATATACCCCAGTTCCCCCACGCACCATCCTCACCCTGTCGGTTGGTTGCCTCCATACCCATTACAGCCGTAGACGTGGAATCGGGCGGTTTAACCAGGACTATTTCCTGCGTCGCGAGGTTCGAGTCACCACGGGGAGTTACACTCGACGAGTCGGAGAGCAGAGCGTTAGTGTGAGGGGCTAACGCCAAACGGGGGTCACGCTTACGAGAGGACAGGTAGCTCGGTTACCAATATCAGGGAACGCAACCTTACATGGTTCGGTGGGCAGATTATGAACTACTGACGCTGGTATCCATTCACCGGTCAGATGGTAAGGGAACGGGGGGATGTGCCGATGGAACTGGATGCACCTCTATGACCGTTCAGCCGACGGAGAGGCGGACTGCGGTTAGATTCCCACAAGCCGTATCGCCGTGCCACAAAAATCTGTGGCATAACGAGCGGCGTAAAAGAAACCGTATCTGTCGCATTGCCGGACTTCCTCCTTCGTAGCAAACCCTAACCGTGTGCCGGATCCGGGATCTGGAACAGCGGCGCGAAGTTCCGCCTGGGATCGAGCCGCGGCTCCGAAGAGGAGAGAGCACAACTAGGGCGAGCAGAGAAGGCTCAGGTCCGAATGGGGAGTGGCATAGATCCTTGCGTGTGGCAAATGGATCGGGGGATTGGGGATTTAGTGAGACTGTCAGCGCTACTCGCAGCGATTACGTTCCTTAAGTTGTGTTTCTCGTGCGCCGCTTCAACTCGGAGGGAGTTTGAGAAAGGAAACCTCGGTGTCGATCCGAGATGCTTCTTCCCCCAGTCGCACACGATTATGCGTAACGTGATCCGGGAGGCACTCAAGGTTGTTTCCTGACGGTCGAACCGAGCGGTAGAGAAGAACTGAGAGGCGTTGTAAACTCAGGGATGGGCCGATTGCGCTGGAGGGGTGTGAGTCGAAACTTGCTATCCGTGAAGTGGGGTCATAGACCAGGTCGGGGGTGAAGCCATCCAAGCCGTAGACATCGCTGAAGAATCTGTTGGAGAGTAGCGGACGAGCCCCGACTGGGACGGAACCCGGTCGTGGAGAGGGATCAACTGAAGAAAGAGGAGGATGTGGTACACCTTCGTTCCAAAGATCTGTAGGAAGCTGTCGAACAGTGCCGTTTGGAAGGTTACAGCACCCGTGCAGGTGTGAAGATCCGCTCCCATCCAGTGGATGGTGGGGGAATCCCGACGTACGAACTGAGGAGCAGTACACAGTTGTTTCAAGTTTTTACAAATGGATGCTTGCTTCCGTTATGCCGTTATGCGTCGTTCTGAACCGTGTTTGCACCGCAAAGGTATTCTCCGTTCGCTAGTAGTGACCATGCCGCCCAAAAAGATGGTGCTGCGGGACTGATAGCTAGGTAAGCGCCTTCGGCTTGCACCCTCCCACCACCACCACCACCGCCACCAATGACGGACTCGTCCTCCAGCGAGGGTGAAAAGCCTCAACCGCAAGAGCCAACGGTTGTCCAGATAGATCCAAAGTGGTGCGCCCAGCCCATTGCATTGGTGTGGCGGCAAGTCGTAACTGACGTCCGGTCCAGCCTCCAATCCGCCCTCAAGGAATTCCTCGACCCGCTGAGAACCAATGACTCGCGCGCCGACTTCTTCGCCGTGTACCGCAAAGAATCTGAAGAATTCGACCGGGATTACGCCAGAAAGTATGACGAGGACTTGAACACATCTCTCATTTTCGTCAGTCGTCCGATTCTTATCATTCGTGCAGAACACTCACCCTGGGGTGTGTCCAGGCCGGTCTGTTCTCTGCAGTCAGTTCAGCGTTCATTATCGATGTCCAATCAAAGCTACAACCGGACCCGAACGACGCGACCGCCGCCTACATGCGGATCCTGATCCACACCATGAACAACTCCCTCTTCCCCGACGCAGATCCTAGCGCAATCACCTGGACCGGACCTCCCCCCGAAATCGTCACCGTCCAATGTCTACTCTACACGAGTCTTGCGACGTCATTCTTCGCCGCGTTCCTGGCGATGCTTGGGAAGCAGTGGGTTAATCGATATCTCCGGAACCACGGGGGTTCTGCTGCGGACAAGAGCCGGGACAGACAGCGGAAGTTGGATGGATTTGAGAAGTGGCACTTCTACCTCGCCATCGAGGGCCTCCCTGTGATGCTTCAACTTGCGTTGATGTTACTCGGATGCGCGCTGTCACGATATCTGTGGACAATCAGCCGCACCGTCGCTGGGGTCATCCTGGCATTCACGCTCTCCGGGCTCACTTCTTACATCTTCTTTACTCTCGCAGCAACACTGTACTACAATTGCCCGTATCAGACACCCCCTTCCGTCCTCACCCGCACCACCATCAGATACTTGACACGTAGTGACGCCGCATTTGCTCGCTCGCTGCGATCGGCTATCGCATCCTTCCCTTCCGCCAAAAGCCTGGGACGAAGTCTCAAGCATATTCGTTCCGGGATTCACAGCGCACTAAAGAGCTTCCATTGCCTCCCAGTTGTAGCACAGGAAGTGGAGGGAATACCAGTTGCCGTTGCCGTTGCGCCACCAACCCGAATCTTCGAGGACATCTTGATCGACTGGGAGGCCCGCAAGGCAGACGCACGTTGCATCTCATGGGTACTCCATTTCATCACAGATCCCGACGTAATCCTTTCCACTGTCCGGTTCGCTGCAGACACAACCTGGTACCCGGAGATTGCAGGAGCCCTGTCACCCCACATTCTTGCGGGTCTCTTTTTCGACTGCTTGTTGGACGGAAGAGTAATTCCTGGCAAGGAGGAGCATGCAATTTCGATAGGGATGGCACTGGCATCGGTTCTCAGCATCCAACTCACCATTGAACCTGACAATAGGGACCTCAAGGCCCTCTGTGATCGTATCAATGGCAGCCGTGAACTGGCACCCCCATCCAACCCAATGGTTAGACTGATTGTTGTCGCCCTTAAATTCGTTGCGCAACCTGTGTCCCGTATCCCACCCTGGGAACCCCAAACGGGGGGGTATGGCGAGAGCATACTCAAGCATTTGCCCACCACGCATAAGCTCTGGCTGAGCAGGCTGATGCTCCAGACTGTCTGGCGGTGGAGGCTTGTTCTCAGCCCCCCTATCATCCCTGGGTTCTTCTCAGTGGACAAGTCCTGCAAGAAACTCATGGCAGATGGGGGTCAGATGCTTGTCATTCTCAAAACAAACTGTTTCCTCATCATGGCCATATCTCTGGGACTCCAAATCAACATTCGCGATCTGTATGCTCCTCACAATGAGTGTGTAACTCTTCCCCACCTTTTCCCTGGAGTTCGCTCACCCAGGAATAGTGATGCATTGCAGACAGCATTCCATCTTTTCCATCAACAATTACGAATGTCGATTCGAGAGGGGAAAGTTTACAAATACAACCTACTCTTGATCCTGGACGCATTGGGCCATCTTGACCCATTTAAATTCGCGGAAAACACAAGACCGGGCTCTTTATGGATCACCGAAATTCTCAACTCCAGGTACCCAGAGGACAAGCGCTATCAGATGGCCAGGAGGGTGGTGCAACTTCTGGGGAACCATTTTCAGAAGGACCCCTCAGCACATTTACGTGTTGTACAACCCGTTGAGGTACCTCCTCTCTTGGACTTCTTGTTGCTGTGCGAGAAGTCCTACGCGACAGAATTCAATGCTACAGAATCCCCACATCCAGGGTCTATTGTCCTCTACCTTCTGTCAGCCATTCGAGCATATGCTGATCCTGGCCCAACAATTCTCCCTGTTCTCTCATTGGCACTCCTACCAACCCACCCTCTACAATCACGAAGTTTGGCTCTGATGGCTTTCCATACATGCATGCCTGGGTGGTTTTCCACAAATGTGGAGAATGCATCGTACGGGGACCTCGATAAGCTTCTTCAAGCAGTTGGGGACCCATTCCAGTTTCCACAGATACCCAATCCTTATAAGGTGGGAGGGTGGAGACCCAATCATGAGCCCATGAACTCTGTGGTTGTCCTGATCGAGTTTGCATCGTCGGATCTGTGGCAGAACCACCTTTGCCGCTCAAACTTCACCTCCTGCGAAGAGGTCCTGTCCACAGAAGAAGGGAAGAGGACTGCTCTCGACTGCATGCTCGCCACGGCAAATTACACTTGGCCAGCATTCCTTCATACACCTGCCAAAATCATCACAGCCATCAGGTGCCTTGAAGAGCTTCAGTGTTTGAACACAGCTGAAGTCATAATCATGTGGGCCTGGACCCCTGGTGTTGGGTCCGTGGCGGATCGCAATGGTTGGAAGTTGGTAGAGGACGATACCTTCCGGTTCTATCATACTCATGGAATGGGACGTTTGACCAGCTTGAAACGACATATCGCCAACACAGCCATGGATCTCAACCACTTCTCATTTCTCTGGCCACACTACGAGGGTTCTCCGTGTCGGATGGGGAGCGTCGAACAACCTATTCCGTCCTCGTGGGGGTCACGTACAAAACCCGGACCCATGAACCCGACCGATCGTCGTGTTTCTCGTGTTTGTCAGTCGAGGAGGTTGTATCGCCTGTTTAGTGATCTTGGGACGTGGAAGGAGAAGGTCACAGCTGAGAAGATGGTTGTAGTTGAGGAGGCGGACGAAAGAATGGACGTGTCGCCAGGATACCCTGTCCCATTGGTGGACTGGGCGTGCGATTATCCGTAGGTTTATAGCGAGTGCGACGTTCAATTTACATTTGTGACCACTGCGATCGTGGCCGAAATAATCGTCCCGCATCCCTATCTCCACACGTGTAGAACTTACGACGAGAAGCAAGTGCATCCAAGGGAGACGGGGCAGAAACCATGTGTGGGCTAAGAATTATCTCACGGGGACGACGAACCTGGTCAATGAACGGAGTACAGTGAAATACGTTCACAGTTTCCTCTCGGATCAGGCTTGACACGATGATGTATCAACAGTTTTTATTCGCATTCTACTGCCTCTACGGTGGCGCGTCTTATCATGAGATATACATTATTTTTGAAACCGCGGGGGACCGAGGATGGTTGGTTACGCTTCGGCTCTGACCACTAATAAACGACCAACGTGAGTACCGCATTTCCACCTTCTTGGCCCCAACGCTGCAGCTCCATCGCCCTCGCAAGCACATATTCCCAGACTCGGATCTTGCGGGTGTGGGATAGCTAGCCCCAGCCCAGAGCGCGTGGGTCTTGAGCGAAGTCGCGCGTGCGGTTTCTACTAGCACGACCGAGATAAGTTATCGGTCGCTCGGCGGGGCATTCGGTCATTAGAGTAATCCCCCGTCCCCTTGAATAAATCGCCGCAGGATCACGATTAGTTCACGTTCGACATAAGCACGCCTGAGGGATGGAACGCACGTCTTGGAATACTTCGCCCTCGGTCAACTTTGCGGTGGTCGGATCCTCGTCAGACTCCCGCGAAATCCTCTCCCTCGACACGCGACCTCGCATCCGGAGTCAATGCCAGCAATTCTTTGAAAAGTCCCCTAGGAAAATCAACGTGAACCCAGGTGGGTCTCCCGAGAAGAGGTTCATCAAACCCACCACAGTTATTCCGACCAGGATCTTCTCCAGTTCATGTCAAACTTGACCGCTGAAATTGGCCAGCAAACCGCCTTTTGAGCCGGTGTTTGGGCCAGGAGATGTATTAGGTGTTCGGTCCGACTGTCGGTGGCGAGGGGATGATCAGGTTGGAATGATTCTCGTCGATGGGAACGCCGGGTGTCTCCGCAATCGTGGAAACAAAAAGTTCCCGCGACCGCTACTTCGGAGCTGTCGGTGCGCGGGGCAAGAGGGGCCACGTAATACGTCGATCCGTTCTTCCGTCGAAAGACGCTTTCTCCCTACATCCAGTTCCTCGATAAGCCCAGACTGACCGGGCCTCAGATTTTGGAATATGGGTCGTGACACCGGCTATCTGGCCGCGTAAGTTTGGACTCGCAATTCCCACCATTGCTGAAGATGACCATGGGGCTCACAGCATACGATGCTCGCAGCGTCTCAAGGGTACTGCGACGGTGTGACGGCGGGGTTTGGCACCCGCTCCGGTGATCTTGAGTCCGACCTATCTCTGTCTTTGCCAGTAAAAGAGTAGGGAATCCAGGGATATATAGATATCGCTTCTGCGCAACATGCCTTCCCACTTTCCCGTAATGCCAGCGGCCCGGAACGCCTCCTGGTAATTCTCCCCTTCCCGCGCTTCTAGGGTCGGAGGGACATCAAGGGAGGACCTATCGGGGGCGAAATACAGTTCATGGGGTCGATCCGTGCACCGAACGTGACGACCGGGTGTGCTCCGGCGCGAGGCAGAGATTTCGGCCACCGGTCCTCCACACACGTCGGAGCTTCTGAACGCGGACCAAAGCCAACCTGGTGTCCATAATCGAGGACCGCCGGAGTCTTATATTCAGGGGTCCTCACCATCTGTCCTCCGTTTCCCACTGGATATATTCGACTACATCTTCTTCGACGCGGTGATCCAAGAGACGCAAGAATGTTAACTCGTCTCTAAACCGTCGGTTTCACCTGCCCAAAAGCGTCTTTTTGCTGGTATCGAATTCGATATACCCTAGTTCCCCACGTACCATCCCCACCCTGTCGGTTGGTTGTCTCCACACCGTTACAGCCACAGACGTAGAAGCGGGCAGTTTGACCAGGTCCGTTCGTTGCGTCGTGGGGAAGTTCGAATCACCGTGGGGAGTTACACTCGATGAATCGGAGAGCAGAGCGTTAGTGGGAGAGGCCGACGCCAAACGGGGATCATACCAACACCAGTATTCATTAACCAGTCAGATGGTAAGGGGGACCGGGGGGATGTGCCGATGAAAACGGGGTGCAACTCTGACCGTTCGGCCGACGGAGGGACTAGACTCCCATAGGCCGTATCGCCATGTCCCAGAAATCCGTGGCATAATGAACGGCGTAAAAGAAACCGCGCATATCGCATTACCGGACTTCATACCTCGTAGCACACACTAACCGTGTGCCGGATCCGGGATCTGGAGCAGCGGCATGAAGTTCCACCTGGGATGAAGTCGTGGCTCTGACAACGAGAGAGCACAACCAGGGCGAGCAGAAAAAGCTCAGGTTCGAGTGGGGAGTGACACGGATCCTCGCGTGCGGCCAATAGGTCGGGGGAAGATGGGGGATATAGTGAGACTGTCAGTGTTACTCACAACGATCACGCTCTTTCAGCTGTGCTTCTCGTGCGCCGCTTCAACTCGGCGGGAGTTTGGGAGGGAAGCCTCAAGGTTGATTCGAGATGCTTCTTTCCCCAGTCACGCACGATGGTGCGTAACGTGGTCCGGGAGACACTCGAGGTTGTTTCCTGACGGTTGAAACGAGTTGTAGAGGAGAACTGAGAGGCGTCGTAAACTGTCAGGGATGAGCCGATCGCGCTGGAGGGGCGTGTGTGGGTCGAAACTTGTTATTCGTGAAGTGGGACTCTGGAGCAGGCTGGGGGTGAAGCCACCCAAGCCGCAGAACAAGCCGTAGACCAAGCTGATGAATCTGGAAGGGTGGCGGAACCCGATCGTAGAGAAGGGTGGATCGACTGAAGAAACAGGAGGACGTGGTACACCCTTTTTTCGAAGATCTATAGGAAACCACCGAGCAGCGCTGTTTGGAAGGTTACAGCGCCTGTCCAGGCGCGGTGGTCATCCGCTCCCATCGGCGGATGGCGGAGAAATACCCTACGTACGAACCAGGGAGCAATATACAGTTGCTTCAAGTCTTTAACGGATGGATATTTGCTTTCCGCTGTGCCGTTACGCGTCATTCTGAGCCGTGTTTTGCGCTAGAGAGGTATTCTTCGTTCGCTAGTAGTGACCATGCCGCCCAATAAGATGGTGCTGCGGGACTGATAGTTGGGTAAGCGCCCTCGGCTTGCACCCTCCCCTACGACCAGCGATGACGGACTCGCCCTCCCGCAAGGATGCAAAGCCTCAACGTCAACCGCAAAAGCCAACAGTTGTCAAGATAGATCCAAAGTGGTGCGCACATCCTGTTGCGCTACTGTGACGGCCAGTCGTAACTGACATCCGATTCAGCCTCCATTCCGCCCTCAAGGAATTCTTCGACCCGCTGAGGACCAATGACCCACGCGCCGACTTCTTCACCGTGTACCGCAGAGAATCCGAAGAATTCGACCGAGATTACGCCAGAAAGTATGACGAGGACTTGAACACATCCCTCATTTTCGTCAGTCACCCGGTTCATACCCTCTGTACTGAAGCCTGATTCCGAAATGTACCCAGGCCGGTCTGTTCTCTGCAGTCAGCTCAGCCTTCATCGTCGATGTTCAATCAAAGCTACAACCTGACCCGAACGACGCGACCGCCGCCTACATGCGGATCCTGATCCACACCATGAACAACTCCCTCTTCCCCGACGCCGACCCCAGCGCAATCACCTGGACAGGACCTCCTCCCGAAATCGTCACCGTCCAATGTCTACTCTACGCGAGTCTCGCCACCTCACTCTTCGCCGCATTCCTGGCGATGCTTGGGAAGCAGTGGGTCAATCGATATCTCCGGAACCACGGAGGTTCTGCTGCGGACAAGAGCCGGGACAGACAGCGGAAGTTGGACGGGTTCGAAAAGTGGTACTTTTACCTCGCCATCGAGGGCCTCCCGCTAATGCTTCAGCTTGCGTTGCTGTTACTCGGGTGCGCGCTGTCGCGATATCTGTGGACGACCAGCCGCACCGTCGCCGGGGTCGTCATCGCCTTCACGGTTTTCGGGATCACCTCCTACCTGTTTTTCACTCTCGCAGCAACACTGTACTACAACTGCCCATATCAGACACCTCTTTCCATCCTCACCCGGACTGCCATCAGATACCTGACGCGTAGTGACGCTGCGTTCGCCCGCTCGGTGCGATTGGCTATCGCATCCCTCCCTTCCACCAATAACATTAGACGGAATCTCAAGCATCTTCGTTCCGGGGTTCGTGGCGTACTGGAGAGCTTTCGTTGCATTCCAGCTGTAGTACAGGAAGCAGAACACATACCAGTCGCCGCTATTGTGGTGTCGCCCACCCGGATTTTCGAGGACGTTTTGATCGACTGGGAGGATTGTGAGGCGGACGCACGTTGCATTTCATGGGTGCTCCATTCCACGACAGATCCCGATGTAATACTTTCCACCGTCCGGTTCGCTGCGGACACAATTTTGTACCCGGAGATTGCAGGAGCCCTGTCACCTCATATTCTTGTGGACCTCTTCTTCGCCTGTGTGTTGGACGGAAGAGTAATTCCTGGTCAGGAGGAACATGCAGCTTCAATTGGGATGGCACTGGCGTCGGTTCTCAGCATCCAACTCACCGTTGAACCCGAGAATAGAGACCTCATAGGCCTCTGTGGACGTATCAGCGACGACGGTAAATTGGTACCCCCTGACGATTTAATATCTCCATCCAACCCAATGTTTATACTTGTCGTTACGGTCCTCAAATTCGTTGCACAAACTGTGCCCTGCGCCCCGCCCTGGGAATCCAAAATATGGTGGGGAAAGTCAGACATACCCGAGCATTTATCCACCTCCCATAAGCTCTGGCTGAGCAGGGTAATACTTCAAACTTTCTGGCGGTGGAGGTGTGTTCAGGGTCTCCCCCTTGCCATCCCACTCCCCTCGGCGCAGGACGTCTGTGAGAGATTGATGGCAGATGGGGATCAAACGCTCGTCATCCTTAAAACAAACTGTTTCCTCATCATGGCCATTTCTCTGGGACTCCAGGTTGACGTTCATGATTTATATGCCCCCCACAATAAGTGTGTACTCTCCCCCATCCATCCTCTGGAGTTCGCTCATCAAGGGGTAGTGACGCATTGCAGACATCATTCAACCTTTTTCATCAGCAATTACAGATGTCAATTCGAGAGCAGGAAATTGAATCATACGATCTATACTCGGTCTTGTGCGCATTGTGTTACCTCGACCCGTTTCAGGTTGTGGACATGGCGCCAGCCTTTTTATGGATCACCGAAATTCTCAACTCCGAATACGAAGAGGCTTGTCGTTATCAGATGGCTAGCAGGGTGGTGCAAATGATGGGGAACTATGTTCACCAGGAGGGCCCGGTGCATCTACACGTTGTACAACCTACTGAGGTACCCCCTCTCTTGGACTTCTTGTTGCTGTGCGAGAAGTTCCGCGACACAGAACCGTATGCCACAGAATTCCCGCATCCAGGGTCTGTTGCCCTCCACATTCTGTCATCCACTCCGGAGTATGCCGATTTCGACCCAAAAATTATCCCTGTTCTCTCATCGACACTCCTACCAACCCACCCCCTACGATTGCGAAATTTGGCTCTGAAGGCCTTCTATAGACTCATGCCCGGGTGGTTTTCCACACAGGTGGAGAACCTCTTGCACAATAACCTGAATAAGCTTCTTCAAGCAGTCGGGGACCCGTTCCAGTTTCCACAGATACCCAATCCTAATGAGTTGGGTTCAGAGCGGAGACCCGATCATGAGCCCATGAGCTCCGCGATCGTCCTGATCGAGTTTGCATCATCGGATCTGTGGCGGAACCACCTTCGCCGCTCGAACTTCACCTCCTGCAATGAGGTCCTGTCCACAGAAGAAGGGAGAAGGAGTGCTATCCGCTGCATGTTCCATACGGCGCAGTTCATTTGGCGAGCGTTCCTCCACACACCCGCAAAGATCATCGCAGCCACCAAGCGCCTTGAAGAGCTTCAGTGTTTGAACACAGCTGAAGTCGTCATCATGTGGGCCTGGACCGTTGGTGTCATGGACGCGGCGGATCACGATGGTTGGAAGTTGATCGAGGATGATACGCTCCGATTCTATCAAACCCACGGAATAGAACGCTTAGCCACCCTGAAACGACATATCGCCGACACCACCATGGAAACCGAACACCTCATGTTTCTCGTGATGCATTATGGGGGTTCTCCATGTCGAATGTGGAGCGTTAAACGGCCCGCTCCGTTCGCGCGACCACCATGGCGGCCGTTCGGCCCCATGGACAAGAGAGATATTCCCATTTCTCGTGTTTGTCAGTTGAGGAGGTTGCATCACCTATTCGGGTATGACCCTGCGACATAGAAGGAGGAAGTTGCGGCTGAATGGATAGTTTTAGTTGAGGAGGTGGACGAAGAAATGGATGTGTCACCGGGTTATCCCGTCCCATTCGTGGCCGGGCATGCGATTATCCATAGAATTGTAGCGAGTGCGACGTTCGATTTATAGTTATAACCACAATCGTATGAATTCATGGTGGTCACGCGTTCCTATCTCCAAACAGGTAGAACTCACAAGGGGAAGCAGGTGTGTCCGAAGAAAACAAGGTGGAAACCGTGTGTAGACTAAGAATTCTCCCATAGGAATGGCAAACCTAGTCAACGAACGGGAGATGGGATAAAATCGTGCTTTGCTGGTCACAGCGAGGAGCTGAAGGCCGTTCGGTGGGTTGAACGATGGGGTGGTGTCGAGTTCAGATCTGGATTCGAGGAGGGAGCATTGGTCTGCGCTCCTTGTACTACCCCTGGAACAGTTACGCGATACACTTAGATGCAAACCTGATTCATACGCCATACGGCATTGCGTGGATTGCCTTACAACAGGGCGCGTCAGCCACTAACGTTCCGTCGTGTGATGCATCGACTAACTCCGTCGCTTCAGAAAAGATGTAGGGTTTCGCAACACTTGCGCGTTCCTCAACTCCCGGTGTCAGACCCCAGCTGTATGTAGGTCCACTTCCTCCCGCGTGAAACCCTGTTGACATCTAACCGAGCGACCGACGAGACCGGTGGCACATCAAATTCCTACATGGGTTAGATAGAATCAGTCGGGAGTAAACGTAGTGAATTCTCAGCCCGTTACCATGTGTGTCTTTCACGATCCTCGGCAGGAGGTCAGACGGCCGCCGTCGACTACTGGCAACTGATAACGGTTCCGGTTGAAAAAAAAACGACCCCGAGTGATTCGGAACGAGTCAATTGTTGATTCGGTGGCGAGATACCTTTCACGCGTTTACGGAGGAACGCACCACCCAAAGACGGATATCCACCAACTGGTCAAGTCGTAGTCCCAATGAGAGAGCACAACTAGGGCGAGCAGAGAAGGCTCAGTCTCGAGCGGGTGGTAGCCCATGTGGCAAATTGGTTGGGGGAGGATGAGGGATTTAGCGAGACTGCCAGCGCTGCTCGTAACAATCACGCTCCTTGTGCTTCTCGTGCGCCGCTTCGATCCAGAAGGAGTTCGAGAAAAGAAGCCTTAATGTCCGCTTGGGATGTTTTCCCCCAGTCGCACACGGTGATGGACAGCGTGATCCGGGATGCATTCGAGGTTGTTTCTGGCAGTTGAAACGAGCCGGGGAGGATTAGGAAGCATTGTAAACTGTCTGCACTGTCTGCGATGACAGATGGCCCTGCGGGGACGCGTGTGAGTCGAAACTCGGTATTCGTGAAGTGGGTTCTTAGAGCAGACTGGTATGAAGCCACCTAGGCCAGACGCCTCGCTGACGAATTCGGAGGGTGGCGGACAAGCCGCGACCGGGGGCGCAACCCAGTCATCATAGGGGGTTGACCAAAAAATCAAAGAACGCGGCCTTCGTTCCAAAGATCCACAGATTGAAACGATCGAACAGTGCGAACTAGCCAGTTGCTTCCCCCCCCCCCCCCCGACAAATGGATCGTTTCTTTCACTACGCCATTATGCATCATTTTGGGCTGTGTTTTATGCCACTAAAGCTTTCCCCATTCGCGGGTGATCCCGCCGTCCAATAAGATAGTGACCGCGAGACCAGCTGGGTAAGCGCCTTTGATTTGAGCCTTCCCGCCCACGACCACCAACGATGGACTCGCCCTCCCGCAAGGGTGAAAACCCTCAATCGCAAGAGCCAACGGTTGTCCAGATAGATCCAAAGTGGTGCGCCCAAACCGTTGCGTTGCTATGATGATCAACCGTAACTAACGTCCTGATCCAGCCTTCACTCCGCCCTCAAGGAATTCTTCGATCCGCTGAGGACCAACGACTCGCGTGCCGACTTCTTCGCCGTGTACCGCAGAGAATCCGAAGAATTCGACCGGGATTACGCCAGAAAGTATGACGAGGACTTGAACACATCCCTCATTTTCGTCAGTCACCCGGTTCATACCCTCTGTACTGAAGTCTGATTTCGGAGTGTGCCCAGGCCGGTCTGTTCTCTGCAGTCAGCTCAGCCTTCATCGTCGATGTCCAATCAAAGCTACAACCGGACCCCAACGACGCGACCGCCGCCTACATGCGGATCCTGATCCACACCATGAACAACTCCCTCTTCCCCGACGCCGACCCCAGCGCAGTCACCTGGACCGGTCCTCCCCCCGAAATCGTCACCGTCCAATGTCTACTCTACGCGAGTCTCGCCACCTCACTCTTCGCTGCGTTCCTGGCGATGCTTGGGAAGCAGTGGGTCAATCGATATCTCCGGAACCACGGAAGTTCTGCTGGAGACAAGAGCCGAGACAGACAGCGGAAGTTGGATGGATTTGAGAAGTGGTACTTTTACCTCGCCATCGAGGGCCTCCCTGTGATGCTTCAGTTCGCGTTACTATTACTTGGGTCCGCGCTATCGCGATATCTGTGGGTGACCAGTCGCACCGTGGCCGGGGTCATCATCGCATTCACGGTTTTCGGGATCACCTCCTACCTGTTTTTCACTCTCGCAGCAACACTGTACTACAATTGTCCATACCAGACACCTCTTTCCATCCTCACCCGGACCGCCATCAGATACCTGATACATAGTGACGCTGGATTCGCTCGCTCGCTGCGATCGGTTGTCGCACCTCTCCCTTCCACCAAAAACCTTAAACGGAATCTCAAGCATCTTCGTTCCGGAGCTCGCAACGCACTGGAGAACTTTTGTTGCGTTCCAGCTGTAGTACACGAAGCAGAGCACATACCAGTCGCCGCTGTCGTGGCATCACCCACCCGGATATTCGAGAACAATTCGATCGACTGGGAGGTCTGCAAGGTGGACGCACGTTGTATCTCATGGGTACTCCATTCCATGACGGATCCCGACGTAATACTTTACACCGTCCGGTTCACTGTGGACACAATCTGGTACCCGGAGACCGCGGGAGCCCTGTCACCCCACATTCTTGCGGACCTCTTCTTTGACTGTCTGCTGGATGGAAGAGTAGTTCCTGGCAAGGAGGAGCATGCAATTTCAATCGGGATGGCGCTGGCGTCGGTTCTCAGCATCCAACTCATCATTGAACCTGAAGATAGGGACCTCAGGGACCTCTGCGAACGTATCAGTGACAACAGCAAATTGGTACCCTCGTGGAACCTCGTACTCCAATCCGAGCCGATGTTGAAACTGATTGTTATGGTCCTCGAATTTGTTGCCCAAGCCATACCCCACGCCCCACCCTGGGAATCCCGGATATGGTGGAATGTCCCGAGTATACCCGAACATATATCCACCTCCCATAAGCTCTGGCTGAGTAGGGTGATGCTCCAGACTTTCTGGCGGTGGAGGTCCGTTCAGGATCTCCCCATCGTCTTCCCGGCCTTCCCGGTGGACCATATCTGCGAGAGATTGATGGCAGATGGGGACCAAATACTCGTCACTCTGAAAACAAGCTGTTTCCTCATTATGGCCATTTCTCTGGGACTCCAAGTTGACGTTCGCGATTTATATGCCCCCCACAATAAGTGTGTATTCTCCTCCACCCTTCCTCCGGAGTTCACACATCAAAGAGTAGTAACGCATTGCAGACGTCATTCAACCTTTTCCATCAGCAGTTACAGGCATCGATCCGAGAGGGGAAAGCCAGTCAAAGCCATCTAGTCCCAGTCCTAGGCGCATTGGGTCATCTCGACCCATTTCAAGTTGTGGACGTAGCGCCAGGCTTTTTATGGATCACCGAAATTCTCAACTCAGGGTACCCAGAGGACACGCGCCATCTGATGGCCGGTCCGGTAGTGCAACTGTTGGGGAAGCATCTTCATCAGGAGGTCATGGTGTATTCACAGGTACGGCCTACTGAGGTGCCTCCCCTCTTGGACTTCTTGTCACTGTACGAGAAGTTCTGCACCACAACGTTCTGCACCCTCGAGTCCCAACCACATCCAGGGTCTATTGCCCTCCGTATTCTGTCGGACGTTCGGGAATGCGCTGATTTCGGCCCAACTATTCTCCCTGTTCTCTCATTGACACTCCTACCAACCCACCCTCTACAATCGCGAAGTTTGGCCCTCAAGGCCTTCCATAGACTCATGCCCTGGTGGTTTTCGACGCAGGTGCAGAACGTCCTGTACAAGGACCTCGATAAGCTCCTTCAAGCAGTCGATGACCCGTTCCAGCTCGGTTCAACTCCACCTCGCCAGGATTGCGTTTCCCCGAAGAGACCCTATCGTGAGGCCATGTACTCCATGGTTGCCCTGATTGAGTTCGCGTCATCAAATCTGTGGCAAAACCACCTTCGCCGCTCGAACTTCACCTCCTGTGAAGAGGTCCTGTCTACAGAAGAAGGGAGAAGGACTGCTATCCGCTGCATGCTTCATACGGCGCAGTTCATTTGGCAAGCGTTCCTTCACACACCCGCCAAGATCATTGCAACCATCAGGCGCCTTGAAGAGCTCCAGTGTTTGAACACAGCTGAAGTCGTCATCATGTGGGCCTGGACCGCTGGTGTCGTGGACGCGGTGGATCATGATGGTTGGGGGTTGGTTGGAGATGATACATTCCGGTTCTATCAAACTCACGGAATGGGACGCTTGGCCGCCCTGAAACGACATATCACTGACACGACCATGGAGTCCGAACACCTCAGGTTTCTCAGGATGCACTACGAGAGTCCTCCGTGTCGAATGGGGAGCGTCAAACGACCTATTCCGTTCTCGCGAGAGTCACATACAGAACCCAGACCCACGGACTGGACCGATCTTCGTGTTTCTCGGGTTTGCCAGCTGAGGAGGTTGTATCACCTATTTGGGTATGATCTTGTGACGTGGAAGGAGAAGGTCGCAGCTGAGGAGGGGGTTGTAACTGAAGGGGTAGATGAAAAAATGGACGTGTCGCCAGGACATCCTATCCCGTTAGTGAACTGGGCGTGCGATTATCCGTAGGATTACAGCGAGTGCGACGTTCTATTCACACTTTATCAGTCTCCAAACCATCGGTTCAACATACTTAAAAGCGCCTTTTCGCCGGGATCAAGTTCAATGTACTCCAATCCCCCCACGCATCATTCCCATACCGTTACACCCGCTGACATAGTGGAAACGGCTGGCGTGATCAGGGCTGTTTCCTGTATCGTGAGGTTCGAGTCACCATGGTGAGCTACATTCGACGAGTCGGCACGCAACGACCGGAGCTCCGCCCCGTGCTTATCGTCTTTGAATTCGAGGGATCTGTCCAAATGAACAAGGCAAGATCTATCATCACCACCGGGTCGTCTTTATTGTCAGTCGCGAACGGGTTTTGAATACACGGGGAAGGAATAAACAGGAAGAACGAAAGCTACCTAAACGGAGAAAGCGTGCAGATAGGGTTTTACACCTATAAATACAAAGGTTACGAATACAGTAGTATATTTAGTGGTTGAAACAGCGCAGAGGAAAGGATAAATTAAACTTGGTCGTGAGGTTCTCATCTTTGAATCGTCACCTGGACCGATCCCCTCATGAGGGCCACTCGGGGTTGGGTAACGGCCACAGTTCTCATCGCAGGTGCGCAGTCGCGAAGTCTACCCGTAGCGTTGTCCAGTTGCAATGGAGACGGTCGGAGTTTCTTGTTCCTCGCACTCCACCTCCGTTCGTTCGGCTTCACAGGGGATTGTGACCGTGACCCCGAATGAGAGAGCCCCATCATGGAATGCAAAGATGAAAGAGGTTGAATTGCCGGCAATTCTTGGAACGTTTGGTTCATGGCTGGCGCGTTTGTCGAAAGCGGAGTGGGTAATCCACCAACTTCCAGCATCGAAAATCGAGTGGTTTCGGAGTTGTTTGACATTGAGTATGAGGCGGTGGGGTGGAAATAAAATGAGGAGTCGGCCGTCCTCGAGCGCGTGACTGGTCGTGAGGGGTTGAGCGGACTGAGAGAGTCTGGAACAGAGACTGTGGATGTGGCTCTACGTTTTGATGTAGTTTTCGTTCTTGCGGTGACGGGTAAAGGGAGAATAAGCTCTCTGAGCTTCGAGGTCTTCTCTGGCCAGGCGATGTAAGAACTCGGAGAGTATGGAAAGAGGCCTTTGGAGGAACTGCGTTGCAGGGCGTGAGAGGGGTTCGACCGTGTCATCAGAAGAAAAGAGGCAAACCTTAAACCGGACGATGGCAAGGGGGACGCAAGCAACATCCCTTTCGTGAACTTTTGGTTCCTCCCCGGGAGGATTCTGGACGGAATTATGCTTATTATAGCCTGGCTGACCCTCCTGTACTCCTCTACCGCATCCTCGCCGAAGCCCAAGAATATGAAGAAGATGATTGAGGACACAGGAATCGTCCACCAGGACAACAACATGAGGGCACGCGACTGTCGGCTCATTAACATCCAGACGTAGACTTCGGGACTGTTCCAACCCGAATGGACGTGCTCCCAGCTGACCCAGGGGCGGAGACCGTGGATAGAATATTCCCAGATCGTGAGTGGTGTCAAAACCGTGACCCAGAGCACGAGAGTTGCTGACATCGCAATGAGTCGCACATATCGGCTAGTCGACATAGGGGAGCTGGAAACCTGCAGAACGCTTGAGAAGACGACGCGCATCTGCACGAAATGGTATAGCGCGATTCCTGATGAAGTGTCAGGCGGATGCTGCGGATAGGTGTCGAATCCACGCACCGGCATACACCAAGGTCCCAAGAGATAGTAGTAGAGGCGGGAGCCAGACGATGAAAATACCGGGGATCGAAGCGTATGTAGTTGGTTGGCAGCCGATGTACTGGACAATGGTGTACCTGCGATCTTGGACGATGTAGTCTAGAGAGTCGGGTTAATCTTTCAGATGCCCTCGGGAAAGGAGAGTCGGATGGCTTACGAAGAGCCATGAAGATTATCGGAACCCCCCAGCAAAACCCAAGGTCAAACATAGCGATTCTTCTGCGGCCTTTGTGATCCAACCCGACGCTTTGGTTCCCTCCAATCAAAGCGAGGTGCTTGCATATGCAGAGTGTACACGCTGGTAACGCGGTCGAAGCTCCAATAATAAGTTTTGCGGCTGTACGACGAACGAGATCGAGGTATAAGCAAGACGCATCGTGCGTTCAAAACGAGGCACTCACAGATATCACACCATACGGGTACGCCATCCCAGACGTTGTCGGACCAGACCAGGCTGTTCGCTCCATACACGACGTTCAAGGTGAAAAGCCACGCAATCAAAGAGAGAGTCGGGACGCTTCCAGCGCGCCAATGCCAGCAGAGGGGGACCAGAACGAGGAAGGCGGCGACGAAGGCACCAGCCGGGAGGATTGGGTAGCGCATGGCGCGTGTGCAGAAGAGGAATACGGGGGATTCAGAATGCTCCCCATATTAAGTATCTCGTTGGGCACTTTGGGTGAGCGAGAATACAATGAGTCTTTCGGACTCCGAAAAAGGAAAACAATGGCTCGGGCCTCGGATTACATAAGCGTCATTCATCGGCTAATCAAACCCGCCTCCCGCGCGCTTCACATTCAGTTCCCCGGGCGGCTTCTGTCAACACATCCCCAAATAACCGTTTCGTTCCGTCCTGTTCCCTCTCGACGGAATCAAGGATACGTGGATACGATACGTGTTTCTGTATTCAAGTGGAGTTCCTGCACCTTGCAAGACCGCAACATGCGCTCCATGCTCGCGAAGACATCAAAGTAGGAAGCCTTGCAGTTTTGGTCGAGTTCTGGGTGCGCTGCGGAAGCTTTGAATTTGAACTTTCCAATATCACACCCCGTGTTAGAATGGACCTCGCAACCTGGGAGGCAATTCGGTCCACCTCGCGTGCCCTGAGCTTACAGAAAAGCTGGATCCTCCGGCTTGGGTTTTGCCGAACAAGGGGGAGAAGAAATTTCGGGGATACGAGCGCAGGATTGACCACCTCTGCACCAAAACAAGGTAAATGGATCACGCAAGCCCGACATACTGAAGGTGCAACGTGATAATATCTAAAAGTGAGTAGACAGGTCGTCGTACAATCGCGAAATGCTTCTGACGTGAATGGGATCGGTAGCGCCCAGGTTGGTCATAGCCTAACCACATTTACAACGAAATTTCACCGAGATAATGCCGCTTCTAGCCGTCAGTAGCGAGTACACTCAACATTTCGCGATGATGGATTGTTCGTTGGCCTGAGGAGACAATGTTTGTGGCAGCAAGTCGTGCCGGTCGGGGTGACAATTAGTTACCATTTTTGGACGATTGTTTGGCGATCAGCCTGGGGACCAAACAAATCAATCAATGACGCCCGCAACCGTACCTCCCGACGCCGAGGCACTCGACCCGTTCCATTGTCCCTCCTGTAGGCCAGGCTAAGGGTAGACAGGATTGTGCCATTTGTGGACGTAACGTTCAAGTGCCCATAATCAAACACTACGATACGTAACGCGCCAGCGTACTTGTAAAGGTTCAGACCCTAACGCGACTCAGTCCTTGACCTCTCTGGCAGCGAGCAGCCTCTCGCTAACCAATTATAATCCTTCCTAACGGTATCTCGTACAGTTACGCTGGTGGATATTGATGTAGCCGGAAAGCACGTCCATAATCATAACATCACTATCACGCCGAGCGCTCAAGTAGAAAGATTTTCTGCCCACGTGGCTCAGAGAATGGAAGTCGAGGCGGGACGCAGGCATAAAGGTGGTTTTGTAATCTCCGTGCTTGGTGAATCACTGGGGCTTACAAGAGCGGTCGCTGCTGCCCCTCACGATTGTCGATTGTTGTAACCAACAAAAGGTACAAATCCACAATACAACAAATTGCCTAGCGCATACGTGAGAGAAAGCAAAACACATGTGGAATACGGGAAGAGCGGGACACGGAAAGAGAGTGACATGAAAATAAATGTGTCGCATACGATAAATAAAAACGAATTCCACTAACGACCCACGACTTCAAATCAAGGGTTATAAATGGTCCTGCCACGAACCTCACGAGAGAAAGCGACAATGACCGGCGCGGAAGTCTTCTTCCCCACTCCCCTACTCTTTTTCTTTCCTCTCCGCCTCTCAGTTTTCACCTTCTTGCTACCATGAATCGCCTCTTCCGCGAACCGCTCCATGAGCCGAATGCGCAACTTCTCCTCAATCCTGGAAAATTCGAATTCCTGAGCGTAATCATCGAGGTCGAATTGCCTCGGAGGGCTAGGCGGATAGTAGGTGTAATCTCCCCACGGCCACGGATTCCTCGTCTCGACACCATTCGCATCGACCTCAGTCTCGAACTTTGTGGCGTCGAGTAGAGAAAGGGAAGTTGGCTCAACCTCCCATTGCGTCTCTGCGTCCCCGACCGTACTAGTTGGACCTGTGGAAGAATCGTAAGAGGTCGAAGGGGAGCTGGATCCAGCATCAACTGTTTGGCTGGCAAATGTTGAAGTTTCGTAGTCGAGGTTTAGGTATTCGGAGGCGAAAGTCATGGCTGCTTCCCCGAACAGCTCATCCGGATCTACAAGCTTCCCGACAGTTACTGGGGCATATAAGGCTTGTGAGACGTAGTGAGATTCTGTGGTGAAGTCGTGACCGCGTTGGGGCAGAGGGTGTCCGCCATCGGTACCGTTATCCATGGAATCCTGGTCAATGGTCGGCGGTGGATGAAGGTCTTCTTCATCGTCGCTATCAATGTTCTCCAACCACCGCTGAAAATAGGGTGGCAGGGTGGAAATAATTGATGGGAGTTTGGGGCGAGCTGATAAGGGATGGTCCGTCAGTAAACGCTCAGTAGATCTCTTGAAATTGGTAAGTATCTCACCATCCGCAGCACCCCGCTCATCGCGGTCAACGTCGTTGTATTGTCCAGGTGATCGTGGTTTTGGTGTTTTGGTGTGGAGGTATCGGTTGCAGGCATCTTCAAGGGTCCTTAATGGGGAGTATGTATCGCCAGCGACATGGTGGAAAGAATCGTCGTGATGGGAAATAGAAAATATTGTCGGCATTGGGGCGATATGAAAGAGGAATAAATGCGGTGGGTGTAGCGACGTGAAAGCGAGAGCAGCAGAGAGGCAAGTGAGGTGGAGGGGACCGGGTGGAGGGGAGGAGGGAACCCAACTCTGGGTTTCACGCACCGCACGCCGGTGGTTTAAGTAACGCGCAGAAGCGCGCGGGAGAGATGATGAGGAACGATCGAAGCGCCGGAAACAAATTCGGTAAGATTGGGCAAGGTCAAAGCAGAACCCGATGGCCTGAATGGTCAACGTTTCAGGTGGCCACGTTGTAGGCGATATTACCCAAATGGTCGACGCCATGGCGTCCTACAGCCATGCCCGTCCCCCGTATATGCACTCCTGCCCACAGGTTAAGTACGTGATTTGTGGCTGCATGCGGCTTGTCAGTGATCTTGGGTTTTGAAATTGAGGCCACGGTCCTTGGTGCATGTGGGAATTGAACATGGTGGCCCCGTACATGGAGTCCAGACCCTTATCCACCGAGCTCTGTGTTCGGTAAGTAAACGCGGATGGGTGTATGGGCGTGCCTCACCCTCTTTTGCCAATCCCGAGACACGCACGGTGACCATCCACCGGCCGACACCGCCTGGGAACGGTCGCGTCTTCAGGACACGAGTTGCAGTGCCCTACTACAACACTGGCAGGGGGACTGGCTAGGAGACACCTGCCACAGGTGTCTTGACGTTGTAATACTCTCCTTCACTTGCACTTCTACCGGCCCGGCGAACGCGTACTATGGGCCCATTTCAGCTGGGTTCTGCATGCTTAGACCATCACTTACCGGCGCGTACAACGGAATCACGTCTTCTCTAAAATGCTGCTGCAGCCCAATGCAGCCCCTTGACGCGAGGGGAATGGGTGACGTCATCATCAACCGACCCAATGAGTCCCCCGCCCTCTCCATTCGAGAGTGAAATAGTTAGATATGACATATACGCCAACACAAGTGTCATCAAAGCGCTTTGTAGCCTCGAATAGAAGAGGGTATCTTCCTTTGGAGGGCGCCGTGACCGCTAATCCATGCCATGGTAGAGTTGGGCCAACTGCCGTGCCCCGCCGCCACGCCATTGCACCACCCCTAAGACGTTACATACTGTGTGTTCTGTGGTCAACGTCTTCCGCGGTGACGGGAAACAGTGTCCGACCTTGCGCGGTCAGATAGTTGACGTCATAGCCTGTATTCCAAAATCTGGGGGCCGGTCAGTCTGAGGTGAGCAGATTTGCGGCCACTCTGACCGTTAAAGTAGTCATCGAGTACTCAGAAGTGGGGAGAAAGTGCCTTCCGACGGAGTAGCGGATTGACGTATGACGTGGTCAACTGCTGCGGGCCCGCGCCGATAGCTCCGAAGTAGCGGTCGTGGGAATTTGTGGCCGCCACAATTGCGGGGGCATCCGGCGCCGACGAGAATCTCAGTCTGATCATCCCCTTGCCATCGTCGGTGGGCCTGAACATCTAATACCTCTCTCAACACAGACACCGGTCTACTGGACAACCTCAGAGGTCGGGTTTGGTGAGCCTCTTCTTGGAAGGGCTGCCTGGATCCACACTGATCTACACAGAAGCTTTTCCTAGGGATCGCCGGGATTGACTCTGGACGCGAATTTGCGCGTTGAGGGAGAGGATTTTGCGGGATTCAAGTGGGGAATCGATCACTGTAAAGCTGGCCGAAGACAACGTCCTGCAAGGCGCGCGTCCCATCACTCAGGCGTGTTCATGTCGAACGCGAGTTAATCACCATCATCGATTCGAGTTTGGATATATGGGCTCATGGGGGCGAAGGGGCTGCACATTTGCGGCCTTAAAGTGAAACTCATACCTGTCGGTTATTAATGGTCAGAACAAAAGTGTAACCGACCGCCCCCAATCATCTATAATTCCAAGGAAAACATACATGTGATGCTAAGACACGCCGTTCCAAGGGCTGTAAAAATATTGCAAACAGTATATACGCGGAATTACAATCGATTATAATCAAAGAAAGCTGTGGTACCCCGCCAGCGTCTCCGATCATAATATCTTTTTTTCTGATATGGTAGAATGCGAATCAAGGCTCCCGATACGCCATCGTGTCAAGCCCAGTCTAAGAAGAAACTGTGGACGTGTTCCATTGTAGGTCAACAGACCAACAACGCGTCGTAAGGTCCCACAACCTGTCCGAGACACGTTTCCTCCAGTCCTGTCCATCCGGGCGACGCGGGTGCTGTCTCTTGGTGATCTTTGCGTGAACGACCGCGGCGTTCTGAGAGAGGTTGGAGAACGGTTCTTCCTCCGTAATGCATTCGAGTATCGACATCGCGAACGAGTATGTGTCAGAACGCGTCGCTGGAGAGCCATCGTTGCCTTCATGGAGCTCGGGGGCTGAAAACCTGACAACGTCTCCGGACTAGACCGACCCTGTCACTGCGTTTTTGGTGATGTCCTTCACGACCATTGTGATTCCGAAGTCACAGATCTGCGGTTCACCCTTACCAGCAGTAAGTGGTCAGCTCGTGGTCTATGAACCGAACGTGAACGCAGAGCTCACCTCATCGGAAACAAACACATTTTTCTGCGTCCCTTCAGTCAATGGGCCTTCACAGGAGACGCGAAGAACTTACGCATTTGACTGTGGAAAAGGTTAAATCGGGTACGCTGGACAAATTATTGTCGGACTTACCGTTCCCGTGCACGATACCCCGCGAGTGGAGGTAAACCAAGCCGGCGGCGGAACCACGCAACTAGATGACAAGTGAGACTCCAGCTCTTCGTACAAGCTATGACGTGGCCTACCAGATAGTCTTTATTCGCCTGAGGATTACTCTTGACGTAGACAAGCAGATTTCCGTTTTCGCACCACGATGATACCTAAGGAACTTGAATCAGCCTAGTGTCTTCCCTGGTGAAATCTTCCACTCACCATATAGAGGCGTGATCCGATGGTGATTGTCCCGCAGTACCTTCCTCCGGAGAATTGGTTCCTCCCTGGATTCCCAACTTCTCCGTCCAGTCGCTTGGTTGGGGGTGCTTCGACTTTGACTGGCCGACTCTCTTGTATCCCATGTTCCGTGGTACGACATGGTG
>Ga0307513_10001201_pt1 | contig 37661 bp, 32 predicted proteins | sample 15_EM_MG_FD_202174 | JGI IMG/M metagenome (GOLD analysis project Ga0307513, IMG submission 202174) | Populus trichocarpa ectomycorrhiza microbial communities from riparian zone in the Pacific Northwest, United States - 15_EM | ecosystem: Host-associated > Plants > Roots > Unclassified | place... | reverse complement strand
CCGCACATTTTCGGTGACCCGACGTCCGATCTTTGACCGATCTCACCCGACGGCTCAGAGCAACGAACCGGGCACGTCGACGCCTACGAGCAGTACCCGACCGAGATCGACGGCGTGCCGGAGGGATCGTATGAGATTCGGAGCGGTGTTTCCGACGCAAGAGATCGGGACGGATCCGGTCGCGATCCGCGATTACGCCCAAGCCGTCGAGGAACTCGGCTTCGACCACCTGGTCGCGTATGACCACGTCCTCGGCGCCGTCCGGGAACCTCGCGACCGACCGCTGGCGGGACCGTACGACGAGAACGACCCCTTCCACGAGCCGTTCGTGCTCTTCGGCTACCTCGCGGCGGTGACAAGCCGGCTCGAGTTCGTCACCGGCATCCTCGTCCTCCCGCAACGCCAGACCGTCCTGGTCGCCAAGCAGGCTGCGGAGGTGAGCCTGCTGTCGGGAGGCCGGATCCGGCTCGGCGTCGGGACCGGGTGGAACCACGTGGAGTTCGAGTCACTCGGTGCCGACTTCGACGCGCGCGCTCGGATGCTCACCGAGCAGATCCCGCTGCTGAAGCGGTTGATGACGGAGCCGATCCTCGACTACGCGGGCACCTTCCACCGGGTTGACCGGGCCGGCATGCTGCCTCGCCCCGCGAAGCCTGTCCCGATCTGGTGCGGCGGCAGCAGCATGCCAGCGCTCAAGCGCGCCGCCGAGCACGCTGACGGTTTCATCTGGGGGTCTTGCCGACCGACCGTCTACGAGCAGGCGCCGCTGGTACTCGAGATGGTTGCGGCGAATGGGCGCGATCCCCAGCAGTTCGGCCTCGAGGCCATGGTCGACTACAGCGCGGGCGAGGCGGAGTGGGAGCGTGCCCTCCAGGAGTTCGCGAAGGTCGGCGGCACGCATTTCTCGTTTCGGACCATCAGCGCCGGGGCGCGCTGGATGAAGATCGATGCCCCGGGTTTCACCTCCACGGCGCAGCACATCCAGGCGCTGGAGCGGTTCTCTGCGATCTGCATGTCGTAGCTAAGCGCTACAGCCGTAGATCGTGATCAGCTCTTGAGCAGGTTCTGATAGCAGGCGCCGCTCGGTACCGGTGACGCAGGACAGCCCACCGTGAGCCCCAGCCGTGGCGCCAGTGCCGTCGCCACCACCTCGCCGTGCATGGACTGGAACGGGCCGACCTGCTGGTCGATGCCGTTCTGCACTTCCACGCCGGAGCGGCCGACCTATCAGTCATCGGTCCCCGCATCGTTTGTCGATGTCGCGCTCACGTAGTCCATTGACCGGAGAGGTATGCGGGAGGGTGCGATCCGACTAATTATTTCCTGGCGGGCGGCCCTTCTGCGGGCCTTCCCTGCGCCATCGAGCAGCGGCCGGTCCACGTACTCGAAGTATCTCGGAATACGGTTGTCCGTGAGTCGTTGCCGCAGGAACCCGCGCATGCGGTCGGGTCCGATCTCGCGGCCACCCTCAGTCTCGATCAAAGCATAGGGCACCTGGCCGAGAGCAGCGTCCGGGACGCCGACGACCAGGCAGGAGCGCACACTTGGATGCGCGGAGAGTGCCGATTCGACCTCAGCCGGATAGACCTTCGAGTCGCCCACATCGAACATGTCCACGCGCCGATCGCTCAAGTAGAGGAATTTGTCCTCGTCGAAGTATCCGAGGTCGCCGACCGTTTCCCATTCGCCGTGTTTCTCCGGTATGGCGCCAATATAGCGATAAGTGGGACCGTCGCTCGGCCGCAGGAACAGCTCGCCGATCTCTCCTGGAGCGCAGACGGATCCGTCGGACCGTCTCGCTTCGATCTGGCCGAAGGCCACGGTACCGACCGAGCCCGGGTGTGTCATCCAGTCGAGGCCGTTGATGATTGTGCCGGCCTGCTGCTCGGTGGAGCTGAAGTACTCCCAGATCCGGTCTGGACCCACGATGTCGATCCATGCCCGCTTCACGGCCGGTGGGCAGGACGCCGCGCCGTGCCAGACGCGGCGAAGGGAGGAGAGATCGTGCGCAGAGGGATTCTTGCGATACTCGATCAGGACGCGCTGGAGAACCGCAGGCACTGTGGAGACGAAGCTGATCCGGTGCTCTGCGATCAGCCGCAGCATGTTCCGTGCGTTGAATTTCGGCAGCACCACCAGATGCTGGCCGAGGGATAGCCCGAGCAAGGACGACATCAGGGCGTTGTTGTCCGACAGCCGATCCGTGACCAGCTGTGTCTGGTCCGGTTCGAATGCGAAGGTTCGACCGAGTGCGGCGAGGTCCACCTGACTGTTGCTCGTGGCTTCGATGAGCTTCGGTGTGCCGACGTTTCCCCCTGAGGCCATCGCCTTCCACGCAGGGGAGACCACCTCGGGGAGCGGCCCGTCGGAGAATCCAGCCGGCCGATAGCCGGCAGGCACGCTGGCGCCGGTGGTGGCGAGATCGGTCCGGCCGACGATGAGTGCCCTCGGCGTGAGAGCGAGGATGTCGTCGAGTTCTGACCGGGACAGGAGCGGTGGCAGTGGTTGGGGTATTGCCCCGAGTTTCCAGACCGCGAGTGTTGCCTGGTACCACTCGATCGAGTTCGGCAGCATGATCGTCACGTAGTCGCCTGTGGCCACTCCGAGTCGTGCGTATGCCCTGGCCAGTCGGTTCGAGGACAGGTCGAGTTCGCGGCGGCTGATGGTGTCGCCGCAGCAGGTGACAGCAGGAGACCAAGGCGACGTCCTGGCCAGCTTGGCGAACTGCGTCGGTATCCCAACCACGGCATCCTCCTACTCGCCCGCTGGCACGGCATCGTCACTCGCGATTGAATTACAGCTGTGGAAAGTGCCGGATCCGTCGTAGGCGATCGATATCAACGGTCATATAGGAATTGGTTCGCCGGCCGAGATCAAATACTGCGCCGCGCCGGGATGGCGCTGGTGTACGACTGGCTGTTTCCGCAGAGCCACGAGCGCCCGAACGCTGATCGGATCACCGCGGAGCTGGCCACATTCCTGCTCGACCGTGGCACGCGCCGCCCGGTCGCACCCGTCAGCGAGTCGGCCATGCACGACGGGGAGGCCGAATAGAAGAGGTTGCCGAGCCATCTCTCCTCGCAGTTCGCTCCGGCGCACCTCATGTGCCGCACCTCTATTTGGCGGTGAAGCCTGCGTCCACGGGGAGGGTGACGCCGGTGACGAAGCGCGCCTCATCGGACACCAGCCAAGCGATCGCGTTACTGACATCGATCGATTCGATCACAGAGACAGGCATGAGGTTCGACATGGCTTCGTCCATGGCGGGATTGTCCACCATGAGCGCACTCATCTGCTCGTTCATGATCATCGGCGTCTTCACGCCGGTCGGGTGAACGCTGTTCACGCGAATTCCATGCGGGGCGAGCCAGTGGTTGAACGAACGCATCAGTCCGACCACTCCGTGTTTCGAGGCACTGTATGCGGTCATGGCTCCGCCGCCCCCTCCCCTCCCGGTCAGGCCCTGGGTGGAGCTGATCAGAACGATCGATCCTCCGCCGCCCGCCTCGATCAGAATCGGCGCCGAGACGCTCACCGTGTTCCACGCGCCGACGAGGTTGACATCGATGACGTCCCGGAAAGCGGTGTCGCGGTCCGCGGGACTGGATATACCGAGTATTCCGGCGTTGGCAACCACGATGTCGAGGCCACCCAGCTCTGCCGCGCCGGCCGTCACCGCAGCATTCAACGCCGCAACGTCGCGAACGTCGGCCTTCGTTGAGACGATGTGACGGCCTAGGCTTTCCACCTCGGACACGGTCTGTTCAAGGTCTGCTGAAGTCGCCATGGGGTAGGCCACGCTGTCGATCTGCCGACAGATGTCGATTGCAATGATGTCGGCACCTTCCTGCGCGAGCCGCACGGCGTGACTACGGCCCTGGCCGCGCGCGGCACCGGTGATGAATGCGACTTTCCCATCGAGCTTACCCATGTGCCCGAGGGCTTTCGGGGGATGTAACGGCGCATGATTCTGTGGCAACTCCAAACCGTGCGAGATCCGCAATACTTCTGAATGTGAATCGCTCCGTTACGGTCAACGGCATAATTCCTCCGGGTGTCGAACAGCGGCGGCCGGTGTGTACGTCCGTCTTTCGTCGGTGTCGGACGTTGTCAGGGCGTCTTGCGTCGCCACAAGATCGGGCTGATTCAAACGGTGCACTCGCCAGCCGTGCCGAAGTCGCCAGCCCCAGACAGGCTGCTCAGAAGCGGATCATCCCGCGCATGATCGTGCCGTTGAGCAGGTCGTCGTATCCCTGGTTGACCTCCTGCAGCGAGTAGGTCTTCGTGACGAGCTCGGCCAGCTTGAGGTCGCCCGACCGGTACAGCGACAGCAGCCGTGGCAGGTCGGCGTGCGGGTTGCAGCCGCCGAACACGTTCCCGACGATCTCCTTCTGACTGAGGATCAGGTCGATCAGCACGATGTCGACGTTGGTGATGTTCGGGTTCGCCACCGATGTCAGGCAGGCGCGGCCGCCCTTGCGGGTGAGCGCCATGAGCGGCAGCAGCATGTCGCCTGTCATGAGGCTCGCCGTCATGATCGTCTTGTCGGCCATCACGCCGCGGGTGAGATCACTGACGAGCGGCATCGCCTCCTCCATCGACGCGACGGAGTGGGTGGCGCCCAGCAGTTCGGCCTGCTCGCGGCGGAACGGGATCGGGTCGACGGCGACGATGATCTCCGCGCCGGCGATGCGGGAGCCCTGAACGGCGCTGGAGCCGAGCCCGCCGGTGCCGACGACGACCACGGTGTCGCCCGGCCCGACCTGCGCCCGGTTCACGGCTGCACCGAACCCGGTGGTGACGCCGCACCCGACGAGCGAGGCCAGCTCGAGCGGGATGTCGTCGTCGATCTTCACGCAGGAGTCCTGGTGCACCACGGTGTACGGACTGAAGGTGCCCAGCAGTGACATCCGCCTGAGGCCCTGGCCGCGGGCGTGCGTGCGCGGCTTCCCGTCGGTGATCGGCAGCCCATCGATGATGAGGGCGCCGTAGTCGCACAGCACCGAGACCCCGCTGGCGCACCAGCGGCAGTGCCCACACGCCGGGATGAACGCCATGACGACGTGGTCGCCCGGCTTGAGGCGGGTGACACCCGCCCCAACCTCCTCGACGACGCCGGCGCCCTCGTGCCCACCGATGATTGGCGCCGGGGTGGGCAGGTCGCCCTTGACGACGTGGTCGTCGGAGTGGCACAGCCCGCTGGAGGCGAGCTTGACGCGAACCTCACCCGGCTGCGGATCGTCGAGCTCGACTTCCTCGACGCTCCACTGCTTCTCGCCCTCCCACAGGATCGCGGCTTCGGTCTTCATGCGTGGAGCACTCCTTCGTCAGCAGTGACGGGGGTGGGGACGCGGTAGAACTGCAGGTGCATCTCTTCGAGCGCGCGGTTGGAGATTCCGACGGCCTGGCGGACGACCGTGCCCGGCTTGACCTGAGTGGTGACTCCGGGCCAACTCGAACGGTGACTCGTCGCGTCTGCCGGAGCGCCGGCGCACGGCGAGTGGCTCTCTCGCCGTCCTCGGGCAGCCCCGCAACTCGCGGTGTCCTGGGTGCGGACGCGACCCATCTCCGAGACCGTGCAGGTAGCGAAGGAACTCGTCGAGGTCGCGGCGCTTCCACTCGGGATGGCACATGCGCTCCTCGACTTCTGCCGGGCCCAGGCGAGCTCGTCGTCGAGCTGCTCACAGTGGTCCTCGTCGAACGAGTTCAGCTTCTCGGGCGGTGTGGACGACTTGGGGTTCGGTGAAGGCCAGCAGGCCCTCGACGCCGTTCTCGACGCCGACACCACTCCACTTCGAGCCACTGAAAGGCACGGTCGGCAGCAACGCCGCATGGGTGTTGACGAAGGTGGTGCCGCACTCGAGTCGCTCCGCGACGGCTCCGGCGGCGTCGATGTCCGTGCCCCACACCGAGCCGCAGAGGCCGAACATCGTGGAGTTCGCGCGCTCTACGGCGTCGTCGATGTCGGAGTAACGCAGCACCGGCAGCACCGGCCCGAACTGCTCCTCGACGACCACCCGCGCGTCGTCGGCGACGTCGGCGAGGATCGTGGGCGCGAAGTAGTACCCTGGCCCGTCGACGGGCCCGCCCCCGGTAGCCACCCGAGCGCCGCCGGAGATGGCTGCGGCCGCGAGGGCGGTGACGCGCTCGTACTGCGGCCGGGTCGACAGCGGCCCCATCTGCGGTCCCACCTCGATCGTCGCTGCGGCCGCGGCGAACGCGTCGACAGCCTCGTCGTACAGCGCGTCGGGCACGTAGATCCGCTTGGGCAGGGCGCAGGCCTGGCCGGTGTTGAAGAAGGCGACGCCCAGGATCCGCGGGACCGCCGCCGAGAGGTCCACATCCGACATCAGGATGGTGGCGTCGTTGCCGCCCAGCTCCAGCGTTACCCGCTTGAGATCGGCACCGGCCGAGGCGGCGACGCTCTTGCCGCCGGCCACCGAGCCGGTGAACGTGATCTTGCGCGGGGTGGGGTGCGCGGCCAGTGCCCGGCCGAGGTCGTCGCCGCCGGTGACGACGTTGACCACCCCGGGCGGCAGCACCTCACCCATGATCCGGCCCAACCGCAGCGTGGCCAGCGGCGTGAACGGCGAGGGCTTCAGGACCATCGTGTTGCCGGCCAGCAGCGCCGGCGCGATCTTCCACATGGCCAGAGCGAGTGGGAAGTTCCACGGGGTGATGGCGGCGACCACGCCCAGCGGCCGGTGCGCCACCTCGATCAGGGCGCTTGCGTCGTCCTGCAGGACCCGGCGCGGGATCACCATGTCGGCGAAGACCTGCAGCCACGTACCGCAGATCGGCGCCTCGCTCGCGGCGAGCGGCGTCGGCTTGCCCGTCTCCAGGACGAGGTCGGCGGTCAGTTCGTCGCCGGCCGCGGTGATCGCCTCGGCGAGGCGCAGCATGGCCTTGCGGCGCTCGTCGATGTCGACGCGCCAGGCCCGGCCCGCTGCGTCGGCGGCGGCGAATGCGTCGTCGAGCTGCTGGGGAGTGCAGTCCGGGGCCTGCGCCGCGCAATGTCCCGTGGTCGGATCGACCACGTCGAACATCGTCGAACTGCTGACCTGCGCACCGTTGATCGTCATCGAGGGCATGTATCGCCGTCCTCCTGCCGGGCCGACTGTGACCGGCGCCATGGTGTCGAGATGAACTAACGACGTTCGATAGTGGTGACCAGCTCCGCTCGTGTCTGGTCTTCGCCTTGGCGAACCGAGCACGTTCGTTCACGTTGCGCGGCGATCGCACCGCTCTCGTCTGTGTTGCTGTCGGCGCTCACTGGCCACCAATGTGCTGTCGCTGGCCAGTGGCGGCTGCGGCCAGGATGAGGTCGAGGAAGCGGTGGTGGCGAACGGCGTGGTTGAAGTCGGGGACGGTGTGGACGTTCTTGGTCAGGTCGGAATGCAGTTGGGCGTATGCGTGGGCGACGGTGTAGGCCATCGTGTGGCGCGCGTCGGCAAGAGCGGGGACGCTCGTGTCGTAGTGCGCGGGGACTGGCAGATCGGACAGTTGCCGAACTTCTCCACGTGCGCCCTGGATGGTGATCTGGCCGAACTGGAGGTGCCCAGACTTGCCTGTGACGAGCAGGTCCCCTTCGGTTCCGTTGATCTCCCACAGGAAGTTCGTGGAGCGGGCGACCCCGCCGCGGTAGTGGACGGCGGCAACGGCGCCCGTTTCGAGGATCCCGGTCACCGCGATCTGGTCGTCGACATTGCTCGGGATCGTCTGTCCGGTCGTCTTGTTGCGGAGCTCGGTGTGTCGGTTGGCCAGGGTGGCGCTGAGTTCGGTGAACTCGCCCAGCACCGAGGCGAGTCCGTCCATGGTGTGGCCGAACGGGATGGACATCATCGTCGCCCCGTTGGCGCGGTCGGCCATGTAGGCGTGGCGGTCATCGAAGGTGGCGCCCCAGTGCGGGCCCGAGGCGATGACGCTGGTGGAGAGCACCTGCCCGACATAGCCGTCCGCGACCAGGTCGCGCAGGTAGCGGACCGGTGGAGCGAGACGGGCCTGGAGCCCGACGAATCCCCGAACTTTCCGCGAGACGGCGAGTGCGGCCAACTTCTCGGCCTCTGCGGTCCCGTTGCCCAGCGGCCACTCGCTCAGGACGTGCTTGCCAGCGGTAAGGGCGGCCGTGACCAGCTCGAGGTGGTGCGGCACCTTCACCGAGACGACTACCAGGTCCACCTCGTCCTGGGTGACCATTTCCTCGGCGTCGCCGAACGTCCGCGCGATGCCGAACTTCTGCCCGGCGGCCTTGGCCGACTCTGCGCTGGTTGCTGTGAGCGCACGCAGCTCGAAGGCGTGGGGGAGGGCGGCGAGTGCCGGGACATGCGCCATCGATGCCCAGCCGGCCGTGGCACTGAGCCCCACGATGCCGACGCCGATCGGGAGAGCAGGGACGGACGCCTGCAGCGACCCGGAGATGGTGGAGGAGGGGTGTGACGTCACAGCGGTGCCCTTCGTATGGGCCGGCGGCACAGCCGTCATCACCCGTGCATGACAGTGCGGTCGGCGTTGGGCCTGTCGACGTCGGAGACGCCCCATTCGACCAGCGCTTCCCGGGTGTGGGCCCCGAGCGCGGCGGGTGGCCGCTGCACGGCCGAGGGTGTGCGGCTGAATCGGGGCGCAGGCGCAGGCTGGGTGAGACCGTCGATCTCGACGAAAGTCCCGCGGGCGGACAGGTGCGGGTGTTGCGTCGCCTCGCGCAGCCCGAGGACGGGAGAGACACATGCGTCGGAACCTTCGAATACTTCCGACCACTCGCTGCGGGTCCGCTCGGCGAAGGCCGCGGCGAATCGCTCCCGCAGCGCGGACCAGTTCCGGGGATCGCTGCGGTCGCCGTCCTCGGCGTTGATGCCGAGCAGGCGCAGGAATTCGACGTAGAACTGGGGTTCGAGTGCCCCGACCGCCATCCACTCGTGGTCGCAGGTCTCGTAGACGTCGTACCAGGGCCGTCCGCTGTCGAGCATGTTGGTGCCGCGGGCGTCCCGCCAGTGCCCGGCGTGGAGCATGCCGTGCATGGGGGCGATGAGCGAGGCTGCGCCGTCGACGATCGCCGCGTCGACCACCTGGCCGCGTCCGGATCGTGCTGCCTCGTAGAGCGCCGCGAGCACGCCCATGACCAGATAGGTGGAGCCTCCACCGAAGTCGCCCACGACATTCAGCGGTATCGCTGGTGGGCCGTCGGCGCGTCCCATCGCACCGAGCGCACCGGTGATAGCGATGTAGCCGATGTCGTGGCCGGCCGCCCGAGCCAGCGGGCCGTCCTGACCCCAGCCCGTCATTCGGCCGTACACGAGGGCCGGATTGCGGGTCCAGCACACGTCGGGTCCGACACCGAGCCGTTCGGTGACACCGGGCCGATAGCCCTCCAGGAGAACGTCGGCACGCTCGACGAGCTTGAGTACGGTCTCGACGCCCTCAGGTGCGCGGAGGTCGACCGTGACCGACCGTTTGCCGCGCCGCAGGACGTCCTGCTCTGGGGGTACGAATGTGGCCGAGCCCTGCGGTCGATCGATGGACAGGACATCTGCGCCCATGTCGGCGAGCAGCATCCCGGCGAAAGGGCCGGGCCCGATTCCGGCGAGCTCGATGACGCGCAGTCCGGCCAGGGGCCCGTGCAGGGTCCGAGTTGGGCTGTCGTCCTGCTCCTGCTCAGCAGTCATCACACCTCCATCAACTCGTTGCTCGTCGTCGCTCACGTGACACCGTGAATCCCATCGATTCGAAGTCCCAGGTGTCGGGGCCATGGCCACGGTCGCGCAGCTCGTACTTGCGGATCTTCATGTTGGGCGTGCGCGGTAGTGCTTCCACGATGTCGACGTAGCGTGGCACCGCGTAGTAGGGGAGGGCGCTGGCGAATGCCTCGAACAGCTCCGCGGGCTCGAGCCGGGTTCCTGGCTCGAGGACCAGGACGGCTTTGATGTCGTCCTCGGACATAGATGAGGGCACGGCCAGGATTGCCGCGTCCGCAATCGCGGGGAGCTCCCGGATCGCGGCCTCGACTTCCAGCGAGGACACGTTCTCGCCGCGCCGGCGCACGCAGTCGTCGCGGCGGTCGATGAAGTGCAGGAAGCCGTCGGGGTCTCGTCTGCCGTAGTCACCGGTGTGGTGCCAGAGGCCGCGCCACGCGCGGACGGTGGCTTCGGGATTGCGCCAGTAGCCGTCGAACATCGCTGAGCTCGTTCGCGGTCGCACCACGATGTCGCCGACGGTGCCGTCCGGTACGAGTCGTCCGTCATCGCCCATGATGGCGACCTCGGTCAGCAGCGATGGTGGGCCCAGGCTGCTTCGATTGCGGGTGCCCTCCGGGTCGGCCAGGGTGATCATCATGCATTCGGTCTGGCCGTAGTGCTCGCTCAGGACCTCGACGCCGAAACGACGACTGAATGCGTCCTGGGTGGTTGCCGTCAGCGGGATCCATTCAGCCAGCCGCACCGTGTGGTCGCAGTCCGTGTCGTCCACGGGCCGCGCGAGTAGGGCATGCGCCATCGCGCCCGCTCCGACGATCACGGTCGTGCCGGTCGCCCGGACGTCGCGCCAGTAGGTCGTGGCGCTGAAGGTCCCGGGCGAGCGGTAGGACGCCCCGGCGTTGACGGCCACCATCACGATGTTCAGCGCTGCCCCGTGGAAGAGCGGGAACGCGCTGTGGACCACGTCCTCGGCTCGCACTCCGAATGTGGTGCCGTGGACGCCGCCGGCTTTGGCGAAGTAGCTGTGCGACATCATGCAGCCCTTGGCGGGACCGGTGGTTCCGGAGGTGTAGAGGATCGCTGCGACCATTCGTCCGTCGACCTGGGCAAACGGTTGCGGCCGTGCGTCGTCGATCGACGCCCATGGTTGGGTCGGCACCGTCACGTCGGGCAGGCCGTCACTGTCCTCGACGTGGACGAGCCACCTCAGCGACGAGCAATCGGTGAGCGCGGGGGCGCTCTCACGCCAGCCGGGACGGTCCACGACGAGCACGGTGGGTTCGGCGTCGAGGAGCTGATGGCGAAGGAACCGCCCCTTGAGAAAAGGGCCGAGGGGTACCCACACCGCTCCGACCGTGGCGGTGGCGAACATCAGTTCCAGACACTCGATCCGGTCGGTCATCAGTGACGCGACACGATCACCGGGTAGAACCCCGAGCCTGAGGAGCCCGGCCGCTCGCCGGTCGACGAGTCGGGCGAACTCCGTCCACGACATGCTCGTCGGACCGACCGATACGGTGCCGACACCGTCGGCGGCGTGTGTCAGCATGGCCCGAAGGGTCAGTTCCGCGTCGGACCTGTCGAACAGTGTCTTCTCGTCGAGCAGTAGGCCCGTCACCGGCCTACCTCTGCTCGCCGGGAACGAGCGGCGGCGCTACGTCCCGCAATACGTCCGTACGTCACGCAGTTCGCCCACGAGTTGCCGCTGCCGACATACGTGGCGCCGAGGACGCCGCCCGTGCATTCACCGGCGGCGAACAGCCCCGGAATGGGGAGTGTGCGACGGTCCTGGACGCGCGCCTCAGGGTCGATTCGCAGGCCGTGAGAGGTCACAGCGATGACGGACAACCGCAGCTCGGTCGCATAGAAAGGTCCCTGGTTGATGGGCCGAATCAGCCTCCCGTCCTTGAGGTAGTAGGGATCTCGCCCAAAGGCGGCGCCGATGTTGTACCCATCGACGGTGCCCTCGAGATTGTCGATCGGCACGCCGATCAGTTCGGCCAGTTCGGCGATGGTGGGCGCTTGGCGGACTACCCCCGCCGCGATCATCTCGTCGATCACCGGCTCGATCCAGTTCAGCTGGACCTTGGCGGCGGGGATGCTCTTCTTCTTGGTTGCCGCACCGCTCAGTGCGGCCCGTTTCGCGCCGTCGTCGAAAATGGCGTAGACCGGCCCTGGCTGAGCCTGGACCAGCGGTTGGGTGACGCTGTACGGAGCCGTCTCGTCGAAGAATCGGCGACCAGTGCTGTTGACGATCATGAGCCAACCCGGCACCGAGATCTCGAGGCGCTTCCCGAAGTCCGGCTCCAGCAGGAGTAGCCCGCGATTGTCGCCGATGAGCTGGGCGCCGATCTGGTCAGCCATGTCAAGTACGTCGCCGCGGGAACTCTCGGCCCCGATGTACCAGTTCCAGTCGCCGCCGGCAGCAGTGTCAGGGAAGTGTGCGGCCAACAGGTCGGGGTTCGCCCCGTATCCACCTGTGGCGAGCACCACCGCCGATGCGTGGACCTGGTCGTCATCAACCGCGACGCCGACCGCGACGCCGTCCTCCATGAGGATGCGATCGATCCGGCGATTGAGCGCCCATTCGATCGTCGGCCGCTGTCTGCATGCACGGTACAGGGCGTCGATGACACCGGTACCGCCGATTCCTTCGGCCACCGGAATGTGACACCGCGGCACCCGCTCGTCTCCGGAGTAGTACAACCGGTCCATGAACCGCACACCGTGCTCGACGAGCCAGTCCACAGACGGACCGCACTCATCGGCCAGTCTGCGGACGACCGCCGGTTCGAGCTTCCACTGGTTCAGCGACATGTAGTCGTGGAACAGGCTGTCGGGTGAGTCCTCGATGCCGAGCGCGGCCTGGAGCTTGGTGCCGGCGCCCATGATGATCCCGCCGGAGAGCCGGCTCGAGCCGCCGACGACCTCCTCCGAGTCGATGACCAGCACGCTTGAGCCTGCATCGGCGGCCTCCAGCGCGGCACACAGTCCGGCCGCGCCGGACCCCACAACAACAACGTCGAAATCAACCATGGAACCTCCCGAGACGTTTTCCTGCCGTGCGTTCTAATAGGAGCGGGGCAGGCTGAGCGCTTGAACGGACAGGTGGTTGAGCGCGAGCTCGCGCGTGACCGGAGCCGTTTTGAAGAAGCGGGTCATCAAGTAGCGCTCGATGAGCCCGGCATCGGATGTGTATCCCGATCCGCCGTGGACCTGGAGGGCTCGATCCATGGCGTTGAACCCTGCATCGGCGGCGGCGATCTTGGCTGCATTGGCCTGAGCGCCGGCGCTGCCGCCGTCGTCGAACGCGCGGGCGACGGCGACGTTGAGCGCCCAGGCGCATTCCAGGCTGACGTATGTCTCTGCGAGCGGGTGTTGGATTCCCTGGTATGTGCCGATGGGCACGCCGAAGACGGCCCGCTCGTTGGCGTAGGATATCGCGCGGTCGAGTCCCCAACGCCCAAGTCCAATGGCCTGGGCCGCGGTCAGGATCCGTTCGACGTTGAGGCCCGGGAAAATCGCCCGCATGCCACTTCCCGGCGTCCCCACCAGATCGGCGTCGTCGAGTTCGAGGTTGTCGATGTAGAGGGTATGGGGTTGTCCCGAGGACGTCTCGAACGCCATCCCTTGGGGTTGGGATTCGATGCGTTCACGGGGGTTGCGCACGATGAAGAGCGAGATCCCGCCCTCGCTCGGCGTTTGGGCCGCGAGCAACAGCGCATCGGCATTGTCGAAATCGCTGATGTAGGACTTCTCGCCGGTAATGATCCAGCGGTCACCCTTACGGCGGGCAGTGGTCCCCATCTGCATGGCGTTGGAGCCCGATCCGGCTTCGGTGAGACCGAAGGAGAACAGCGCGTCACCGGCCGCAATCCGAGGCAGCCACTCCTGGCGCTGGGCCTCCGTCGCCGAGCGCCAGATGATACGGCCGATGATTCCTTGGCACAGCGTCATGCGTGAGCACGGGAACCCGGCCGCGGCGGCTCGCTCCGAGACGAGGGTGAGGAGCAGGAGGTTCTCGCCGCTGCCGCCGTATTCTTGAGGTAGGCCGAGCGCCGTCAGACCCGTGCGTTTCATCTGATCCCAGACAGCATTGATCGCATCGGGGTCGTGAAGGCTGGCGCCGGCGTACTTCGAGGAGATGTCGTAGGCGAGTTGGCCCACCTGTAGCTCTTCGTCGGTGAAGCCGTGTACAGCCATGTCGACATGGGACATGCCCGAGTTTCTCCGTTCGCTCATGGCGACAACTCCAAGGCCCGGCCATCGCCATAGGCCCGCCGGAGTGCCGCCTTGTCGATCTTTCCGTTGGCGTTGTGCGGGATCTCGGTCACGATCAGGTCGTGCGGGATCTTGTAGTCGGCGATGAGAGGAGCGCAGAACTCACGCAGGCCCGCGAGGGTCATCTGCCGTCCTGGTTTCAGAGCGGCCACGGCGACGATGCTCTCGCCCCAGAGCTCGTGTGGGCGCGCGAGGACTGCGCACTCGAGAACGTCCGGGTGCCCGGCGACCGCCTGTTCGACCTCGACCGAGTAGACGTTCCGCCCACCGCTGATGATCATGTCTTTGAGACGGTCCACCAGGGTGAAGGACCCGTCCTCCTCGACGCGAACGAGGTCTCCGGTGTGCAACCAGCCATCGCGTACGGCTTCGGCAGTCTCAGCGGGCCGCCGCCAGTAGCACCGCATGATGGTCTTTCCGCTCAGCAGCAGCTCACCGATCCCACCGCGAGGTACGTCTGCCCCGTCCAGATCGACCACCCGTACCCGCAGGAAAGGCTGGGCCTGATGACCGGTTGCCGAGGGGCGGTCGGTTATCTGTTCGTGGGTGGAGTAGATCCCGGCCGGTCCGGATTCGGTCTGACCGCACATCTGCGTGACCCGGACGTCCGGTAGGCGGGTGAAGAGATCGCGCAGTGTGCGTTCCGATACCGCCGCGCCGCCGACTATCGCGCGGGTCCAGCTGGTCAGGTCCACGCCGGCGTCCTCGGCGAACAGCCGTCGCAGCAGCATCTGCAGCACGGTCGGGACGGTGAACGCGCATGTGACGCCGTACTGAGCCACGTCACGGATCACCGCGGCGGCGTCGAAACCTCGGGCGATGACGTGGGTGCCTCCCAGCAGGGTGACGGCGGTGAGGAAGACGATGCCGCCCGCATGGTGGAAGGGCGCCACGTGCAGTACCCGCTCCCCGTCACGCAGTGACGTCGTCACGGTCAGTGTCAGTCCGGCCCAGATCGACGAGTGGTGGGTGTGCACCACGCCTTTGGGAGAACCGGTCGTGCCCGAGGTGTAGAGGATCATCGCGTCGTCGGATTCCGCGATCTCGGATGGGGCCATCACGGCCGCACTCGCGGCCTCCGCGCTGAGATCGACGTAACCGAGTGCGGCGCCGAGGGCGAACACCTTCCGCGCTCCGGCGGCCGCGCCGACCGCGTCGACCATGGATGGGTCCGCGACGACGAGCCTCGGGTCGCAATCAGCCAGTACCCTTGCCATCTCGGGCTTGGCGAGCCGGACGCTGAGGGGGACGATGACCGCGCCAGCGCGTAGCGCCCCCAGGAGGACCATCAGGCACTTCATGCTGTTGCTCGAGACGATGGCCACCCGATCACCTCTTCGGAGGCCGGCATGCGACAGCGTGGTCGCATACCGGCCGACCTCGATGTCCAGCGCCGACCACGACAGGCGATCCGGTCCATCGATCACCGCATCCCGGTGGGGGACGCGATTGGCATTGATCCCGACGAGATCGACGAGGTTGGGCATGTGGGTCCCTCTCAGACGGTGAGAGCCGACGGGTGTGGCAGAAGCAAGGGCCGAATCACAGGAACGCGACGTCGCGCGCCGCTGGCAAGGTTGACCTGCAGCCGCCCTCGTACCACGCGCTGGCGAAGGCGAGCAGCTCGTCGAGCGCGGCGACGAACACCTCCCGACGTTCCGGCCGGACTGCGAATCGGGACAGGAAGCAGTTCGCGTTCTGAACCCAGGACATCGGTGCATCCTCTTCTCTGCCGGGTTCCGTCTTTCATCTCGCGCTGAGCCGGACGCGGCGTGGATCCCACCGGATCGGGAGAGTCGCGAAGCCGTTGATGGTCAGGTTCGTGCTGCGCTTCGGTGGGGCGTCCGGATCGAGCTCAAGTCCGGGAAGTCGTTCGAAAAGTGTTCTCAATGCAATCGTGAGTTCCATCCGGGCCAGCGCCGCCCCGATGCAGGAGTGGGTTCCTCGCCCGAACGCGATGTGGCGACGTAGCTCTCCGATCGGGCGATCGAGGCGGAATGCGCCGGCGTCGGTGAACACGGACTCGTCCCGGTTTGCCGAGGCATAGACCACGCGAACCTTGGCGTTGACCGGAACTGTCGTCCCACCGATGTCGACCGAGCTGGTGGTCGTGCGGAACGTCCCTTCGACCGGTGGCTCGAACCGCAGAATCTCCTCCGCCGCGTGGTCGAGCAACGACCAGTCCGACTCCAACCTCGCGCGCTGGTCGCCATGCGTGCACAACAGGTGCACCCCACTGCCGATCGCCGTCGCAGTGGTCTCGAAGCCGCCGGAGAACAGCTGCATCGCCGCTTCGCAGATGTCACCGTCGGTGAACCGAGTCCCCTCGTGCTCCGCGATGATCAGCGCGCCGAGAAGGTCGGCAGGCTGCTCCTTGCCGGACGCCAGGGTCGCGCGGCGACCGGCCACGATGTCCCGAAGCAGCCCGAACATCTCCCGCAACGCTGTGCGCAGCGCGGCCAGCTCTGCTGGACCGCCACCGTTGGAGGCGTTGATGGCTCTGCCCCAACGGGCCACGTCAGCGCGTCGATCACTGCCTGCGCCGAACATGTCGGTGATCATCGCAACGGTCAGCGGTATCGCGATGTCCTGGAGCGCGTCGCACCGCCCGCGAGTACTGACGTCATCGATGAGATCGTCGATGACCGACCCGATCACCGGCCGCAGGCTCTCCACCACTTTCGGCAGGAAGGCCTTGTTGGCGACAGCCCGCTGGCGCCGGTGGACCGGATCGTCGGCGAACAGCAGCATTCCATCGGCAGTGAGCGTCGGGCGGCGCTCAGGCCCGGGCCCCTCCATGTTCGAGAAGCAGTCGGTGCGCTGGAGTGCCTCCATGCAGTCGTCGTACCTCAGTAGCGACCAGAATTCCGTCGTCGGCGGTAGCTGCGACCGTGGCCCGTCGGCGGGCGACTCCACGGCGGCCATCTCATGGCGGTGGACCGGACACTCATGCCGCAGGCGCTCGAAGATCTCGAAATTGTGATGCTTCGACTCCTCTGCGAGCGGGTCATACCTGAAGTGGTCGCTCACCGACCCACCCCGACCCGACCATTGACGATCATGGTCGCCTGTGCGGAAGCGCAGCGCCGGCCGTCATCCGCCCGGATTTCCAGCTCGATGAAACTCGCTCGACGTCCACTCATGATGACGTAGGCACGAAGCGCGAGCGGAGCGATCGCGGGCCGATGGTACTGAACGTTGAGCGCTCCGGTGAACGCAATCGTGCCCGCTGGCTTGACCCAGGCGGCCAGGATGGACATTGCATGATCGGCGATCGCTGCGAGCATCCCGCCATGGACGGATCCGTTCGGGTTGTCCGCGAGCGGCGGTGCCGACACGACGAATGTCGCCCCGTCCGCGCCGAGCGATGTGCAGGTCATGTTCAGTTGCGGAGACATCCGAAGGTTGTTCGCCCACTGCTCCGGCGAGATCGACGAACCCGGATCCGGTCGCGCCCACTCGGCGAGGTCGTCTGACTCCGCGGTGGCCTGCTCAGGCATCTGTGCCTCCGACTTCATGCGAACTCTCGCTCCGGCGTCCTGTATAGCATGCAAAGTTGCATGCCGTACAGACTAGTTTGTATGCCATATAGACTTGAATGATGACGGCCGAACCTGCCTCACCGCCGGGCTTGCGTGAGCGCAAGAAGGCGGCTCGCGCCACCCGTGTGCTGAACGCCGCGGAAGAGCTGCTGGCGGAAGCGGGTTCGCACGATGCGGTCACCTTGGCCCAGATCGCCCGCCGTGCAGACGTCGCCGAGATGACGGTCTTCAACCTCGTCGGCAACCGCGCTCAGATCTGGGCCGCGTTGGCGGAGCGTGCCTTGGCCCGCATCGACCCGACCGCGGACGCTGACATGAACCCTCAGGTCCGCGCGCGGAAGCTCGTTGACGCTGTTATGGCCGTCATCGTCGGAGAGGGCCGGTTGTTTCGCGCCCTCATGAGCAGTTGGACACGGACGGCGCGAGTCGTCTCGGCCACGCCCGCCGGCGAGCTGGCAGTATGCCTCGCCGATGGAATCAAGCAAGGCTTGGTCGTCAAGGACGCCGACGTCCGGCGGCTCGCCGAACTCCTCTCGGTCTCCCTGGTCGGATTGGTGCATCACTGGACCGCTGAACTGATCGACGACAAGACGTTGCGCACGCGGGCAGGCGATCTGGTCGACCTCACATTCGCGGCCGTCCGAACCGGCGGGCCGCCGGAGCTGCCCGGACTCCTACGACACTGATCACCGGACGTTCGGCGCGTCCGGTTCAAAATCGGTCTTCAACACCGTGCCCCGTCGCGTCAGCCGCCGGTTCGCGATGTGGACGGAGGGCCGGAAGCACCTCGGTCGCAAGCAGTTCCTCGTGCTCCGCGGTGAACTGATCAGGGCAGGCGGGGCCGATGATCAGCGTCTGGACGCCCGCGTCGATGTACTCCCGGATCCGCGCCTGAACGCGGTCCGGGGTTCCGTGTGCGACATAGCGGTCGAGGATGGCGCTGAAGTCCTGGTCGTACTGCTCGGCCAGGCGCTGGAGCGCCCGGTCTCGGGCGATCCCCGGATCTTCGTGGCAACTGGTGAACACCAGCGCGCCGGAGCTGATCGAGGCCGGATCCCGGCCGTACTCGTCGCACAGTGGCTTGAGCCGATTGAGGCTGTCGCGGATCATTTCCGGACTGAACATGTACGGCAACCACCCGTCCCCGACGCGCGCGGCCCGGCGTAGCGCGGCGTCCTTGCGCCCGGACACCCAAATCGGCGGATGTGGTCGCTGCACCGGCCTGGGGCTGATCGTGATGCCCCGAAGCGTGGCGTAGTCGCCGTCGTGGTCGACGTTCTCCTCCGTCCAGAGGCGGCGGACGATGTCGAGCGTGTCGTCTGCCCGCCGACCGCGTTCGCGCATGGAGACACCGCATGCCTCGATCTCCGCGGGGTTCTCCCCGCCGACGCCGACACCGAGATGAAACCGACCGCCGGAGATGTGGTCGAGCGTGGCGCCCATCTTGGCGAGCAGTGCCGCGGGGTAGATGGGTGCCAGCAGGATCGCCGTCATCAGTTGGATCCGGCTGGTGACAGCGGCAGCCGCACCGAGCGCCACCAACGGGCTGGCGACGGGTTGGTTGAACGAAATGTGTTCACCGATACCGAGGAAGTCGAATCCGAGACGCTCGAGGCGTCGGGCCTGCTCCGCGATGTCGTCGACACCCGCGGTGGATATCCCGAACTCGATGGCCATCTCCACAGCTCCTCACCGGAGGCGAACGATCGGTCGGGCCGGAACGGCCCGCGGTATCAGCTGATCTCCTGAGACGGCTCGTTCGGCCGCCGCTCCCTCAGCAGGACACTTCGTGCTCCAGCTCGGCCACCCGCTCGGCGGCCAGTCCGAGCCGGCGGTCGAACACGTCGGCGTTGTGCTCGCACGCCGCGCCGCCCCCGGGGTGCGCAGGCGCCGGCGGAGAACGCTGTGCGGACAGGCAGGACTCGACATCGGGGCGAAGTCCTCGAGGAGATCATCTACTGCCTCCGTGCTCGGCGGGCCGCCGGCGACCTTTGATGCTGCGATCCGGGACGCGAACTCGTCGTTCACAGGGTGATCGACAGCTAGCTCCGCGCCGGCTCCGTCCTGTTCGACTTGATCATCGAGTCGTCGTTCACCGCCTGGGGTTCGCCGCCCGGATCAGGGCAGCGCAGACGCGAGGAAACCTACGTGTAGTGACTGCTTACTACACGATGGTCCGCGAGGCAATCCCGCGAGGTCTCGATCCGCGCGGGTTTATGCCCCTTGGCAGGCTGGGTTGACTCAGCCGAAGCAAGCTGTATGGGGCGATGATCGGAATCGCGCCACTGTGAGACTGTATAGTTGGCGCTTACTCTTCTACTCTCAAGTGGGGCTGCGCTCAGGCGATGAGCTGCGTGATCGACCGGCTGTCCGCCCGCTCGGTCGAGGGGACGCATCCTGAGGTTGAGCCGGCGCTGATCGACAACGCCGCCCAGGAGGTGTCGAGATATGACCCGCTCGTCGAGGGGCCTGTTCCCGAGCCCGGCGCCGAGGCGACAGCTTTCGACGGCGGCCGGATTCCGGGGCGATCCATGGGTCAGGTCATTCGCCTCGGCCGATCATGATCCGGATGTGTCATGATTGTCGCGAGCGCTCCCCTCGAAAGACTGCCCGTTCTTGACTTCGATGATGCGAAACCAGGAGTCATAACCCAGTCCTGCTGGTTCCGGGCCCGATGAGCCCCGATTCGCTGGCGGATATCGTCATGCATCCGTGCGGGACGGCCGGACACGTTCCCTTCGGCGGGCATGTCGCCAAGGACCTGCCGATGGGTCGGTATCCTCGCCGTATGTCGACACCGTCGCCAGGCTCGAAGCGTCAGAAGCCCGCGCGCCCGCGTCGGCGTGCACCGGGCCAGGTTCGAGAGTTGCTGCTCGAAGCGGCGGAGGAAGCGTTCGCCAGGCACGGCTACCAGTACACTTCTACGAAGCAGATCGCCGACCGGGCCGGTGTTGCGGAGGTTTTGCTGTTCCGTCATCTCGGCAGCAAGGCAGAGCTGTTCCGCGAGGCGATCGTGGAGCCGATGATTGTGGCACTGGGGCAGTTCGCCCAGCAGTGGTTCGGCTACGATCGGCCGCACACGCCGGACCAGCCGGTGCGCGAGTTCGTCGCCGTGCTCTTCGACACCCTGTCGAGACGCCGTGGATCAGCGCTGGCGCTGACGGCCGCATCTCACTATTCGCGCGATGTGGTCGAGGATGCGGCGGCTCCGTTGGCTGAGGTGCTGCAGGCGGTCGAACAGGTGGTTGTCCAGGAAGCGGCCCGGTTCGGTCATCAGGGGCTGATCCCGCCGATCACCGCACGGGTAGCTGTTGGCTCGGTGCTGTCCGCCGCCGTGTTTCACAACTGGTTGCTCGGTCGAGAGGGCGTCGAGGTGCCGGATGGGCGCGTCGCCGGCGAACTGGAGACTCTGATGAAGCACGGGGTGCGCCACCGTCCGGAACCCGGCTCCGCCGCGCGATACTGACGGAAATCGCCGGTCGTCCTCCACCTGCAGCGGACAGCGGACGCCGAGGTTGTAGTATTTCTCCATGCGTCCGGATTCGATGCGGGAGATTCTCTAGTGGCGCGAACTTCAGATGAAGTCAAAGATTTGCTTCGTCACGTGGGGTCCGGCCTGTTCGCGGGTAGCGGCTATGCCGGCACGAGCACTCGCGCGGTGGCGGCCGCCGCTGGAGTGTCAGAAACGTTGCTGTTCAAGCACTTCGGAAGCAAAGCGGGTCTCTTCGAGGCAACGACCCTGGCCAACTTCCAGGGGAGTGTGGACCGGTTTGTCAGTCAATGGAGCTCGCAGCCTTCGACTGGTGACGAAGACGCGCACGCTCGAGCCTTCCTCAGGAGCCTTCTGTGGTTCTTTCGGGACCACCGTGGAAGTATCTTGGCCCTGGTCACCGTCGATGGTGCGCAGGATGACGATATCGGCGACATCCAGGCTATGGCCATCGAGTCGTTCGAGAAGGTGATGACCGTGGTGCAACGCGTTGTTCTGACCCGAGCGAACGGCGAGCTGTACAACGGGGTTGACGCTGAGGTGACAGCGCCTGCCGTGGTGGGCACCTTGTTGTCGGTCACCGTTCTCGACGGCTGGCTCTTCCATGAAGGCGTGTGCCAGCCGGCCTTCGCGGATCTCGACCATGAGGTCATCTCCTACATCATGGATGGTGCAGGTCACCGCATCGCAACCTCTTGAAGTTAGCGCTCACTTCACCTACCGTCGAGCCACGTGGACACTGCGGTTCCGAACACCGAGGGTAGGTGGTGGCCCGGCATCTCGGGGCGTGCTCTCCGTCGGGAACCTGCGCGGCCTGACCGGATGGCCGTTCGCGCCGCACGGTCGGTTCACCGACGATCTCTCGATCGGCGGGCCGGACCTTGGAGGATTGATGCCGATGCCGCCGACAGCGAGTGGCGAACATGTTGAATTTGTGGGCGCCGGCGTTCGGCTGACAGGGGACCGTTGGCGCGCACGCGTCGGCGACACCGACCGACCGCGTGGAACCGTCTTGCTGCTCCATGGCGGCGGGCAGACTCGCCACTCCTGGTTCCGTACCGCTGATGCCGTCGCCGCAGCCGGCTGGACCTCCATCGCGCTCGATGCCCGCGGCCACAGCGACAGCGACTGGTCGCCTGACGGCGACTACTCCGTCGACGCGATGATCGACGATCTCGCCGCTGTCGCGAACCAGCTCGATGAACGTCCGGTTCTCGTCGGCGCATCGATGGGCGGCATGGTCTCCCTGGTCGGCCAGGGCGAGCGCGGGGATCTCGCGCGGGCACTCGTGCTCGTCGATATCGCGCCGACGATCGAACCCGTTGGAGTCAAGAAGATCATGGACTTCATGTCCGCAAACCCCAACGGATTTGCCGATCTCGACGAGGTCTCCGAAGCGGTCCGGGCGTACAACCCACGCCGCAAGCGAGCGCCGAGTACGGAGGGCTTGCGCAAGAACGTCAGGCAGGGGGCCGACGGGCGGTGGCGCTGGCACTGGGACCCTGCCTTTCTCGTCAAGGGCGACGAGCCCCGCCGCGACATCGACGCGGATCGATCCCGCGCCGCCGCGAGCCGGATCAGCGTCCCGACCCTGCTCATCCGTGGTGAGCAGTCCGACATCGTCAGTACGGACGGCGCCGCTGAGCTGCTTGCCCTTGTTCCGGGCTCGGAGTACCTGGACATCCCGGGAACGGGCCACATGGTCGCCGGCGACGACAATGACGTGTTCAGCCGGCGTGTCATCGAGTTCCTCGGCAGAATTCCGGACGAGTAGCGCAGTCTCCCGACAATCGGCGGGTTCGACGTCGTCGGACCCGTGGCTGTCCTGTCGGGTTCGGAGGTCCGCGGGCGCGCCGTGCTCCGGTCAGGCCGGTATTTTGACCCCGCTGGCCGCTGCGTCGAGCACGTCGGCCGGAGCTGCCGATGGCGAGTTGACGCTGTCCTCAGCAGCTGATCGCCTCAGAGGTCGTGTTTCCGGGCAAGATCGGCAAGCTTCTGACGGACTTCGGCCACGACTTCGGGAGGGGACACCCCGATCTCCCAGGCGAAGCTGTCGGCGTAGCTCACGTTGGTGGAGATTTCGAGGAAGCGTTCCCACGCCTCGCGGGCGGCGTTGATCCGACCGGCTGCGAGCAGCGCGGCGCCGTGGTGGGGGAGCAGGCTGATCTCGATGGCGATGTCGCCGGTCGTCTTCAGCAGCGCGAGGGCATTCTCGCCGGCGGAGATCGCGTGGGGAATGTCGCCCGCCGCCCGGTGGACGCTTGCTATGGCGACGAACAGTTCCACGGCCAGGGGCTCGCCACCGGTGCTGGCCTCTGCGATTGCCAGACCGTCGGAGAGTGCCGAGTACGCCGCGTCGAACTGGCCGGCGCGCAGGAGCATCTGGCCGTAGGCGGACAGCGCGGTGCAGAGCACGAGCGGCACACCGGCTCGGCGCGCCAGGTGAACCGCGCGTTCGGTCAGCCGCAGCCGCTCCCGGATGTCGCTGGTGGAGGTGGTGGCGAGGTTGCGGAGCGTGTTGGCCTGACCGGTGAGGTCGCCGAGCTTCTCGAACTCGGCCAGGGCCGAGTGGAAAAGGGCACGAGCGGTGGCCAGGTCACCGGAACGCGCGAACTTCGCCGCTGCGTCCCGGTGGCATTCGGCGACCAGTACCGGCTCGTCGATCTCGTCGGCCGCAGCGAGAGCGATCCGGACGGACGCCAGCATGTCCCGAGGGGCGTCGACGATCTGGGCCATCGGGCGCCAGTCGAGCGTCATGAGCAGCACTGCGCGGTACGCACCCACCTCCGCTGCGCGCTGCACGACCGCCTGGAGCACAGCCCGCTCCTGCCGGTACCACCGGACCGTGTCCGGGATGCCCGCAGGTTCTTCGGGGAAGACGCCGTCGACGGGCGGATCCAGCGGGACGAGCGGTGGCCGGCCGTACTGCAGGTAGGCCGCTCGGACCGATCGGACGTAGTGGTCGACGAGTCGTGCAGTCACTACTTCGGCGCCAGTGTGGGTCTCGGGCCTGTCCAGCGCGTATTGGCGGATCAGGTCGTGAAAGGCGAACCGGCCGGGGCTGGACTCGCGCAGCAGGTTCGCCGCCGTGACCGCGGTGAGCGCGGCACGGGTGCGGGCCGGCATCAACGCGGTGAGGCTGACCGCCGATTCGAGGGAGATCTCCGGTCCGGGGTGCAGCGCGAGCGCGCCGAAGACCAGCTGTGCATCCGGCGGCAGGGCGTCATGCGACCACGACAGCACGTCCCGTACGTCGGTTTGGGTGGCTTCGTCGACGAGCATGTCCAACGCTCGGATGGAGGTGCACAGCTCGGCGGCGAGCAGCTCCAGCGGGAACGTCGGGTTGGCGAGGCCGCGTGCGGCGACGACGGCCAGTGCCAGCGGTAGGCCACCGCTCGCCTCGTAGATGCGCTGGGTGGCGGCCGACGCGCTGTCGGCTCCGGTACCAAGGCGCTCGATGAGGAACTCGTGGGTCTCGTCGCGGGTGAAAGGCTCGAGGGGGATCGTGATGGCGGTACCCAGCGCGACGAGACCGGTGAGCCGGTTGCGGCTGGTGATGATCACCAGGCTGTCGGAGCTGCCCGGCAGCAGCGGCTGGACCTGACGGAAATCGCGAGCATTGTCGAGCACGACCAGCACTCGACGGGTGCTCAGCAGCGTGCGGAAGGTCGCGGCCCGCGCATCCGGCCCGTCGGGCATCGCCGCGGAGGGGACGCCCAGCGAGGACAGCAGATCGCGCAGTGCGTCGGCCGGTTCGACGGCCCGGTCGGAGGCATCGAAACCGCGCAGGTCCACGTACAGCTGCCCGTCGGGAAAGTCCCCAGCGTGCAGATGGGCCCAATGCAGGACGAGCGCGGTCTTGCCGACACCACCCATTCCTGTGACGGTGAGCACCCCGACCTGCCGTGCGCCGTCGTCCAGCGCATCCAGTGCGGCACCGCGCCCCGTGAACACCGGAGCGGCCGCGGGCAGCTGTGCCGGCCCCTTGCCGGCCGGATCGGGTGAAGGATCGGCAGCCGCCCCCTGGTCCTGTTCCTGCGTCTGCGGGTCGGCCGCGGGCCGCGCAAGGATCGCCCGGTGTGCGGCGACGAGGTCAGGCCCGGGGTCGGCTCCGAGGTCCTCGCGCAGTTGATCGAGGACCTGGTCGTAGAGCGCCAACGCTGTCCCCGGGCGGCCTGCCGCGTGCAGGCATCGCATGAGCGCCACCTGCACCGCTTCGTCGAGCGGGTGTTCGGCGGCGACCCCGCGCAGGGCAGGCAGCACCTCGGCCGCCATCCCGCACAGCAGTGCCTGCTCCGCGGCGGTCACCACGGTGCGGACCCGCTCGTCCTCGATCGCGACGACCAGCGGCAGGTTCCGAAACGACTCGTCCCCGGCCGGTGCCGCTGCGATTCTCATCGCCTGCACGAGAAGCCGCACCGCATCGGCCACCGCGCCGGACTGCCGCGCTGCCATCCCGTCGGCTACCAGGCTGCGGAAGCGCATCAAGTCGCTGGAGTCGGCGTCGACGGCCAGGCGGTAGCCCGACCCGGTAGGCAGCAGCCACCGCCCGGTCTCGCGGCGTTCGATGTCGGGCTCGAAGATCCGCCGCAGCATCCCGACATAGCGATGGACCTGGTTCACGGCGCTGAGCGCCGGCTCGTCCTCCCACAGCACGCCCAGGATCTGCCCGAGGGTGACCGGTCGGCCACCGGCAGCGAGCAGCAGGCCGAGTACCGCACGCTGCTTCCGCGGGCCCAACGGCGGTTCGACGTCGCCGCGCCAGACCCGCAGGCCGCCGAACAACGCACACCACAGCTCGGGTCGGGGCGACGTTAGCTCCGTCATCACTTCATCGTTGCAGAGCTCGTGCAGACAGCCTGACGAACGATGCACTAACAGGTAACTACCCGCGCACTGGATCTTCCTAGGGTCGCCGTTGTTGATCTCGGCAACCCCGCACAGGGAGATTTACATGAGTGAGTCCGTCAAGAACGTCGTGCTCGTCCACGGCGGTTTCGTCGACGGATCCGGCTGGCAGGACGTGCATGCCCTGCTCGTCCAGGACGGGTACCGGGTCACCGTCGCGCAGCACCCGACGCTGTCGCTGACCGGTGACGCCGAGGTGGTCCGGGAGATCCTCGACGCCCAGGACGGTCCGACGGTGCTCGTCGGTCACTCCTACGGCGGCGCGGTCATCTCCGAGGCCGGTCACCACGGCGCGGTGGCAGCACTGGTGTACATCGCGGCGTTCGCCCCTGCAGAGGGCGAGTCGGTGGGCCTGCTGACCTCCGACCCGGCCCCGGGTGCGCCGGTGCCGCCGATCCTGCCGCCGGTCAACGGTTTCCTGTTCCTGGATCGCGACCGGTTCGCCGAGTCCTTCGCCGCGGATCTGCCCCCGGCACAGGCAGCGTTCATGGCCGACTCGCAGGTTCCGTGGAACGTGGCCGCCCCGGCCGGAACCGTGGCCAAGCCCGCTTGGCGGACCCGGCCGAGCTGGTACCTCGTGGCCGCCGACGACCGCATGATCCCGCCACCCGTCCAGCGCAGGATGGCCGAGCGCGCCGGTGCCGCGACCGTTGAGGTCCCGGGCAGCCACGCCGTCTACGTGTCCCAGCCGCAGGCGGTCGCAGAGCTGATCAAGAAGGCCGCCGAGTCGATCGGCTGAACGGCGCCGATCCCACGGCCCTGCCTGCATCGACGTTGCCCGAACGGCGTCGTCCGAACGACGAGTACCCCGGAGAGACGATGGACCTGAACGTCAACGGCGCGCAGCGCACGGTGGACGACCGCCACGAGAAGACACCACTGCTGTGGGTGCTGCGCGACGTGCTCGGTGAGCACGCGGTGAAGTTCGGCTGCGGAGCAGGCTTCTGCGCAGCGTGCACCGTGTGGGTGGACGGCAAGGCGACGAAGGCGTGCCAGACCGCGGCCGGGCGCGTCGTCGGGAAGGCGGTGCGTACCGCGGACGCGGCCGAGGGGCCGGCGATGGACGCGCTGCGGTCGGCCTGGTACCGCAACAACGTCGTCCAGTGCGGCTACTGCCAGACCGGTCAGCTGCTGGCCGCCGGTGCGTTGCTGGAGCAGAACCCCACCCCGGACGACGCGGCGATCGACCGCACCATGAGCGGGAACCTGTGCCGGTGCGGCACCTACCCGCGCATCCGCTCCTCCATCCACGAGGCGGCCGCCACCCTGCGCGAGGGCGGCGCGATCGACGTCGTACCCCGCGACGACGATCGACCGGTCCCGGAGTTCGACCAGTCCGATCCGATCCGGGCCTACCTTCACATCGGCTCTGACAGCACGGTGACCGTCGCCAGCTCGCAGTTCGAGATGGGCCAGGGCATCCACACCGGGCTGGCCGCGATCGTGGCCGACGAGTTGGACGCCGACCTGGCCCAGATCCGCGTCGTCCACGCCGGGAGCGCGTCGGGACGCTACGACAACCCGATCCTGGGCGGCGGCCTGCAACAGACCGGCGATTCGTCGTCGACGAACGTGTACTGGGCCCGCTACCGGCAGGTCGCGGCGGCGTTGCGGCTGCAGCTCGTGCGCACCGCCGCCAAGCGCTGGGGCGTCGACGAGGCAGAGATCGCGGTGGCCAAGGGAGTCGTCAGCCATCCCGCCGGGCATCGGGCGCACTTCGCCGAGCTCGCCGACCAGCCCGAGCTCGCGCCGGACCCGGCCGACGTCGCGCCGAAGACCGCCGCCGAGTACGAACTCATCGGCGACCGGACCCTGCGTCGTGTGGACAGCCCGGGAAAGATCTGGGGAACCACGAAGTTCACCATCGACGTCGAATGGCCCGGCGTACTGACCGCCGTTGTCGTCCATCCGCCGAAGTTCGGCAGCACGATCGCCTCCGTCTCGTCCGACGAGGCCAAGGCCATGCCCGGTGTGGTCGATGTCGTCGAGCTCAGCAGGGGCGTCGCGGTCGTCGCCGAGACCTTCTTCGATGCCGTCGCGGCGTCGCGCAAGCTGTCGGTGGAGTGGAACGTCGACGGTGCCGAGACCCGCAGCAGCGACGAGATCAGGGCAGAGCACCTCCGGCTCGCCGCCGAAGCCGACAAGACCGCGATCGCCCGGGCCGACGGCGATGTCGAGGCCGCGCTGGCGAATGCCGCCAGGGTGGTCGAGCGCATCACCGACACCCCGTACGCGGCGCATGCGCCGATGGAACCGATCAACGCCGCGTGCCGTATGCGCGCCGACGGGATCCTCGAGGTCCGGGTCGGAACGCAGTCGGGCGACTTCGCGCGGATGGCAGCCGCGCACGCGAGCGGGCTGCCCGAGGAGAAGATCGACGTCCAGATCGCCTACGCCGGCGGTGGCTTCGGTCTGCGCCTGATCATGCAGGACGCACCGGTCAGCGAGGCGGTGGAGATCGCCAAGCTCCTCGGCTGGGAGCACCCCATCAAGGTGCAGGCCACCCGCACCGAGGAGTTCCGCAACGGCAACTTCCGCTCGATGACCGCCGTGCGCGCCCGGGTCGGCGTCGACGACGACGGCACGATCGTGGCGTGGGACCACCGCGTGGTCGGACAGGCGATCTCGGCATCCTTCCCGGGCGCCGCCTCAGGGACCTATCACGACCATCTGGACATCCTGCTGGTCCTCGGTGCGATCGACATGCCCTACGGCGTGCCGAACCTGCGTGTGGAGGCCGTGGACTTCCTGTCGAAGATCCCGGTGACGACCTGGCGCAGCGTCGGGAACTACCACAACACCTTCGCCATCGAGACCATGGTGGACGAGGTCGCGCAGACCCTGGGCGAGGATCCGGTCGCGCTGCGGCGCCGGCTGCTGGCCGATCAGCCCCGGGCGCGAGCTGTGCTCGACCTGGTGGTCGAGAAGTCGGGGTGGGACAAGCCGCCGCGAGAAGGTCAGGCCCGCGGGATCGCCCTGTCCTTCGGCTTCCGAAGCTACTCCGCACAGGTCGTCGAGATCTCTCTCGACGAGCGGGGCCGGGTCCTGGTCGAGAAGATCACCCTCGTCGTCGATCCGGGCACCCTCGTCACCCCCGACCTCGCCAAGGCACAGCTGCAGAGCGGCCTGATCTTCGGGCTCAGCGCAGCGCTCGGCGCACAGATCACCCTGCGCGACGGGGAGGTCGTCCAACAGAACTTCGACGGCTACCCGATCCTGCGCATGCAGGGCACCCCGGACATGGACATCCACTTCGCCCCCAGCGGCGACGAGCCCGGCGGGATGGGCGAGGTCGCCGTCCCGACCGTGGCGCCCGCCCTCGCCAACGCCCTGGCCGCATTGCGCGGCGAGCGGCTCACCTCGCTGCCGATCACCAAGACCGTCAAGGCCTCGCCCCTGGCGGGCACCCGCAACATCCGACCGATCTCCCCGACCGTGCAACCCACCCAACCGACGCCCCAACCCCCACCACCACGAAAGCCGGCCATGCCTGACGTCGACATCAAAGCCACCGAGAACGGCCCGTACGTGATCTCCGGGCCGATCACCATCCACGACCACGACGGGCGTGCCGTCGACGTACCCGACGGCGACGCGGTTGCGCTCTGCCGCTGCGGTGCCTCGGGCAACAAACCCTTCTGCGACGGGTCACACGCCACCATCGACTTCGACGGGACCCTCGCGAACTGATGGAGACCGGATCCGCGGGGTCGCCGCCATCCGACCCCTCCGCGGCGGCCCCGCGGATCACCCTGGGCGATGCAGTCCGTGAGTTCGGACTGATGGCGATCCTGATGTTCCTCACCGTCGGCGTCATCTGCGCCGTGTTCGCCGGTCCGTGGGAGGCTCCGCACACCGAACCGCGAGCAGGGCTGGCGGTCGTCGGCGCGGTCGTCGGCATCCTGTTGCTCGTCCTGATCCGCTCGCCATGGGGTCGCAAGTCCGGTGGCCACATGAACCCGGCCATCACGGTCGCCCTGTGGTCGATGGGCGCATTCCCGGGCAGGGCCGTGGTGTCCTACCTGGCCGCGCAGCTCGCCGGCGGGTTGCTCGGCACCGCCCTTGCTCGGTTGGTGTTCGGCTCCGTGGTCGAGGAGGTCAACTACGGCGCCGTCACGGCGGCGCCGGATTGGACAGCGTCCGCGGTGTTCGCGGCCGAGGCCGGCGGAGGCGCCGCCTTCGCAGTACTGGCCGGGTACTTTCTGACCCACGCGACACGCGCCCGCTGGCTGCCGCTCGCCGTCGGGGCAGGGGTCGCTGCCGCGATCGTGGGTTTCGGACCGTTGAGCGGCGGCGCGGTCAATCCCGCTCGTCAGTTCGGACCCGCCGTGCTGTCCGGAGCCGACCGATTCCTCTGGATCTACCTCATCGCTGCACCGGTCGGCGCCGCGATCGCAGGCGCCGCGTTGACCTGGCTGCGCAGGCGTCCGCTGCTGACGCACCGGCTCTGCGGCTTCGACCATGAGAACCACGCGACGGCCGCACCGCGCGAGACCGGTGGGGTCAACGATCGGCATATCCGCCGCCCTCCCACGCCGTGATCCCCCCCGCCGAGCAGTAGCCGGGCGGGTGATGTGCTATCCCCGCCCGGCTACGTTCACTGATCGACCAGCTCAACGAGCTGCCGCGGGCGGAATCCGCACCGCGTGGCGGCGGCCCGGAATCTCTGATCGAGGCCAACCTCGCAGCCCAGTACACAGTGTCGAAGACCCCAGTTCGCGAGGCATTGCTGCAGATGACTGGGAGGGCTGGATTGGCGAGACACATATCCGGGCCTCGACACCCCGGCTCGTGCACCAGTTCCTGCGCACCGATACCAGCTGCACACAGGGAAGTGGTCGTGAACAACCAGCCTGGATCGTCGCGCCCGGACCAGTCGCCAGCAGTGGCCCGCCCTCACGCGGCCGCGTCCGAGCACGGTTACCTGCCGGAACTGCCCGCTGTGCTGCGCAGCGTGCAGGTGGATCGGCTACTGGATGGCGGCCTGAAACTGCGTCATTTCGTCCTGGTCAGTGCGATCGAGCGCAACCACAGCGTGGTCCACGCGGCCGAAGAGCTCCACGTGACGCAGCCGGCGGTGACCAGGGCGCTGCGCGAGCTGGAGACGAATCTCGGGGTCGAGCTGTTCGAACGCGGGCCGCGGGGGATGACCGCGACCGTGTTCGGCATCGCGTTCCTGCAGCACGCCGAAGCGATCCTCGGCGAGGTCCATCAGCTCGGCAGGCACCTCACCGACCTGACGACGGGCCAGGCCGGCACCGTGTCGGTCGGCACGTACCTGGCGGGATCGAACGTCTTGCTTCCCCAGGCGATCGCGGCCTTCAAGGCCTGTCATCCCATGGTCATCGTCGAGGTCGTCGAGCAGACATTCGACATCCTGGTCCAGTCCCTGCTCTCGGGCGCTATGGACCTGATCGTCAGCCGGCTTACTCCGACCGGCTTGGGTGACCGGTTGACGCAGATCGGCATGTACACCGAACCCGTCCGCCTGGTCGTCCGCGCGGGACATCCGGCGGTGGGCCGACCGGCGCTGGATATCGAGGTACTGCTCGGCTACCCGTGGATCCTGCCCCAGCAGCGCACCGCGCTCCGCCGTGAAGTGGAGCAGGCGTTCCTCGCCCTCGGGCTGCCGCTGCCCGCCAACCGCGTCGAATCCGCGTCGATCCTGACCTTGCGGGCCCTGTTGTTGGCCTCGAACTCGGTGGCGGTACTGCCCGCGCTGATCGCCGAGGACGACCCGGAGCTGCATGCGCTGACGACGCCGATGCCCACGATCGTGCGCACGGTCGGGGTGACCCTGCGGACCGGGGGAGTGCTGACCGCGGCGGCCGAGCACTTGCTGGCGGAGCTGAAGAACCGTGCCGAGGCCATCCGGGCCCACCTCGACGATCATCCGTGCGACGACTTCACCGGGATAGGGCACCGCCTGGCCGAGTGTGTCGGAGCGTGGCGCTGATCCCCGACGCCACTTGCATACCTCACGCCGAAAACGGCATTGGTGGCAGCGACCGGAGCGTCCGCAGACTCCGTACATGGCACACGCGAAAGTCATCGACGGCCTTGCGCCCCCGCGGGGCCGCTATCCCCACGTCAAGATCTCGGGCGACCTGGTGTTCGTGTCCGGCACCAGTTCCCGCCGCCCCGACGGCAGCTTCGCCGGTGCCGTGCCGGGGCCGCACGGGTCGGCCACCCTGGACATCCGCGCGCAGACCCGGGCGGTGTTGGAGAACATCCGCACGGCCCTCCGCGCGGTCTCCCTCGACCTCGCCGATCTCCTGCAGGTCACCACCTACCTGGTGACCATGGCCGACTTCGCCGGCTACAACGAGGTCTACGGCGAGTTCTTCGACGAGAACGGGCCTGCTCGCACGACCGTCGCGGTCAAGGAGCTGCCCCACCCGAGCATCGCCATCGAGATCCAGGGCGTCGCTCGCCTGGCGACTACGACGGAGGCAGCACGGTGACCGCGCTGCCTCCCGTTATCGACTTCCGCCGGTGGGTCGAGGACCACCGCGCCGTGCTGCGCCCGCCGGTGAACAACCAGACCATCAACGTGGGCGACGACTTCATCATCATGGTTGTCGGCGGACCGAACCTGCGCACCGACTTCCACGTCGACCCCTACGAGGAGTGGTTCCACCAGCTCGAGGGCGACATGCACATCGACGTGATCAACGACGGTGAGCTCCAGCGCATCACCATTCGTGAAGGCGAGACCTGGCTGCTGCCGCGCAACACCCCGCATTCCCCGCAGCGGCCGGAGGCTGGCTCGATCGGTCTGGTGATCGAGCGGATCCGGGAGGTGGGCACCACGGAACATTTCCAGTGGTATTGCCTCGAGTGCTCGGCGCTGGTGCACGAGGCCGAGATCCAGTTGCACGACATCGTCGCGGACCTTCCTCCGGTGTTCAACGCCTTCTACGCCGATGTGCAGGCCCGCACCTGCCGCGACTGCGGTGCGCTGCACCCCGGCAAGGGCTGAACGTGCTCGCCATCGATGTGCACACCCACTACGTGCCCCGTGGCTGGCCGGACCTGAGCGGCCACGCCGTCGCGCCGGTGCCATGGCTGCGGCTGGAGTCCGAGCACGACGCCATGATGATGCTCGGCTCCGCGGAGTTCCGTCGGATCGACTCGAGCAGCTGGAACGCCGGGCGGCGGCTGTCCCACATGGACGCCGACGGGATCGGAATCCAGGTCGTGTCGCCGACCCCGTTCTTCTTCAACTACGGGCGCAGCAGCGCGGAGGCCGTCCGCATCGCGCGGATCTTCAATGACCTCGCGCTGGAGATCGTCGCCCCGGCCTCGGACCGGCTGCTGCCGTTCTGCCAGGTACCGCTGCAGGACCCCGACGCCGCCTGCCGGGAGCTCGACCGCTGCCTGGCCGCCGGCCACCGGGGCGTCGAGATCGGCAACCACCTCGGCGACGACGACCTCGACAGCGAAGGCGTGATCACATTCCTGCAGCACTGCGCTTCGCTCGACATGCCGGTGTTCGTGCACCCCTGGGACATGGCCGGCTCACCGCGGCTGGACCGGTGGATGGCGCAGTGGCTCGTCGGCATGCCCGCCGAGACCCACCTGTCGATCCTCGCCATGGTGCTCGGCGGCGCGTTCGACCGGGTCGACGAGCGGCTGCGCATCTGTTTCGCCCACGGTGGCGGCTCGTACGCGTTCTGGTTGGGGCGCCTGGAGAACGCCTGGCACCGGCGCAGCGACGTGATCGCCACATCGGAACGACCGCCGTCGTCCTACACCGGCCGCTTCCACGTCGACTCGGTCGTGTTCGACGAAAGTGCCCTCCGAATGCTCGTCACGACCCTTGGCGCCGACGTGGTGATGCTGGGGAGCGACTACCCGTATCCGCTCGGCGAGCGGCCGGTCGGGCGGGTCGTGCGCGAGTCGACCTTCCTCACCGGTAGCGAGCGCGACGCGATCCTCACGCACAACGCGCAGGCGTTCCTCGGCCTGCCCGCCACCACCCCCGAGACCGTCACCAGCGGTACGACGAAGGAGCAGGGATGAGCATCAGCCTGGAACTAGAGAAGCACTACGCACCGCTCATCGGTGGGGAGTTCCGGGACTCGGCCGTGGAGACGTTCGACGCTGTCGACGCGACGACCGGCGAGCACCTGGCCACCATCACCCGGTCCGGCAAGGCGGAGGTCGACGCCGCTGTGGCCGCCGCGAAGAAGGCATTCCCCGCGTGGGCGGCGACGCGGCGCGCCGAACGCTCCCGACTTCTGCTGCGCGTCGCCGACTGGATCGAGGACAACGTCGAACGGCTGGTCGCCATCGACGCGCACGACATCGGGCGCACGGTGTTCGAACTCCCGCAGGACTACGCCAGCGCAGTCGGCCAGTACCGCTACTTCGCCGCGGCAGTCATGACGCACGACGGATGGAGCGCCGACGTGCCCGGCGGGTGGGGCCTCGTCAAACGCGAACCGTATGGCGTCGTCGGGCAGATCATCCCGTGGAACGTGCCCGCGATCATGACCGCCTACAAGCTCGCTCCGGCACTCGCGGCGGGCAACACCGTGGTGCTCAAGCCCGACGAGAACGCCTCACTGTCCACTCTGGAACTTGCCCGGCAGCTCGCGGAGATCTTCCCGCCGGGTGTGGTGAACGTCGTGCCAGGCTACGGCGTGGAGGCCGGCGCCGCGCTGATCGCGCACCCGGACGTCGCCAAGCTCGCTTTCACCGGCTCGCCACAGGTCGGCCGGCTGATCGCGCACGCCGGAGCCGAACGGCTCGTCCCCGTGTCGCTCGAGCTCGGGGGCAAGAGCCCGAACATCGTGTTTCCCGACATCGACGACCTCGACGCGGTCATCGACAACGTCACGTTCGCGGCGACCTTCTGCAACGGCCAGTCCTGCCTGGCCGGAACCCGCCTGTTCGTCCACGACGACATCTACCCGGAGTTCACCGCAAAGCTCGTCGCGGCCTTCGAGAGCATCCGGATCGGCTCGCCGCTCGATCCCGCGACCCGGCTGGGTAGCCTCGTGTCGGCCAAGCAGGGTGCGCGGGTGCTGGGATATCTGGAGACGGGTAAGGCCGAGGCGAACCTGCTCACCGGGGGTGGCCGCGTCGAGGTACCTGGGCACGAGCACGGCTGGTTCGTCGCGCCGACGGTGTTCGAGACGGAGAACCGCTCGCGTATCGCGCAGGAGGAGATCTTCGGCCCGGTGTTGTCCCTGATCCGGTGGCGCGACTTCGACACGATGATCGAACAAGCCAACGACATCGTCTACGGCCTGGCGTCCGGGGTCTACACCTCGAACCTGCGCAACGCCATGCGGACGGCGGACCGGCTGCAGGCGGGCCAGGTGTGGGTCAACTCGTACGTTGCCCTCCAGGACGGCCTGCCCTTCGGCGGCTACAAAGAGAGCGGCATCGGCAGTGAGGTCGGGCGGGAGGCACTCGACATGTACACCCAGCTCAAGAGCATCGTCCTACGGGAGCAGGTGCCACCGCCGTTCTACGTGTGACGAGCGAGCGGCACACCCGGAGGTGCAGTACTCGGCGACGGCCGTCGGGCCACCAGGGGGCTAGCCAGCAGAGCGCGGGTCGAGCGTCTCTCCGATCATCACGGCCAGCTGCTCCTGCTCATCAACGGCGAGGACGTCGTGGTAGTAGGCATGGATGCCCTGCCGCACGAGGCGGGCAGCGAGCGGCCCGTCGTGATCGACGATGGCGGCCATCAGCGCGCTCGCATACCGTTGCGCGCCCTGCACGCGTTCAGCGCGGTCGGCCGCGTCGGTGAGGCTGCTGTCGATGAGATCCCGCATCACCCCGGTCAGCACGCTGCCGGTGATCTCGATCAGCTCGTTGTGCGCAGCTCGGCGGATGGTGGCCTGGAAGGCGTCGGTGGCCACGCCGATGCTGGCGGAGTTGTCTGCTGCCGCGATGCCGATCGCGTGGAGGGCGCGCTCCATCCGGTCGATGTCGTCGTCGGTCCGGTTGTATGCCGCGAGCTGCGAACCGGTGCTCTCCAGCATGATGCGGAACTGCAGCAGCTCGATCCGGCTGTGCGAGCCGGCCACGGTCAGCCGTGTGAAGGCCTTGCGGAACACCTGCGGGGAGTATGCGAGAACCTCCGGGCCTCGCGGATCGCCGGCGTGCACGGCCAGGACGCCGGTGGCTTGCAGCACCCGCATCGCCTCGCGGACGGTCGGCCGGCTCACCCGGAACTGTTCCATCAGCTGCCGTTCGCTGGGCAGTCGGTCGCCGGGCCGGAGCTCGCCGGAGTCGATCGCGCTCTCGATCTGAGCGACGATGGCCTCGTAGGCACTCTGCCTGGCGACGGCGGCGAACTCCACCATGCCTCCTCGCCATCGGTTCCGTCGGGTTCGGGGTCGGGTCGTCAGCTGGGCCACACCGGCCGGGCTGACTCCGATCGGGCACCCTCGAACCAGCCGGCCACCCTCAGCAACGCCACGTCGGTGAACCGGCGACCCGCGAGCTGGAGCCCTACCGGCCTGCCGTCGGCGGTGAACCCTGCGTTCACCGTCGCGGCCGGTTGGTCGGAGACATTGTAGGGAGCGGTGTAGGCGACGTGATGGAACGCGGTATCAGGGTCGTCGGTGGGGCCGTGCTGTTCGGCCGGGAACGTGGCTACCGGTGCGACGGGGGAGAGCACCACGTCGTACGGCCCGGTGGCTGTGGCCGTACGCGCCCGCAGCTCCTGCACGGCGGTGTAGGCCTCGAAGACCTGAGTGCCGCTGAGGTCGGCCGCTCTGATAGCCCACCGGCGGATGTACGGCAGCACCGCATCTCGGCGTCGCTGGGTCAGCGCCAGCACGTCGAGCCACGACCGGGCGCGTAGGAACATTTCCAGCTGACCGAGCAGTTCGTGGGTGACGAACGGCGGCAGTGCCACGACCTGCGCGCCGGCGCGAGCGAACACCGCCGCCGCATCCGCCACGATGCGCGCCACCTCATCGTCGGTTCGGAGCCCCGCGCCCGCGTCGGTGTGCACGGCGACGCGCAGGCCCGCGAGCTCGCCGTCGTGCATCGGATTCGCCGACACCTGCGTCCAGTCGCCGACGGGCAGCGGGATGTAGGTGTGGTCGCGGTCGAGCGGGTCGGGGTGGACGAGCACCCGCATCGCCACGGCCAGATCGGCGACGGTGCGCGCGAGCGGGCCGACGACTCGGCCGAGATACGGCGGATCCACCGGGACCAGCCCGTGCGTCGGCTTGAGCGAGGCCAGCCCGGTCCAGCCGGCGGGCAGTCGGATCGAGCCCCCGATGTCGCTGCCGACGTGCAACGGGCCGAACCCGGCTGCGGCTGCGGCCGCGGCGCCGGCGCTTGACCCGCCGGGGGACCAGCCGTGGTTCCACGGGTTGCGGGTGATCCCGTGCAGGCTCGACAACCCGGAGGAGAGCATCCCGTAGTCCGGCATCGTCGTCTTGCCCAGCCGCACCGCGCCCGCGGCGGCGGTGGTGAGCGCCACCGGACCGTCGACGGTCCGGGGTTCGGCATCGGCCAGCGCGGCGGTGCCGGCCGTGATGGGTGCACCGGCGGTCGCGATGTTCTCCTTGAGGGTGATCGGCACCCCGTCCAGGTCCCCGACGGGCTCGCCGGCCGCCCAGCGGGCAGCGCTGGCCGCAGCTGCGTGGGTGGCCGCCACCGGCTCCTGCAGTGCGAACGCGTTGAGCTGGGACTCCTGCTCGGCGATCCGTGTCTGTACGGCGGCGAGCACGTCGACGGGACGGAACGTGCCCGCCGCGTAGCCCGCCAGCAGCTCGC
>Ga0307513_10001200_pt1 | contig 37668 bp, 34 predicted proteins | sample 15_EM_MG_FD_202174 | JGI IMG/M metagenome (GOLD analysis project Ga0307513, IMG submission 202174) | Populus trichocarpa ectomycorrhiza microbial communities from riparian zone in the Pacific Northwest, United States - 15_EM | ecosystem: Host-associated > Plants > Roots > Unclassified | place... | reverse complement strand
CGCCGTTCAGCGCGATCTGGCCATTGAACAGCTCGCTGCGCGGGTCGTGGCCGATCGCCACGAACACCCCGGTGACGTCCAGGACCTTGGTCTCGCCGGTCTGCACGTTGCGCAGCCGGGCTCCTAGGACTTTGCCGCCTTCGCCGAGGATCTCCTCGACGCCCGTGTTCCATTCGACCGTGATCTTCGGGTTGGTCAGCGCGCGGACCTGCATCACTTTGCTGGCGCGGAAGGAGTCCCGTCGGTGCACGATCGTGACGGTCTCGGCGAAACGGGTCAGGAACATGGCCTCCTCCATCGCTGAGTCGCCACCGCCCACCACCATGATGTGCTGGCCGCGGAAGAAGAAGCCGTCACACGTGGCACAGGACGACACGCCGTGGCCGAGCAGTTCCTGCTCGCCGGGGATGCCGATCGGGCGCCATGCGGAGCCGGTGGCCAGGATGACCGTACGGGCGAAATATGCGGTCTCGCCGACGTATACGGTCTTGAGGCTCTCGGTGTCGGCCTCCGTGAGCGGGTCGCCGAACTCGGCGCGGGTGACGTCGTCGGCGAGGAACTCGGCACCGAACCGTTCGGCCTGCTTGCGCATCTTGTCCATGAGCTCGGCACCCAGGACACCGTCGGGGTGTCCGGGGAAGTTCTCCACCTCAGTCGTGGTCATCAACGCACCACCGGACTGCACACCCTCGAATACCAAGGGCTTCAGGTTCGCGCGCGCCGCATACAAGGCGGCGGTGTAACCGGACGGTCCCGAGCCGATGATGATCAGGTTTCGGACCTCGTCCACTGCGAGTCCTTTCGTTTGGCAATCGATTGCCATATCGTGACCCGAGCTCACCCCGGCGTCAACCCCAACCCCTCCCGGCTGCCTGGTTAAGGTGACCCGTGGGCAAACTGACCATCAGGGATGTGGCGAGAGCCGCCGGCGTGCATCCGGCGACGGCCTCACGTGCGCTCAACCCGCGCCTGCCGGGAAGGATCAGCGCCGAAACCACCCAGCGCGTCGTTGAGGCGGCGGCGGAACTCGGGTATGTCGTCGACGTGGTCGGGCGTTCCCTGCGCACGCGCCGGTCCGCCACGATCGGCGTACTCGTGCCGGACCTGCTCAACCCGTTCTATCCGCCGCTGCTGCGCGGCGTGGGGCGGGCTTTGCGGCACGCGGGGTTCGAAGCCCTGATCGCCTCCACCGACAACGAACTCGACCAGGAGTCCGCGATCATCGCGGGGTTCAAGGCACGACAGTGCGACGGCTACATCATCGCCTCGGCGACCCTCGACGACCCGACCGTGCGGTCGCTCGTGGCCGACGGGCTGCCGGTGGTCCTGGTCAACCGGTTGTCCGACGCGATCGTGCCCAGCGTGGTGAGCGACGACGCCCAGGGCATCGCCGAGGCGGTGCGGCACCTGCGCGGGCTCGGCCACCGGAAGATCGCACACCTCACCGGTCCCGCGCAGCTCTCGGTGACCGAGACCCGCGAGAAGGCCTTTCGCGCCGCCGCACCCAAAGGCATTGTTGTGCACGCGCAGACCTATACCGCGGCGGCCGGCGAGCAGGCGTGCACCGGACTGTTGGACAGCTCAGATGTCACGGCGATCCTCGCCGGCAACGACATGATCGCGGTCGGCTGCTACGCGGCGTTCGACAGCCGGGGGCTGAGCTGTCCCGCCGACGTCTCGCTGGTCGGCATCAACAACATGCCGCTGGCCGAATGGTTGAGGCCGGGGCTGACGACGGTGGCGATCCCGCAGGAGAACCTCGGCGAGGAGGCGGCCCGGCTGATCGTCGCGTTGGTCGCCGATCCGGCCGCCGACCTGGACAGCGTCGTACTGCCGACCAGGTTGGTGGTCAGGGGATCCACGGCTCGAGTGCGGCGCGCAAAGCACCCTTCGGCTTGAGCCCGTGCAGCCGCTGCACCGGCTCGCCGTCGCGGAACAGGATTACCGTCGGCAGGCCGGAGACGTCGTAGCTCAACGTCGTGGCCGGGTTCTCATCGACGTTCAGCTTGACCACCGTGACACGGCCGACGAGCTCCGCCTGCAACGCCTCCAGCACGGGTGCGAGTTGCCGGCACGGTCCACACCAGGCGGCCCAGAAGTCCACCAGCACCGCTCCCCCGCCCAGCACCGCCGACTCGAAGTCCGCGTCGGTGACGGCCTTCATTGCGCGGTGAGGGCAGCCGCGACCTCCGGCGCGAGCCCGGCCGTGGTCTCCAGTCCCAACTCGCCGTGCTTGATGGCGAGAGTCTTGAGAAACTTCTGCTGGCCCATGGTGAGCCCGATAAAGTAGCCCAGCTCGACGATCTGCGGCTCGGTGAAATGCTCGTGCAGCTGCGCCCACACCTCGTCGTCGGCCATCAGCGGATCCCACGCGATCGCCTCGGCCAGCAGCAGCGCAGCCTTCTCCCGCGCGGACAGCACGCTCGACTGCCGGAATTCGATGACCTCGTCGAACTCCCGCTCGGTCAGTCCACCGGCGGTCGCCAGATGCGACCGCTGCCCGGCGCAGTACCCACAGTCGAGGGTCTTGGCGACGTAGACGCGGGCCAATTCCTTGATGTTGTGCTCGAGCACGCCCTCGCGGAACACCGCCTGCCACGACTGGTTGAACGTGCGCAGCACGGCTGGCACGTGCGCCCGGATGGCCTGGCTCTCCACCCTGGGCGTGCCGTACTTGCGCGAGTCCTCGATGTAGCCGACCAGCTCAGGATCGGTGATCGAGGCAGGGTCGACGTAGCTGATGCGCGGCATGATGCCCCACTTCCTTTTGGCAATCGATTGCCATCATGATGCGTCCGGCGGCGATCGAGGTCAACCCCGTCCCCAACGACGCCGAGCACCCCGCCCCCGACCGCTTGGTACCCGCGCGTCCGAAGCATGCCGTTGAAGCGGCCTGACCTGCACCGCTGTGGCGCCCGCCGCCGATCGGCGGCGGGCGCTGTCACTACTACTGTTCGATCGCCGCGCGGGACAGTGAGATCAGCGTGGAGCCGTCCATCAACGAACCGTCCCACAGGGCGGTGAGTCGGGTAATCCTGCGCCAGCGATCCAGTTCAAGGGCGACGACACCCCGGGAAACAGCGTTGTTGGACGCCGTCCATTCATAACCCCCTCCCACGGCGCTGCCGACGATGTGGCGAACGGCCGTACCGTCGCCGGTGTAGGGCAGCACAGAGGCAGCCCGGGTCAGATAGGTACCAATGCTTCGGGGGCCGACAATCTGCAGGTGTGCCGGCATATCCTCGAAGACTGCGCCGGGGGCGAAGAGTTCCGCGGCGCCGGTGCCGTCACCATGACGCAGGGCATGCGCGAGCTGGTGTACGACGCTCTTCATGGCGGGCATCGCCGTTTCTCCGACCGTGGATTCGCCGAAGTCCGTTACCGGCCCAGGCGAGAATGGAGCGAGGGCCGCCTTGTTGGCTATGCCGAAATGCCGGCCGTCCCAGTAGTCGATTTGCCGGGTGATCTTATGATCGCGGAAGTTGACAACGCCGGCCGCGCGGATTTCGGAAGGCCCGAACAGGCCTTCGGTGTTGGTGAAGAACACGATGGCGCTGGTCACGTTGCCCAGGATCCGGGTGGGGTAGGACTTGCCGTCGCTGGGCCAATTGGGCATGAATTGGGATAGTGCATCCCGCAGTGCATCCCAGCTGTAATAGCTCAATTCGGCGACCGCATCGATGTAGGTAATTTTCCTGCGCGAAAAGAAGGACATCCACCCGTCGAGGTCGTGCGCGCTCTTGCGGGCGAGGTAGCGCAGGACCAACGCGGCTACCTCCGGCGTGGCATGCCCGGTGTCGATGACAACATCGACACCGGGGAACCCGAAATCACCGCCCGCGTGGGCAGCCGATGCGCTTGCAGGGGCGAGCAGCGAGGCCGCGGCCATTCCAGTTCCGCCGAGCACGGCTCCACGCAGCAGCGTACGTCGTGTTGTATGGTTCGGTATTTGCAGGTTGTGTTCCATCACATACCTTTCGCGCAACAGGTCATTGACATGAAGCTCGGTTGAGGTTGCAGAATCCGCCGGCATCGGCTCGCGATCAACGGCGAAGAGTCTCGAAGCGCGGCTGGCCTACGAAATTCTGGGAAATAAGTGAAACGGGGTTTTCCCATTCCCCCGCACGACTTCCTGGTCGATCAGTGGATTTCGCCGGCGGTGGAGACGCCGCTCCAGCGGCTGACCTCGTCCGCCAGATGGAGCATCTCAACGTTCGAGCCGGATGCGTACGCGGCCCAATCCTCGCGCGGGAGCATCCACATGATCTCGAACTCGTTGCCGTCGGGGTCGACGCCGTACACGCTCTTGGTCGTGCCCCCATGGCTGGACTCTCCGGTGTACGCCCCGGCCTCGGTCAACAGTTTGCGGGCTTGCTCGAGGTCGTCGATGGTGTCGACCTGCCAGGCCAGGTGGTAGAGGCCGATCCCACCGCGGCGTTTGGGTGGTGCGGACGAGCCCACGCCCATGAGGCCGAGATCGTGATCGTGGACCGAGCGGGGCAAGCGCAAAAACACTGCGCTGGCTCGGGGTTCGCGGATGACGACGTCCATCCCGAAGACGTCCACGTAGAACCGCTCGGATCGGGCCAGATCGGTGACGAACAGGACGGCGTGGTTGAGCCGCACCGGACCGATACTCATCGGAGTTCTCCTTTCTTGTGCCGCTTAGGTGTGGTGTTGGTTGTTGCTACAACCATGGCAGATCAGATCAGTTGTAGCAACAATTATTTTGGTGACATACTTCTGTCCGTGGACGCACGAGGGCTTACCCGGGAGGAACTGGCGGCATGGGTGCGGCTCGCCGCCGTACTGGAGTTGCTGCCCACGGCACTGGACGGCCAGCTACGGCGCGACGCCGAGCTGACCCACTTCGACTACTACGTGCTCGCCATGCTCTCCGAGTCACCCGAGGGCACCATGCAGATGGCAAAGCTCGCCGCACGTACCACGGCCACCCTCGCCCGGCTTTCCCACGTGGTGCAGCGCCTGGAAGCCCGCGGCCTGCTGGAACGCATCCCCTGCCCGGGCGATCGGCGTGCCACCAACGCTCACATCACCGAGGCCGGCTGGCAGAAGGTGCAACAGGCGGCCCCTGGCCACGTGACCTTCGTACGAGACAACGTGATCGACGCACTCACACCCGACCAGATCACCCAACTCACCGACATCACTCAGGCCATCCTGCGCCGGCTCGACCCCGACGCCAGCAGGGCCGACATGTACCGGTGGTACGACTCGCTCGAATCACGTGGTGAAACCCAAAAGTAAACCCAGCACCGACTAGCGCTCGGCCTGGTCCTCGTCCATGTGGCCATCCCGGTGGCGACCAAACAGCCGGGCCCGGGTGCCAGCAGGCGGGCTGCAGAACGGCTCCAGGTGGCTTCGGGTGACTTCATCTGCACCTCCGCCGTGCCGATGCACGAGGGAAGTTCGAGGTAAGGCGCCCTGACAGCAGACCATCGGAAGCGACATGACCGACTCTTACGGCGATCACGACGTTACGGACGGCGTCCCTGAGGATTCCACGAGTGCCGTCGCTGAGCGTCGATCTCGCTGGACGGTCGGCCGGCTGCTGAATACCGGTTTCTGCTTCGCCGTCGGCGCCCTGCTGGTCGTCGGCACGCTGTCCTTCCTGCAGATCGGCGCCCTGATCGACAACCAGGATGCGGTAATCCAGGCAGCGCCGGTCCAGTCCGAGATCGACGTCGTCCTCGGTGTGATCAAGGACGCCGAGACCGGGCAGCGTGGCTATCTGATCACCGGTGATGAGGCCTACCTGACGCCGTACAACGAGTCACTGCTGGCGATCTCCACGAACGTCGCGGCGCTGGCCGACCTGACGGCGGACAACCCTCGCCAGCATGCCCTGGTGGAGCAACTCCGGGAGCCGTTGCGACGCAAGCTCCTTGAGCTGGCCGAGACCATCGAACTGCGCAAGACGCAAGGCTTCGCCGCCGCTCAGGCCGTGGTCCTCACCAACCGGGGCGCCGAGGACATGGCGGCGATCCGGAGTCTGGTCCAACAACTGGACGCGGAACAGAGCAGATCGCTGCAGCAACGGGTGTCCGCGAGCGCCGAGAGCGCCAAGGTCACCCAGCGATTCATCATCGGTGGTTCGTTGTTCGCCGCGCTGTTGGTAGGAGCGATGGCGATCTGGATCTCCCGCTCGATCCTGCGGCCGGTGCATCGGATCACCGCTGCGGCCGATCGGATCAGCGCCGGTGACCTGAGCGCCTCGGCCGTGGTCGAGGGGCCGGCCGAACTGGCCCGGATGGCCGGCGCGGTGAACGCCGCGCTCGGCGCGGCGGCTCAGGCCCGGGACGTGGCGATCGCCGCGACCCAGGCGAAGTCGGCGTTCCTGGCCACCATGAGCCACGAGATCCGCACCCCGATGAATGCCGTGATCGGCATGACCGGGCTGCTGCTCGACACCCCGATGGACCCGCTGCAGCGCGAAATGACCCAAACCGTGCGGGACAGCGGCGAGGACCTGCTGACGATCATCAACAACATCCTCGACTTCTCCAAGATCGAGGCCGGTGATCTGGAGCTCGAATCCGACCGGTTCGAACTGCGCGACTGCATCGAGACCGCGTCGAGCCTGGTGGCCCTCGCGGCCGCCGCGAAGAACCTGGAACTGGTCGTCCAGGTCGACGCCAACTGCCCCAGTGTGGTCGTCGGCGACATCACCCGGTTTCGACAGGTCATCGTCAACCTGCTGAGCAACGCGGTGAACTTCACCGAGAGCGGCGAGGTCGTCGTCACGGTCACCACCCCGGACCACGTCCCACCGGACGAAGGCCCGACCCGGATGATCGTGGCCGTGAGCGACACCGGAGTCGGTATCCCCGCTGACCGGATGAACCGGCTGTTCCGGTCCTTCAGCCAGGTCGACAGCTCCACCACCCGGACGCACGGCGGCACCGGCCTCGGGCTGGCCATCAGCCGCGGATTGGCTCAGGCGATGTGTGGTGACATCGAGGTCACCAGCGAGGTCGGCGTCGGATCGACCTTCACCTTCACCGCGGTTCTGCAAGCCACCCAGGATCGTCGCCAAGTCTCGCCGGCCTTCGCCGACTCCCTGACCGGCAGGTCCGCTCTGATCGTGGACGACAACGCGACCAACCGCCGGGTTCTGCAGTTGCTCCTGGAGCAGTGGGGCATGCTCTGTGAATCGGTGGCCCACCCGGCTGAGGCGCTGGAATTCCTTTCCGCTGGACGGCATTTCGATGTCGCGGTGCTCGACATGCAGATGCCCGAGATGGACGGTCAGCAACTCGCGCTCGCCATCCGCAACGTACCGGCGGGCGCCAACCTGCCGCTGCTCCTGCTGAGCAGCATGCAACGCCGACCCGGACTGACGGACTCCGGCGTCTTCAACGCGATGATGACCAAGCCGGTCAAGAGCAAGGTGCTGCTGGAGAAGTTGCTCTTCGCGCTCGCCCCGACCGAGTCCTCGCTGCGCGAGATCGAGCTCGCCGGCGGCGCCCGGCGCAACGACCCGCCGCCGCTACCCGGCGCACCGCTGCGGATACTGGTGGCCGAGGACAACCTGATCAACCAGAAGGTCGTCCAGCTCATGCTCGGCAAACTCGGACATCGTGTGGACATGGTCGGCAACGGCCTGGAAGCCGTGGCCGCGGTGCGACGCATCCACTACGACATCGTCTTCATGGACGTGCACATGCCGGAGATGGACGGACTGCGCGCCACCGAGATCATCCGGGCGGAACTGCCGAGCGAGGCCGGCACTCCGATCGTGGCCCTGACCGCGGGCGTGCTGGCCGAGGACCGGACGGCCTGTCTGAACGCCGGCATGAACGCCTACCTCGGCAAGCCGGTCCGGATGCGTGACCTGGTCGACGTCCTCGCCCAGGTCCTCCCCCACGCCGGAGTCTCCGCCCCGCTCACCCAGATCGAGCCCACCGAGGCGTTCTGAGCCGTTGGGCGGAATTTGGCCGCCACTCAGGCACGCGTAAGGGCGCTATCTAGCCTTAAACCAGAGCCTGAGGGCCGGTTATGCGTGTTCTTCTGGCGGCCCCTCGGCGCTGTTTACCCTGGTAACCAGCGCTTGCGGGCCGGATGAGCGTGTTCAGCTTTTCGCGTTGCGCGCCAGCTTGGCCGCGTACATCGCCTCGTCCGCAGCCTTGAGCAGTTCCTCGATATCGGTGAAACCGTCTGCAGACAGAGCCATTCCGATGCTAGCGCCGACGGTGATCGAGGTTCCGTTGATCACGATCGGCTCGGTGAAGGAGTGCTGGATCCGCTCCAGGATCAGCAGCGGGCCGGTAGGCGCGATGTCGTCGAGCAGGATGACGAATTCGTCACCGCCGAGGCGCGCCGCCGTGTCGGAGTCGCGGATCACCCCTAGCAGCCGTTGCGCGACGTTGACCAGCAACGTGTCGCCGGCGGCATGTCCCAGGGTGTCGTTGACGGCTTTGAAACCGTCGAGATCGATGAACAGCAGCGCGAACTGGTGATCGCGGTGCCGGCTGGTGCGCAGTCCGGCCTGGCTCAGCCGGTCGAACAGGAGGGCCCGGTTCGGCAGCCCGGTGAGCTGGTCGTAGAGCGCCGCCCGGCGAAGCCGTTCCTCCTGCTCCCGCAACGAGCGGAGCATGTCGTCGTGATCGAGGGCGACCCCCAGCAGGGCGCCGGAGTGATTCATCATCTCTCGGCCCGGCGGGGTGGTGTCCTGGATCCGCCCGACCGCGCACATCACCCCCCAGTCATGGGTCTGGGTACGCACCGGTACCACGAAGACCACGTCGCCGACCGCGCCGTCGGCCAGGTCGAAGACCGCGGCCGGCGGGAACTGGCTGACCGGCGTCGTGCTGCCGATGGTCTGCGGGTGCGCCTGCTCGCAGGCACCGGTGGCACCGGCGTGGAAGGCGCCGACCAGGTCAATCTGCGGGTCGTCCGGCCCGCTGTCGGCCTCGTCCGGATGCGGCGACTGGGCTCCCCCGGTCCAGAGCCCCAGGCATCCGCAGAGCGCGGGCGTGCGACCCAGCCAGGCCATCTCCCGAGGATCCTGCTCGTGCGTCCGCAGCAACTCGACCGCCAGCTCGTACTGGGTGTTCAGGGTCATCTGCAGGTAGGCGTTGTCGTCGAATTGATGCCTGGCCTGCTGCTCCGACAGTTGCAGGCCGGTTTGCGGGCAGCCACAGGAGTCCCGCGCGATGAACGTCGTGGGCACGTGTTCCGGCTCGTTGGGCACCGCTGCACCGGCCAGCATCCGCTGGAACAGCCTGAAGGCCAGGGCGCCGAGCTGGTCCAGCGGCTGATGCACGCTGGACAGGCTGGGGATGACGTACCGGGCGTCGGCAATGTTGTCGAAGCTGACGATGGCCAGGCGATCCGGCAAGGCGTACCCGGCCGAGGTGAGTCGCTGGACCAGGCCCATCGCGTTCCGGTCGGTGCCCAGCACCATGGCCGTCACCGGCAGCCCAGCCTGGATCAGCAGGTCGGCGACCGCGACGCCACCGGTCTCGTGGTTGTCCGGCGAGCTGAACAGCAGCTCCGGGAGGACGGCGAGCCGGTGCTCGACCAGCGCCTCGCGGTAGCCCTCGTAGCGCTCCCGGATGTCGCTGACCGCCAGTTTGCCGGCGAAGCCGATCTTGCGGTGCCCATGCTCGACCAGGTGCGTCACCGACTCCCGGACGCCGGACCGGTTGTCGGCGAACACCTGCGGGCAGTCGACCCCGGGCAGGTCGTGCCCGATCAGAACGACCGGCTTGCCGGCGGCCTGGGCGCGCAGCACGTAACTCGGGTCGACAGCTCCGGGCAGCACGATCAGGCCGTCCAGGTGGTGCCAGGAGATCGGGCGGCGAAAGTCCGGCACACCGCTGTTGTCCGCACTGTGGGCACCCGGGTCCAGGGTCTGAAACGCGATGATGCTCATCCCGGCGGCCGTCGCCGCCTGGTTCACGCCGGCGATCAGGGCACCGTAATAGTCACCACCCACGAAGGGTGACAGGACGCCGACCCTGCCGGTCACCTGCACACGCCCACCCTCCTCGTGATCCTCGTGCACTGTTATCGGCACGAGCCCGGCTTTCTGAAGGCGGGTGGGCTTTCTGAAAGCCGCCTACTGGCCGGCGAAGTACTTCTGGGCGCCCGGGTGCAGCACGACAGGTGCCGTGTCGGTGGCGGTCTCGCGTTTGATGTTGCCGGCTTCGGGGTGCACCTTCACCAGGTCGGCCTGGTGCTCGAAAAGCAGCGCCGTCAGCTTCTGGGCCAGGTCGGCGTCCATCGTGTCCTTCACCACGAGCAGGTTCGGCACCCCGATCGTCGAGACCGGTTTCGGCGTCTTGTAGACCCCGGGTTCGATCGTCGCGCCCTGGTACACCGGGCCGAACTCCGCCTGCAATTTGGGCAGTTCCGGGCTCAGATCAAGGAACTGGACGTCGTCCTTCAAGCTGGTGGTCAGATCCGTGACGCCGCTGGTCGGTAGCCCACCGGACCAGAACATCGCTTTCACCGTGCCGTCTTTCATCGCCTGCACGGTCTCCGGCAGCGAGAGCTTCTGCCGGGTGACGTCTTTGTCCGGGTCGAGGCCGGCAGCCTTCAGCAACCGCAGGGCGATCACCTCGGTACCGGAGTTCGGCGATCCGGTCGAGACCGGCTTGCCCTTCAGGTCGGCCAGCGTCCGGATCTTGGCGTCCGACCGGACCAGCACCTGGGTGTAGTTGGTGTAGATCCGGGCCAACGCCCGGACCGGCTGCGGCGAGTCGAAGCTGCCGCGCCCGGTGGCGGCGTCTGCGGCCGAGTCGGCCAGGGTGAACGCGATGTCGCTGTCGCCGGCCACCACCCGACGGATGTTCTCCACCGAGGCGCCGGTCGCCTCGGCGGTCGCCGTCCAGCCCGGGATGTGCTGCCCGATCAGCCGGGCATATCCGCCGCCCAGCTGGTAATACACGCCGGTGGTGTTGCCGGTCGCGATCGAGAGCCGGCCGCCGTCCTTGCTGTCGCCGCTGTTACTTCCGCGTTCACCGCCGCACCCGGTCAGGATGGTCATCACTGTCACCAGTGCTGCCATCGTCGCCGGGATCGCCTTTCGCCGTGCGCGCATCGGGTCCGCCTCTCGTCGGTACTTCAGGGCTGGGTTCGGGTTCCTCGTTTCGCAACGCCAGATGGAGCGCGAAGGCCAGCGCCAGCACCACCAGCCCAGAGATCACCGGGACCGGCTCCAGGAACAGCAGCAACACCGCGGCGACGGCACAGAGCAGGCGCTCGGGCATCCCGGCGGCACGGACCAGTCGGCCACCCGTGGCGGCGGCCAGCGCGGCCACGGCGACCGCCGAAACCAGGGCCACCAGCAGCACTTCCGGCAGCGGCGCGAGGCCGAGCAACGCGCTGCCGGGTGGGGTCAGGACGACCGCGAACGGCACCAGGAACGCCGGCAACGTGTAGCGCAGGGCGGCGAAGGTGGTCCGGTACGGGTCGCCGCCGGTGATCGCCGCGCTGGCCACCGCGGCCAGCGCGGTCGGCGGGCTGACCTCAGAAAGGACGGCGTAGTAGAAGACAAACATGTACGCCTCGGCGTCACCGACACCGAGGCCGCGCAGAGCCGGGGCAATGATCACCGCGGCGATCACAAACGACGCGGTGACCGGGACTGCGAGCCCGAGCACCAGCACCGCGATGGCCGAGAGCAGCGCGGTGACCAGCAACGCGGGTCCACGATCACCGAAAACGCCTGCAGCATCGATAATCAACCCGGACAGGTTGAGCCCGAGCCCGGTCAGGGTGGTGATCCCGACGATGATCCCGGCCGCGGCCGTGGTCGCAGTGACCGCCAGGACTCCGGTGCTGCCGCGAGCCAGCGCCGTCAACACCAGCGGTGGGGTCATCCGGTCCCGGCGGTCGAGAAAGGACAGCAGGAAGGCGACCGTAGTGGCGATCACCACCGCCCGGAACACCGATACGCCGGCCACCAGCAGGCCGACGATCAGGAACAGCGAGCTGAAGTGGTAGCCGGAGCGCAGCAGCAGCCGGCCGAACCCGGCGCCGCCCAGTTCCACCGGCCGGGCGCCGAACCGGCGGGCATCGATCTCGATCGCCAGCAGGATGCCGAGGTAGTACAACAGCGTCGGGACGACGGCGTAGAGCATCACGGTGAGGTACCCGACCCGCAGGTACTCGGCGATGATGAACGCCGCGGCGCCCAGTGTGGGCGGCGACAGGATGGCGCCGATCCCGGCCGCGGCCAGCACCCCACCACCCTGATCGGCCGGATAACCGGCCCGGCGGAGCAACGGCCAGGACACCGCACCAAGACTGACCGCGGTTGCCGTCCCGGAGCCGGAGACGGTGCCGAGCAGGAACCCGGCGAGGGTCACCGTGCGCCCCGGCGCGGACCGCGAGCGGCGGAAGGCCGCCAGCGAAAGATCGAGAAAAAACCTTGCCGCACCAGAGATTTCGAGCACCGCACCATAGATCGCAAACAGCACGATGTAGGTCGCGGCGACGTCGAGCGGGACGCCGAACAGGCCCTCGGTGGTCATGTAGAGCTGTTCGATGATCCGCGAGAGGTCGTAGCCGCGGTGGCCGATGGCCCAACCGGCCGGCAGGTATCCGCCGTAGTACGCGTAGAGCAGGAACACCACACAGACGACCGGCAGCGCCCAGCCGGTGCTTCGCCGAGCGGCCTCCAGCACCACGAGCACCGCGATCCCGCCGAATACCAGGTCGGCGGTGGTCGGCTCAAACGTGCGGCCGACGAACCCGTCCAGGTCGAGCAGCGGGTACCCGGCGCTGACCAGTCCGGCGACGGCCAGCACCCAGTCGGTGGGCCCGGGCCGACCTCCGGGCCGACCGTTCCAGCGGAAGCAGACGAAGATCAACGCCAGCGTGACGGCGAGGAACGTCGCCCGGTAGGGCAATCCGCCGCGGGGGTCGGGGACAAAGACCCGGTAGAGCACGAACACCGAAAGCGCCGCCGCGACGACCACGACCGCGTGCCGGATCCACGTCGGCAGCCCGGCTTCCGGTCGCTCGACGTCCACGTCCGGCTCGACGAGTGCCGCCGGCCCCCTCGCCTCGGTCATCCGGTCACGGTAAATCACCCATTACAGGCGGTCTACCCCAATCAGCCCGGTTTGTGAGGTTGCCCCCAATGCGGGTTAGCCCCGCGCAAGGCTGCGATTCGGGAACCCGGCCGCCGCCGGAATCACAGCCTTGCGCGGGGCTAACCAAGACAATGGGGGTACGGGATAGCAGCACTGGCTTCACGGGCAGGTTCAGGTCTTCTGGTCACGCATCCCGGCGAGCCAGCACGACGAGCCCGCCGACCAGCACCGCGCTCACCCAGCCGATCAGGACGAACAGTCCGGGCCACGGCGACAGCAGGGTGAAGCCCCCGGCGCCCGGCAGTTGGGTGTAGACGGCCTGGGCCGCGGCGACGGGCACGTAGGGAAGCAGGTTTCGCTCCACCTGGTCCGGCAACGCCGGTGCCAGCATTGCGGGCAGAATCAGCAGCACGGCAACGAAGACGGTGATCGCCAGGCCGGTGTGTCGAAAGACGGCGCCGACGCCCAGCCCGATCAATCCCATCGCGATCGGGTAGGCGGTTGCGCCGAGAACCGCCCGTACCGCTCCGGGGTCGCCCAGCGTCGCGCCGTCGGCGCCGATCAGGTGCTGGCAGACACCGAATGCAGCCAGACAGGCCGGGCCCATCACCGCCGCCGCCATCCCGGCCAACACCAGCGACTTGGCCAGCAGTACCGGCCACCGCCGGGGCACCGCCGCCAGGCTGGCCCGGATCATCCCGGAGCCGTACTCACCGGTCAGTTGCAGGATCCCGAACACGCCGATGATCAGGGCGGCCAGGTCGAGGCCGATGAACGTCACGTCGATCGCCTTGCCGAGGCTTGGCGTCACCTCGCCGCTGCGGATCTGGCTGCCGTAACCGCGCCCGAAGGCCCCGGCGAAAGCCACCGTGAGAATCACTGTGATGCCGAGGATGATCCAGGTCGACCGCAGCGAGCGCAGCTTGGTCCACTCCGATCGAACCACCCGTCCGAATGTCACCCCGGTGCGACTCGATTCGGGCGCGGCGCTCGTCCTGTTGATTCGCTGACTCTTGATTCGCTCGGGCGCGACACTCATGCTGCTGCTCCTTCGGTTTCGTCGACGCTGAATTCCACGGCTCCTCGAGTGAGCTGCAGATAGGCCTGCTCCAGCGAGGCCCGCTGAGGGGTGAGTTCGTGCAGGGCCAGCCCTCGTTCGGCCGCCAGGTCGCCGATCAGCTCGGCGCTCGCCCCGCGCACCCGCAGCAGGCCCGGCTCCAGGGCAGTGACCGTCGCGGCGCGGCCGACGAGCAGTTCCTGCACCTGGGTGGCCTGCGGCGAGCGGACCAGCACCTCGTGCACGGCGACGCTGGCGATCAGGTCCTGCACCGGGGTGTCCGCGAGCAACCGGCCCCGCCCGATGATCAGCAGATGATCGGCGGTCACCGCCATCTCGCTCATCAGGTGACTGGAGATCAGCACGGTTCGGCCCTCTGCCGCCAGCGACTTCAACAGGGTGCGGATCCAGATCACGCCATCGGGATCGAGCCCGTTCACCGGCTCGTCCAGGATGATCGCCGCGGGGTCGCCGATCAGCGCCGCCGCGATGCCGAGTCGCTGGGCCATGCCGAGGGAGAATCCGCCCGCCCGGCGATGCGCCACCGATTCCAGACCGGCCAGGGCCAGAACCTCGTTCACCCGGCTCGGCGGAATGCCATGGGTCTGAGCCAACGCCAGCAGGTGATGGAACGCGGTCCGGCCCTTGTGGAAGGACTTGGCCTCCAGCAGCGCGCCGACCTGCCGCATCGGCGCGGTGTGTCGAGCGTACGGTCGGCCGGCGATCGTCGCCGTCCCCGAGGCCGGCCGATCCAACCCGACGATCATGCGCATCGTGGTGGACTTGCCCGCGCCGTTCGGCCCGAGGAATCCGGTGACCTGGCCGGGGCCGACCGTGAAAGACAGCTTGTCAACGGCGATCGTGTCGCCGTACCGCTTGGTCAGTTCGTGGATTTCAATCATGGTCCCCACTGAAGCCGCCGACCGGACCGCGCCGACAGCGCCGCTCGTGGGCTACCGCACCGACGAAAGATGCTTCGGGACGACGGGGAAGCGACTTTCGTAGGGACTTTCGGCCCGGGAGCCGGTCGGGGGCGGCGCAGCACCGTCGACCGGACGTGGTCCGCGTACCGTGGTGGCGTGGGCGAGCTGATCACGCGGCCGAGACTGCCGACGCTGAAACTGCCGACGTGGCTGAGCCGCGGGCTGGTTGACGACGTCTGCGTCACCGCCATCGCGGCGCTGACCGCGACGCTGATGATGCAGGTCCCACCGCCAATCCTCGAACCGCACGGCGACGCGACCCTCGTCGGCCAGCTCGCGCTGGCCGGATGCCTGCTGTTCCGGCGGCGGTCGCCGCTCCTGGTCGTCTGGATCGTCACGCTCGCCGCGGCGGCCATCGCGCTCAGCGAGGTACTGGCACCGGGCAGCCTGGTGCCGCCCGACCTCGGCCGCACCCAGCTGCCCTGGATCTCGCCGGCGGCACCGTTCGCGGTGTACAGCGCGATGGTTTATGGCCGGGATCGGCGGATCGCCTGGGCGGCCGTACTGGTGCTGACCGTTCTCGGCGCGCATTCCTGGGATGTCCCGGCGGACTCACCGTGGCTCCCGCAAAGCCTGGTATTCATCGGTGGGCCCGCGCTGTTGGGAATGTACAGCGTCGCCCGGCGACGTCTGCTGCGCTCCCTCGTCGATCGGGCCGAACGCGCCGAGCGGGAGCAATCCCTGCTCACCGAAAGGGTTCTCGCGCAGGAGCGGTCGCGGGTGGCGGCCGAGATGCACGACGTCGTGACGCATCGGGTCAGCCTGATGGTGCTGCAGGCCGGGGCACTGCGGATCAGCTCTGCGGACGACGCGGTCCGGCGGGCCGCCGAGGAACTGCGGATGACCGGCTGCCGGGCCCTGGAGGAGCTGCGCGACCTCGTCGGCCTGCTGCAGGGGACGACCGTCGGGGTGATCGGCGCGACCGAACCCGGGCAGCCTTTGTCCAGCGCACCACCCGACGTGCCCGATCTGAGCACGCTGGTCGACGAATCGCGGTCGGTGGGCGTCCAGGTCGAACTGGTCGAGGAGGGCAGTCCGGCTCAGGTCGCGCCGGTGGTCGCCCGGACCGCGCACCGCGTCGTCCAGGAAGCCCTGACCAACGTGCGCAAGCACGCGCCTGGGGCGAGTGCCAGGGTGCGGGTCCGGTACAGCCCGGACGGCGTGCACGTGACGGTCCGGAACACCGCCGCCACCCGGCCGGTCGATTCCGGGCTGATCATCGCGGGTTCCGGCACCGGACTGAGCGGCCTGCGACAGCGGATCGAACTGATCAAGGGCTCGCTCGAGGCCGGACCCACGCACGATCCCGCTCACCCCGGCGGCTTTCAGGTCGAGGTCACGCTGCCCGCCTACGTGGCGACGTCGGCAACGGTGATGGCGTCACCATGAGCCGGGACCTGACCCGGGTGCTCATCGTCGACGACGAGCCGATGGTGTGTGCGCACCTGAGCACGATCCTCGGCTCGGCCCCCGATATCGACGTCATCGACGTGGTGTACGACGGCGCCGCCGCGGTCGAGTCCGTCCTGCGGCACCAGCCGGATGTGGTCCTGATGGATCTGCGGATGCCCGGCGTGGACGGGCTGACCGCCATTGAGCGGATCACCGCGTTCCGGCATCCCCCGGTCATCGTCGCCCTCACCACCTTCGACTCCGACCACCATGTCTTCCGCGCGCTGAATGCCGGCGCCGCGGGCTTCCTGCTCAAGTCCACGCCGCCGGAGGATCTGATCGATCTGGTCCGGGTTGCCGCCGACGGGCACACCGTCCTCTCCCCCGCGGCGACCCGGCGACTGCTGGCGACGGCCGCGGACCGGCAGCAGTCCCAGAACCGAGTCCTCGCCAGGCTCGACGGACTCACCGAACGCGAGGTCCAGGTCCTGGTCGGGATCGGCGAGGGGTTGTCCAACGCCCGGATCGGCGCGCGGCTCTACCTCACCGAGGCCACCGTCAAAGGCTATGTCTCCCGGCTGCTGACCAAGCTGGACTGTGCCAACCGAACCCAGGCCGGGCTGCTCGCCCAGCAGGCCGGACTGCTCGAATCCCCCAACCCTCGATGATCAGCAGCTCAGAGGGCGGGTACTTTCTCGGACGCCATCTCGTCGGCCGACTCGGAAGGCACGTCTGACTCCAGCACAGGGAAGTCCACTTCCACGAAGAGACCACCGGTCAGCCGAGCGCTCACGGTCAAGGTGGCGTCGTGGGCCGCCGCGATCGCATTGACGATCGACAGCCCGAGTCCGTGATGACCGTCGTCGGCGACCCGCCGAAGTCGCTGGAAGGGCTCGATCAGCCGCTCGACCTGCTCCGGCGGGACAACCGGCCCGCTGTTCGCGATGAAGAACACCACCCGCCCGGGTTCGGAGCGGGTCCCGATCTCCACCCAGCCGTTGGCATGGTTGTGATGGACGGCATTGTCCAGGACGTTGGCCACCAGTCGTTCGATCAGCGCCTGGTCACCGAGGATCTGCACCGGGACGATCAGCGGATCGACCTGGAGACCGAGCCGATCCACCTCCGGGCGCTGGTTGCGCAGCACCTGTTCGATCACCAGGTTCAGGTCCACCGGCTGATAGTGCTCGCGACCGTGCTCACTGCCGGACAGCGTGAGCAGTGACTCCAGCAGCCGCCCCCGCTGCTGGCTGATCGCCAGCAGCCGCTCGAAGTTGGACCGGAAGTCCTCCAGCGTGACGTCCGGATCGATCAGCGGTTCCTCGAGCAGGGCATGTTCTACCGCGAGCGGCGTGCGTAACTCGTGCGCGGCATTGGCAACAAACCGCTTGTGCCCTTCCAGCGCCACTTCCAGTCGAGCCAGCAGGCCATCGATGGTGTCCCCGAGGTCCTTGATCTCGTTGCGACTCCCCGTGACGGCAAGCCGTTCATGCAGGTTGCGGGCGGAGATCTGGCGGAGCGTCTCGGTCATCGTGCGGACCGGGCGCAGTACCCGGCCGGCGATCAGCCACCCCATCACGATGGAGACCAGCGCCATGATCGTCAGGGCGATCCCGGCCAGGATCAGCAGGTTGTACAGATCGTCCCGAGACTCCTGGATCGGGGGCACCGCGAACCGAGGCTGCTCCCCATTGGGCGCAATGCGCGCATCGGGCGGGACGGCAACGATGACCGGCCGCCCGTCGGGGCCCAGCTCGACGTACTCCCCTCTGATGTTGGGGACGTTCGCCCTGGAATCGTCCCCCGATCCGTTGATCAGCAGATACGTGATCACCAGCAGGGCCACCCCGGAGGCGATCGACAGCACGCCGTAGAACAGCGTGAGCCGCAGCCGCAGCCGCAGCGGGGTGCCCGGGGGGCCGGAGGTGCCCTTGCGCCGGGGAAGCCGAGGGATCAGCGAACGCAAGGATCTGGTCATCTCAGATCCGGTATCCGCCGCGGGCAACGGTCTCGATCAGCGGCGGGTCGCCGAGTTTCGTCCGCAGTCGGTTGATCGTCGCCTTCACCGTGGTGGTGAACGGGTCGATCGCCTCGTCCCAGACCCGTTCCAGCAACTCCTCGGCCGATACCAACCGATTCCGCCCAGCGAGCAGGTATTCGAGCACGGCGAACTCCTTGGGGCTCAGCGCCAGGCGTACTCCGGCGCGGGTGACGATCCGCAGCGATGGATCGAGGCGCAGGTCGCCGTGGATCAGGACCGGCGGCACCGCGGGCTGCGAGCGCCGGCCGAGCGCCCGAATTCGCGCCACCAGTTCGGCGTAGGCGAAGGGCTTCGGCAGGTAGTCGTCGGCGCCCAGGCCGAATCCGTCGACCCGGTCAGCGATCGTGCTGGAGGCGGTCAGCATCAGCACCCGGGCGGACGCCGCCCGGGCCACCATCGAACGGCAGACCTCGTCCCCGTGCACCCCGGGAAGATCCCGATCCAGGACGACGACGTCATAGTCGACCACCGCACTGCGCTCCAGCGCGTCGGCACCGTCGTACACGACGTCGACCGCCATCCCCTCGCGACGCAGCACCCGCGCCACCGAATCGGCGAGCGCGGCGTGATCCTCGACCACCAGCACCCTCATGGTGAAACACCCCTTACCCAGCCTGACCCGGGGTCAGGCGCTCGTTTCGAGGTTATCTCGCAGCCGTCACAGCCCGGTCACAACCTCGCTGACCGTGCTGTGACCGCTCGACCTCTAGAACTGCCACATCAAGCTCCTTCTTGGGGGGCACCTTCGATCATCAGAAGCGAGGGAACCGTGATTCCGGTAATGGAAACCGTGGGCCTGGGCAAGCGGTACGGCCGCAAGCAGGCCTTGAGTGACTGCACTCTGAGCATCCCGCCGGGCCGGATCGTCGGCCTGGTCGGGCCCAACGGGGCAGGAAAGTCCACCCTGCTCGGGATGGCCTGCGGGCTGATCCGCCCGACCACCGGCTCGATCAGTGTGCTCGGCGGCCGCCCCGGCTCCAGCGTGGAGCAACTGACCAAGGTCGGGTTCGTCGCCCAGGACACCCCCGTTTACGCCGGTCTGTCCGTGGCCGATCACCTGCGTCTGGGGGCCCGGCTCAACCCGGGCTGGGACCCGGAACTGGCCCAGCGACGGATCGAGCAGGTCGGTCTCGATCCCCAGCAGAAGGCGGGCAGGCTCTCCGGCGGGCAGCGGGCCCAGCTCGCGTTGACCATCGCCGCCGCCAAGCGACCCGAGCTGATGATCTTCGATGAGCCGGTGGCCTCGCTGGATCCGCTGGCCCGGCGGTCCTTCCTGCGCAACCTGCTGGAGTTCGTCGCCGAACTGGACGTCAGCGTGGTGCTCTCCTCGCACGTGCTGAGCGACCTGGAGCAGGTCTGCGATTACCTCGTCATCCTCGTCGATTCCCGGGTCCAGCTGGCCGGCGAGGTGGATGAACTGCTGGCCGTGCACTACCGGCTGAGCGGTGGGCGCAGCGACTTCGATGCCCTGCCCCCGACGATCGAGGTGATCCAGGCCGAGCACACCTCGCTGCACAGCACCGTGATCGTCCGCTCCACCGTACCGATTCCGCCCTCATTCCCCGGTGCCGAGGCGGTCACGCTCGAGCAGATGGCCCTGGCCTACCTCACCCGGGCCGCCGAGCTGCCCGGAACTGGTTATTCTGCAAAGGCTTTGGAGGCACAGCGATGATCTGGCTGACCTGGCGGCAAGCCCGTGCGCAAACCCTGATCGCGGTGGGCATCCTGACCGCACTGGCGATCTACGTGGTCATCCTCGGCCTGGGGATCCAGGACTACTACGACAGCAACATTGTCGGATGCGCTGCAGATAACAGCTGCCAGACCGCGACCGAACTCTTCAGGGACAAATACCAGGGCTCGGCCGCCCTGACCGGTGCGCTCCTGCTCGCGATCCCTGCCCTGATCGGGATCTTCTGGGGGGCGCCGCTGATCACCCGGGAACTGGAGACCGGCACTCACAAGCTGGTCTGGAACCAGAGCGTGACCCGGACCCGGTGGCTGGCGACCAAGCTCATCATCATCGCCCTGATCAGCCTGGTCCTCACCGCGGCCTTCAGCTTCCTGTTGACCTGGGCCGTGGATCCGGTCGACAAACTGATCGGCAGTCGGTTCGCGGCGATGACCTTCGACTCCCGCGACATCGTCCCACTCGCCTACGCGGTCTTCGCCTTCGCCCTCGGCACCACCGTCGGGATGCTGATCCGCCGCACCCTGCCGGCGATGGCGGTGACGCTCGCCATCTTCGCCATCGTTCAGATCGTGACTCCCAACCTCGTCCGTCCGCACCTGATGTCCCCGATCACCACCAATGTGGCCTTCACCAAGGAGATCGCCCAGTCAATCGACGGAATCGGATCCAAGGGCGGGCCCCAGAACGGAGACTCCGAGCCGGTAGGCGTCAGCGGATACAACAAACCGGGCGCCTGGATCCTGTCGGAGCCGTTGAACGCGCTGATCAACGCCGATGGCAGCGCGTTCACCCGAGCCGATATGAAAGCCTGCATGACCGGCGACTTCGAAAAGGACTTGGTCTGCCTGGCCTCGAAGAACCTGCACTTCAGCATCACCTACCACCCGGCCAGCCGATACTGGCCCTTCCAGTGGATCGAGACCTCGATCTTCCTGGCCCTCGCCCTGGGCCTGGCCGGCGCCAGCTTGGTGCGGATCCGCCGCATTAGCTAGATCGTCTGACGGAGAGGACGGAGGGGAACCGGGGGAACTGACGGAGGGGAACCGGAGGCGTGTCCCGTGGACTACGGGGCACGCCCCCGGTCAGAAGCCGATCGGGAGCCCGGCGTAGTTCTCCGCCAGGCCCCTGGCCGCGGCCTCGCTGCTGCAGACCCACTGCAACTGCGAGCGCTGCAGCTGGGCGTCGAACGGGTCCCCGTTGGCGTGCAGCATTGTGGTCATCCACCAGGAGAAGTGGGTGCAGCGCCAGACCCGGCGCAGGGCGGTGTCCGAGTAGGCGTCGGCAAGGCCGGCGTCCTTCTTGCGCAGCAGCGACACCAGGGCCGGTGCGAGCAGGCCGACGTCCGCGACCGCCAGGTTGAGGCCCTTGGCCCCGGTCGGCGGCACGATGTGCGCGGCGTCGCCGGCCAGGAAGAGCCGCCCGTACCGCATCGGGGTGCTGACGAAACTGCGCATCGGCAGCACACTCTTGTCGGTGATCGGGCCGGGCGTCAGCTCCCAGCCGTCCTGGCCGTGGCCGAGCCGGACGGCGAGTTGGCTCCAGATCCGGTCGTCGGACCAGTCGGCGATGTCGGTGTCGGGCTCGACCTGGAGATAGAGCCGACTGACGGACGCCGACCGCATCGAGTGCAACGCGAAGCCGTCCGGGTGCCAGGCGTAGATCAGCTCGTCGGTGGAGGGCGCGACGTCGGCGAGAACGCCGAGCCAGGAGTACGGATAGGTGCGTTCCCAGGTCTGTTTGGCCGGGTCCGGGATCGCGGTCCGGCTCGGCCCGAACGACCCGTCACAGCCGACCACAACATCTGCGTCGAGTCGGCCATCGGCGCTCTCGGCATCGGTGAAAGTGACGTACGGACGCGCGGTTTCGATGTCGTGCACGGCGGTGTCGGTGACGTCGTAGATCAGCTGCTGGCCGGCGGCGTCCCGGGCCCGGCCGAGATCCCGGGTCACCTCGGTCTGGCCGTAGACCCAGACCCCATGACCGACCAGGTCGACGAAGTCCAGGTGGTGCCGCTCGCTGGGCCACTGCAGGTAGATCCCCCGGTGCTGGTCGCCTTCGGCATGCAACCGCTCACCGAGGCCGACGGAGTCCAGTAGTTCAACGGTTGAGCTTTCCAGCAGGCCGGCCCGGATCCGTGACTCGACGTACTCCCGGCTCCGGGTCTCGATCACGACCGACTCCACGCCGTCCTGAGCCAGCAGGTGAGACAGCAGCAGCCCGGCCGGGCCGGCGCCGACGATGGCGACCTCAGTACGCATGCCGTGAGTCAACCGGGCTGCCTCGATTTTCCGTAGACCCACCTTCCGCTGAGCAGAATCAGGGCAGGCTCCGGCCCACGCCTTGGGCCGCCACCTGGAGCGCCGAGACCAGCCGGAGCCGATCCCGGCGCAGATCGGGGACGACGATACCCAGCGCGGCGACCACCGCACCGGAGCGATCGCGGATCGGCACCGCGACCGAGCAGGCACCCAGGCTCATCTCCTCGCTGGTCTGCGCGAAGCCATCGCGGATCACCCGGCCGAGCTGGCGGTTCAGCAGACCGGGCTGGGTGATGGTGTGCGGGGTGATCCGGGTCAGCCGGGAGAACACCGCCCGCCGCACCGACTCGGGAGCGAAGGCCAGCAGCACCTTGCCGACCCCGGTCGCGTGCATCGGCAGCCGGGAACCGATCTGGCTGACCACCGGGACGGAGGCATGGCCGGCCAGTCGGTCGAGATAGAGCACCTCGGTGCCGTCCCGGACCGCAAGGTGCACGGTCGCCAGGGTGGCGCCGTAGAGGTCGTGGAGGAACGGCGACGCCGTCTCCCGCAGCCCGGTCTCCGCCGGGGCGAGCAGGCCCAGGTCCCAGATCCGCCGTCCGACCACGTAGTCGCCGCTCGGCAACCGGTTCAGCGCTCCCCAGGCCGCCAGTTCGGCGACCACGCGGTGCGCCGTGGTCAGGGACAGCCGCGAACGCCGGGCAATCTCGCTCAGACTCAGCTCGCGGTGGCTCGGGTCGAAGGCGCCAAAGATCGCCAGGACCCGGGAGGTCACCGTCGCGCCCGCTTGGGCCGTGTTTCCAGCCATCGTGACCTTTCGCTCAGCGGAAGTCTACTCTCGCCGGGCCGCAACCGATTGCTTACCGTCGCGGTGTGACCACGACCCAGGAGACGATCAGCGCCGAAATCGCCGCCCTTCACGAGAAGGCCGCTGCGGAACGGGAAGGCGCCCTCGAACCGGACCCGGAACCGACCCGGCTCGACTTCGCCCCGTACCGCAGCAGTCTGCTCCGGCACCCGACCAAGGCGTTGCAGCAGGCCGACCCGGAGTCGATGGAACGGCTGGCGCCGGTGTTCGGTCAGCAGGACGTCGGCCCGCTCGAGTCCGATTTGACCATCCAGCACCGCGGCGAGCCGATCGGTGAGCGAACGGTGGTCACCGGGCGGGTTCTGGACGGCGCGGGTCGTCCGGTCGCCGGGCAACTGGTCGAGATCTGGCAGGCGAATGCCGCCGGCCGGTACATCCACCAGCGCGATCAGCATCCGGCTCCGCTCGACCCGAACTTCACCGGTACCGGGCGCTGTCTCACCGCGACGGACGGCACGTACCGGTTCACCACAATCAAGCCGGGCCCGTACCCGTGGTTGAACCACCTGAATGCCTGGCGGCCGGCGCACATCCATTTCTCCGTGTTCGGAACGGATTTCACCCAGCGCCTGGTGACCCAGATGTACTTCCCCGGCGACCCGTTGTTTCCGTTCGACCCGATTTATCAGGCGATCCCCGACCCGACGGCGCGCGATCGCTTGATCGCCGGCTACGACCACAACGTGACTCGACCGGAGGTGAGCACCGGCTATCGCTGGGACATCGTGCTCGGCGGGGCGCGGGCGACCTGGCTCGAATCCGAGGACGCACAGTGACGAGGGAGCGGGCCGCGACGCCCGGCCAGACCGTCGGGCCCTTTTTCGGCTATGCCCTGCCGTACCCGGGCGGCGAACTGCTCGTCCCGAAGCACCACCCGAACGCCGTCCGGCTGCACGGGTTCGTCCTGGACGGGGACTTCGAGCCGGTGCCGGACGCCCTGCTGGAGATCTGGCAGGCCGACGCCGACGGTCGACCGGTTCAGCGGCCGGGCTCGCTGAGCCGGGACGGGTACACCTTCACCGGTTGGGGCCGGACCGGGACCGACAGCGTCGGCCACTACTCCTTCACCACGCTGGAGCCGGCCCGCGCCGACGAAGCGCCCCCGTTCATCGCGCTGACCGTGTTCGCCCGCGGGCTGATGCACCGCCTGTTCACCCGGATCTACCTGCCCGACTCGCCGAGCCTGTCCACCGACCCGTTCCTGCAGTCGGTGGACGCCGACCGCCGAAGCACCCTGATCGCCGCCCGGGACGATGTCGCTTCGCTGCGTTTCGACGTGCACCTTCAGGGCACGCAGGAGACGGTGTTCCTCTCCTTCAGCTCGGCGGTGGTAAACCTTCAGCAATGAGTGACCTTTTCTGGGCCGGCGACGAGCGGGCCGGTGACCTGTTCGGCGCGGCCGGCTTCGTCGCGGCCATGACCGCAGTGGAATTCGCCTGGCTTCAGGCGCTGGTGTCGGCGGGCATCGCGCCCGGCTCGGCAGCCGTGAGCCACCCGGCCGATTGGCCCGAGCTGACCAGCCCCGAGAACGTCGAGGCGATCGCGATCGGCGCCGAGGCCGGGGGGAACCCGGTCCTGCCGTTGGTGAAGCTGCTCGGCGAACGGCTCACCGACCGGAACCCGGTCGCCGCGCAGTGGCTGCACCAGGGCCTGACCAGCCAGGACGTCGTCGACACGGCTCTGGTCCGGTGCACGCACGACGTCCTCGATCGGCTCCGGACGGAGTTCGTCGGCCAGGTCGGCTCGCTGCAGCGGTTGAGTGGCACCCATCGCGGCACCCTGATGGCCGGGCGCACGCTCACCCAGTTCGCGGTCCCGACCACCTTCGGGCTGAAGGCCGCCGTCTGGTTACAGGGCATTCTGGACGCCGCCGACACGGCCCGGGAGGTCCGTCGCGGCCTGCGAGGACAGTTCGGTGGCGCCGCCGGAACGATGGCCGCCACCGTGGACCTGGCCGACCGGGCCGGACTCTCGGAGCCCGCGCGCCGAGCCGAGGATGCGGTCGCCGAGGCGTCCCGGCTGCTCGGCCTCGCGGCGTCGCCACCGTGGCACACCTCTCGGGCCCCGCTCACCCGGATCGGTGATGCCCTGGTCGGCTGCACCGACGCCTGGGGGCACCTGGCCACCGATGTGATCACCCTCAGCCGCCCGGAGATCGCCGAGCTGGCGGAGCCGGTCGTGGCCGGGCGCGGGTCCTCGTCCACCCTGCCGCAGAAGCGGAATCCGGTGCTGTCCGTGCTGATTCGCCGGTCCGCCCTGACCGCCCCGATGCTCGGAGCACAGCTGCACCTGGCCGCAGCGGACGCCGGTGACGAGCGCCCGGCCGGGGCCTGGCACACCGAGTGGGCCGCGCTTCGGACCCTCGCCCGCAACACCGTCGTCGCCGCCAGCCAGACCACCGAACTGCTCGCCGGGCTGACCGTGGATCCGGCGCGGATGCTCGCGACCCTGCAGGCGGCCTCCCCCGGCATCCTGGCCGAACGCCTGAAGCCCGGACCGGCTGGCCTTGGTGAGGCTGGGCTTGGTCAGGCCGGGCTCGGTCAGCCGGGTCAGGGCCCGAGCCACGAGACCGCGGACGACATCCTGAATCGCGCCTTGGACGACGTCCTGGATCAGTTCGTGGACGACGTCCAGGGCCACGCTGATCGCCGACTGGACCCTCGCGGTTACCTTGGAACGAGTGAGCTGACGATCGATGCCACGCTCGCCCGTGCCGAGACGTTTCTGCGCCTGGAGGGTGAATGACCGCACCGCCGGAATTGACCGGTGTGCACTTCAACACCGCCACCGGCGCTACCAGCGGAATCGGGAAGCCGTTGCTCGTCCTCGGCCCGTCGCTGGGTACCTCCGCCCCAACGCTCTGGGGCGCCTGTGCCGGGCTGCTGACCGAGCGGTTCCACGTCATCGGCTGGGACCTGCCCGGGCACGGTGGCAGCCCGGCCGCGAGGCAGTACTTCGACATGCCGGCGCTCGGGTCGTCCGTCCTCGCGCTGGTGGACAACGTGCTCGGCGATCGCGGCGATCGCGGCGGGACATTCGCCTACGCCGGGGACTCGGTCGGCGGAGCGGTCGGGCTGCAACTGCTCCTGGACTACCCCGGCCGGATCAATGCTGCCGCGCTGATCTGCTCGGGGGCCAGGATCAGCACCCCGCAGAGCTGGCTGGAGCGGGCCGAAACGGTGCGGGCCAACGGAACGCCGAGCATGGTCACCGGATCGGCCGCTCGATGGTTCGCCGCCGGGTTCGTCGAGCGTCGACTGTCGGTGGCCTCGGCTCTGCTGCAGGCCCTGCAGGACACCGAGCGGTTCAGCTACGCCTGGGTCTGTGAGGCGCTCGCGTCCTTCGATGTCCGCGACCGGCTGAGCGAGATCACCGTCCCGGTGCTGGCGGTGGCCGGTTCGGACGACGTCGTCACGCCACCGGAGTACGCCCGGGAGATCGCGGCCGGGGTGCTCGACGGCCGGGTCGCCGTGGTCGAGGGCGTCGCTCATCTGGCACCCGTGGAGAATCCGGCCGAGATCGCCGTCCTGATCGCGGAAATCATCGAAATGGCCGATTCAGTACCGGATTATGACGCTCCGGTGGGTCCGAGGACGCTGGACCAGGTACTCGACAACGGGATGCGGGTGCGCCGGGAAGTGCTCGGTGACGCGCACGTGGACCGGGCCATCGTCTCGGCGACCGAGTTCACCGCCGACTTCCAGGAACTCATCACCACCTACGCCTGGGGTTCGATCTGGACCCGGCCGGGGTTGGACCGGCGCAGCCGTTCGATGATCACCCTCACCGCACTCGTCGCCCTGGGCCATCACGAGGAGCTCGCGATGCACGTCCGGGCGGCCCGGACGAACGGGCTGACCGACGACGAGATCAAAGAGGTCCTGCTGCAGTGCGCGATCTACTGCGGTGTACCGGCGGCGAACACCGCCTTCCGGATCGCACAGGACGTGCTGAACCGCTTGGACGCCGAGCCGCCGGAATGAGCCACCCGCTCCTGCCTACCCGTGCCGCTGCGCCTCCTGCCCGTGCAGCTCCGCCTACCCGTCCTCCACCCTGTCCACGGCTTCCGCTGAGTGGTTAACTCGGCTTGTCAGCGACGCGCGCCGGGCAGAGGGTCGATTCCTGACTCTTCGAAGGAGAAGACCGTGAGCCTGATGGACGCCAGGCAGTGGACGGGCCGGATCTACACCGCAGCCGGCTGGGTGCCTGGCGGCGGCGGTGAGATCGCTGTCGTTGAACCCGCCACCGGTGCTGAGCTGGGGTCGATCGGCAGGGCCTCGGAGTCCGACGTGCTGAAGGCCGCCACTGACGCCGCCCACGCCCAACGCGACTGGGCGGCACGGTCCTACGAGGACCGAGCCCGAGTGCTCCGGACGGCCGGGCGGCTCTGGGAGGAGCAGGCGGCCGACGTGGAGCAGTGGCTGATCCGGGAGGCGGGATCGATCCCGCCGAAGGCCGAGCTGGAAACCCACATCGCCGCCCAGGAGTGCTACGAGGCGGCTGCGCTCCCGTCACACCCGTCCGGCGAGGTGCTGCCCAGTGCCGAGCCTCGCTGGAGCTTCGCCCGGCGGCGCCCGTCCGGCGTGGTGTCGGTGATCGCGCCGTTCAACTTCCCGCTGATCCTCTCGATCCGCTCGGTCGCTCCGGCCCTTGCCCTGGGCAATGCCGTCCTGCTGAAGCCTGACCCGCGGACGGCGGTCGGCGGCGGGGTCTCGCTGGTCCGGATCTTCCAGGAGGCGGGCCTGCCCGAGGGCTTGCTCCAGTTGCTGCCGGGTGGCCCCGACCTCGGTCCCATCTTCATCACCGCTCCAGAGGTGCGCGTGGTGTCGTTCACCGGCTCCACCGCGGCCGGGCGATCCGTCGGCGAACTGGCCGGGCGGCACCTGAAGCGGGCGCACCTGGAACTCGGCGGCAACAACGCCCTGATCGTGCTGCCCGGCGCCGACCTGGCCCTGGCCGCCTCGGCCGGCGCGTTCGGATCGTTCATGCACCAGGGACAGGTCTGCATGACCACCGGTCGGCATCTGGTGCACGAGAGCCTGCACGACGAGTACGTTGCCGCGCTCGCCACCAAGGCCGATCAACTGCCGGTCGGCAACCCGGCCTCCGGGCAGGTCGCACTCGGCCCGGTGATCGACGCCGGACAGCGGGACAAGATCCACGCCCTGGTGAGCGACACCGTTGCTGCGGGCGCCCGGCTCGCGGCCGGTGGGACGTATGAGGGTCTGTTCTACCGCCCGACCGTGCTGGCGGACGTCGACCCGGCCATGCCGGCCTACGCGAACGAGATCTTCGGGCCGGTCGCCCCCGTCGTCCCGTTCCAGGACACGGCCGCGGCGATCGCACTCGCCGCGGACTCCGAATACGCTCTCTCGCTCGGCATTCTCGGCGAGGTCGGGGCTGCCATGGCGATCGCCGACGCGGTGCCGTGCGGAATCGTGCACATCAACGAGCAAACCGTCGCGGACGAGGCCAACATCCCGTTCGGCGGCATCGGCGCTTCCGGCACCGGCGCACGTTTCGGCGGGCCGGCCGCGAACATCGAGGCCTTCACCGAGGGTCAGTGGCTGACGGTGCGCGGCCAGATCGCGCCGTACCCGTTCTAGGCCCTACCCGTCCCAGCTCCGTATCCGTTCCAGCGCCCTATCCGTTCCAGGGCCCCGCGATCGAGCTCACTCGTTGAGCGCGTGCACCGCCTGCCAGAAGGCCGGGGAGAGCAGCACCACCTGGTCGCTGTCGTAATCACGGATGGTGAGTACGCCGCCCTCGATCGAATACGTCCCGTCGTACGTCTTTTCCACCCCGTCAGCGGTGCTCACCCGGAATCTCATCCCGTCAAGGTAGCGCCCGAGCAGCCATCATCGTGCGCCTCAATCGTCCCTGTTCGTCGGCCCTAGAGGCTCCGGCAATAGGACTGTCGGAGCCTCTTAGTCGTCGGCGCGGCCGATCGTCAGGTGACGGCGGCCGATCCAAATGTCTGAGCCGGGCATGACCGGGGTGGCGATCCCGGGCTCCAGGCCGACCCGTTCGCCGCCCGGCGCCTGCATCGACGTGCCGTTGGTCGAGAACCGGTCCAGGAACCACAGTCCTTCGTCGTCGGCGCCAAAGGCGGCGTGCGTCTTGGACACCGACATCTCCGGGTCGATCAGCGAAATCAGCCCGGCTTCCGGGTCGTTCTCGGCGGGTTCCGGGTCGCGGCCGATCAGGGCGAAGTCCGGGATGTCGATGGTCCGGCCGTCGTCGAGGGTGGCCACCCATCGCGGTAGCGAACTGCTCGACCGGACCGGCTCAAGGGACATCGGGCTGGGCCGGACCACGGTGAGATCGAGTTCTTCGTCCAGGTAGGCAGCGGGCGCGGCTTCCGGGTAGGACGAAGGTTCGGGGTAGGACGAGGAGGCTTCCGGATAGGACGAGGGCTCCGGGAAAGCCGACCGCCTCCGGACGGCTGGAGGCTCCCGGAAGGCCGAGGGCTCCGGTTCCGGGTAGGCGGAGGGCTCGGGGTAGGCCGAGGGCTCCGGTTCCGGGTAGCCCGACCGCTCCCGGCCGGCCGAAGGCTCCGGGAAAGCGGACCGTTCCCGGGGCGCCGAGGGCTCCGGGTAGCTCGAGGGTTCCGGAAAAGCTGACGGCGGCGGGAAGGCCGACGGCGGCGGAAGAGCCGTCGGCTCCGGGAAGGACGCCGGATCGGGAAAGGCCGAGGTCCGCCGGGGACGCCTGCGCGCCTCCGCGCCCTGCGGCAGCGGCTCCGACGCTGTGGCCCGAGCGGCCTGGCGACGCGGCGGAGGCGGCGGCAGCGTGGCGGGCTCCTGGTACGCGTCCGGGGAGCCGAGCAGCGGCGCCGGCTCCTGGTAGCTCTTCGGGCCGGAGTACAGGTCCGAACCGGCGTAGCCATCCGGGTCGGCCGACCGAGCGGAGCTCGCGATCGGACGCTGTGCCGGCGCTTCCCGACCCGAGGTCGGGAAGTGGTTGAAGTCGTCCTCCGGTGCAGACATCGGGGCGTCGGGCCCGCCGTGGTACAGCGCAGCCTCCAGGTCGTGCAGCGTCTCCGAGGTCACGACGCCGCTCAGACTCAGGGCCGTGCCGCGCCGGGTGATCTCACCGGTGACGGTGCACTGCTCCTGGATCCGGATCAGCAGCGCCAACAGAGAAAGGCCCAAGGTCGGTAACGCGCAGGCGTAAGCCGCGATGGTGATCCACTGCGGGCGGACGTCACGAACGAACGTCGCCGCGGTCGGTCCCACCGCCACACTCTGATAACCCTCAGCGGCCAGCACTCGCCGAGCGATCTGGATTGCGTCTTGGGGCGCTATCTCCAGACCCACCACGCTGTGCTGCCGAACAATCCCGGTCAATGGGCTCCCTCCTGCGCCCTGGAAACTACCGCGCCGTAGCGAGGTCTGGCACGTTTGGATCTTGCCTAACCGAAAGTGCTCCGCCTCCGGTCCGCCGGACAGCCTATGCCGAGACTGCCGAATCCCGTTCTTTCTGGTCCACGGAGCAACGGTTGACGCCGACCCGGGCCGAAGACTGGGCTGCTCAGCCCGGTCGGACCCGGGCTGGGTGTGAGTTTCACAACTGCCTCAGCTGGTCCGAGCCGGTCCGAGCACGAGCTTTCCCGGCGAACTCAGAGTGACCAGGATTCTCGGGTGCCGATCGCTCTTACTCCGCGACCTGATATCTGAAGTAGACGTCGTCCGACAGCGCCACGATCGAGCCGGGGAGCAGGAGGAACGGCTCCTGCGGGGCGAGCCGCTGGGCCACCCGGCCCGGGATCGTCACGACCGTGCCGTTCGAGGAGCCCAGATCGACGACGAGCACCCGCCCGTCCTCCAGGCGCACCTCGACGTGATTGCGGGAGATGTCCCCGTCCTGGTTGTCGATCTTGACTGCTCGGGCGCTGTCGGCCCGTTGCATCCGATCCACGGACGGGGCCCGCCCAATGACGACTGGCCGGTCCACCGGCACCACCTGCCCGGTGGAGAAGTGCAGGTAACCGACGGCGGTATCAACGGCCTTCAGGATCCGGCCGGCCTGGGCGCTATCCACCAAGGGGGCATTCTCGACAGACGGGCTGGGCGCCTCGTACGGGGATTCGGGCTGAGCCTCGGGCAACAACGGGAGCGGGTCGTGACGGGGATCCACGGTCACCCGCTTGGGCAGCTCAACCGGCTCGATCACGTCGTCCTCGCCGTCGGCGCCGCTGCCCAAACCGCCTGCTTCATCGAGCGCCCACACCGACCACTCGGAGTCGTCCGCCCTCGAAACCGGGGTCGGCGGGCGCGCCGGGCGCGCCGGAGGTGGAGGAGGTGCAGGGGGCGGCGGGACGGCCGGGGCCAGCCGGACAACCCGGGCCAGCGGGGTGCTGGGAGCCACCGGAATGGGCGCCGGCACCACCGTGGGCGGCTTTCCTGCGGGCGCCGCGCTGGTGGCGGTCCCCGAGGCCGCAACAACCGCCTCGGACGGCGTCCAGGTGACCTCGTCGGCGAAGACGATCCCGCCGGTCAGCGGGAGGGTCAGAACCGGGGACTGCGCGTCGTCCCGGAACAGCCGGATCGACTGCGGTTCGTCCAGGATCTCCTCGATCCAGGTGTTGGCCTTGCCGCCGACAACGGATCGCGCGGCACCGAGGGACTCACCCACCATCGCCGTGACGCCCGCCCGGACCACGACTCGCAACCCGGTGTCGTCCGCCAGGGCGATCCCGAAGCACGGCGCCCCGACGAAGCGCCCGCCGGTCACCACCTCGATCAGCTCGTCCAGCGACGGGTTGCCGTTACAGGTGTCCCAGACCGCTTGCAGCCAAGACGACGACACGGAGTCGTCAAGCAGGACCGCGGCGCGCGGGCTGACCACGGCGTACCAGGAGCCGGGCTGGTACGAGAGATCGCTCATCGGTCCACCTCGCCGGTTCGGTCCACCCGGTGCGCGCCGCGGGTTCGCTGCAGCCGATCGAGCGGGTTGTGGGCCATCCGCAGGCCCGGATTCGTTTCGTCGCCCGGGTCGATCCCGGGGTCGAATTCGTACGTCGCCTCGAGCACGGGTTCGGCCGGGGCGGCGTCCCAGACATCGATCACGATAGCGGTCGCGTTGTCCGTCCCACCTGCTCGCAAGGCCTCTCCGACCAGCGCCGCTGCGGCCAGCCCCGGGTCGCCGACGCCACCCATGAGCCGAGCGATGTCCCGTTCCTCCAGTTCGCCACAGATCCCGTCCGAGCAGAGCAGGTAGCGCTCGCCGGGCTCGGGGGCGAACAGCCAGTACTCGGCCTCGGGTGGCTGCACGGAGCCGAGGACGCGGGTGACGATGTTCCGCTGCGGGTGCACTCGCGCCTCGTCGGCACGGATCCGCCCGGAATCCACGAGTTCCTGGACGAAGCTGTGGTCCACGGTCAATTGCCGGAGTTCTCCGTCGGCGAACCGGTAGAGCCTCGAATCGCCCACGTTGGCGACGAGCCAGTAGTCCGCGTCGCCGTCCTTGACCATCACCAGGGTGACCAGGGTGGTGCCCATCCCGCGCAGAGTCGGGTCGGCATCCGCACGCCGTAAGATCGTCTCGTTGGCCTGTCCGATCAGTTCAGACACCGCGGACGGCGGGACGTCGCCGTACCCGACCAGAGTGCGGAAGGTCTCCACAACGATGGCACTCGCCAGTTCACCGCCGGCGTGCCCACCCATCCCGTCCGCAACGACGAAGACCGGCGGCTCGGCGAGGAGAGCATCCTGGTTATTGCGTCGGGGGCCGCGTTCCGTCGCCGACCCCCAGGACACCGCGATCATGCCGTCGCCCTCTCGTGCCGCTGTTCAAGCGCAGCCGAGGGGCGGCGCTCAGCGGAGGGTAGCAACGCTGGGCGGGGGGATATGAAACGGCTTGTACGAAATACTGGACGAATGGACGGGCCAATCACTCGGATGCCACGTCTTGAGGTCGTCCTCCGGACCGTCGAAGCACTGCACCGCCACGCCGTGGTGACCGCGTTGGGCGGTTCCGGCCTGCTCGCGGCGCTGGGACTGACCGATCGGGTCCGGGACTGGGATTTGACCACGGACGCCGAGCCGGAGCTCGTGGCGGCCGCCCTGGCCGCGGCCGGGCTGACGCATGACCGGGCGGTCGCCGGGGACGGCCGCTACGCCACCCGGGCCCGGTTTCGGATCGAGGGCGGCGATCATGAAGTAGACCTGCTGGTCGGCTTCGGGTTTCGGGCCGACGGCGACACCATCGCGATGCCGACCCGGGTGACCGGGCAGTGGCGGCGGCTGCCGCTGGGCGATCCGACGGTGTGGGCGCACGCCTGATGGGCCGACCCGAGCGCGCCGCCGCCCTGCAGGCCTGGCTCAACCAACCCGACCGGCTCGACCCGCAGCCGCCTTCGGCGAGTCGATGACCGAACCCGCACCGCCGGCGCCTGGATCGCCGGCACCTGCATCTCCGGCACGGCCCGAATCGTCCGCGCCGCGCGGCGGCCTGGTCTCGTTCCCGGCCCGGCGCTGGATCGGACCGGTGCTCGGAGCCCTGATCACCCTGGCGCTGGTGATCGGCTTCGGCTGCTACCGGGTCTACCTCCATCCGAGCGTCGACAGCCTGCCGCCCGGCGCCCGAGTCGACGCCGTGGTCGCGCTCGGCGGTCGGATCGAGTCCGCCACCTACGCGCAAAGTCTGGTGCAGCAGGGCGCTGCACCGGTGCTGGTGCTGTCCGATCCGTATCGGGACGGCGACGCCCCGAGCGTGGATCAGGCCTGTGCTTCGCGACCGAGCGGATACCGGGTGATCTGCTTCCGGCCCGACCCGTCGACCACGCGGGGTGAGGCCCGCGAGATCGAAGCGCTGGCCAAGAGCAACGGCTGGACCCGGGTCGCCGTCGTGGCCCCGACGTTCCACATCAGCCGAGCCCGGCTGATCGTCGGCCGCTGCTATCCGCACACCTTGCTGATGCTCGCCGTACCGAGCCACTTCCCCTGGTACCTCTGGACCCACCAATCCGTCTGGCAGAGTGCGGGTTACGTGAAGACTGCGATCATGCGCAGCTGCTGAGTGAGCGGTTCGGCAAGCAGCACAGGCGGTTTGGGCGAGCATCAGGGATGGGCCGGGTCCGACCTCACCACGGACAGCCGGGCCGCCCCCGGCCCGTCGCCGGTCTGGTCATCGGCTGTGCTCGGCGCCGTCGGCACCGCTCGGTGATAACCCCCATCGTGGTGCAGGAGCGGTGCCAGTTCGTCCCGGGTGCTGACGTCGAGCAGTCGGGCCACCACGATCACGTGGTCACCGGCCGGAACCCGCTGCTCGACCACGGCGATCGACCGCGCCGCGACGTCGTCAATCAGCGGCACCCGGAACGGACCGAGCTGCCATCCGGTCGCGGCGGTGAACCGATCGGCTCCCTTGCGGGCGAACCGTCCGGCCAGGTCCTCCTGGTCATGTGCGAGTACGTGCACGCCGATGTGCTCACAGGTCCGCAGCGCCGGCCAGCTGGACGACGTCAGCGAGACGTTGAAGGAGATCAGCGCGGGCGTGGCGGAGACCGAGGCGAGCGACGTCACCAGCAGGCCGACCGGGGCGTCCCGGTGGCTGGTCGTGATCACGGCAACCGCCGCCGCGTGTCGACGGAAGAGCCGCCGCAGGTCGTCGGGCCCGACGCCCGCTCCGGCCCGATCCGCGCGTTGGACGCTCACGTCGTCACTCCATCGGACGGGTTGGATGCGTCGGATGAGTCGGGCGAGTTGGATGAGTTGGATGAGTCGGGCGAGTTGGATGAGTCGGGCGCCGGTGCCAGCGCCCGATGCAGCACCGCGAGGTTCGCCTCCAGCCAGGGCTTGATCGCCGAGGCCGGGTCGTCGATCTGGTCATTGCCCACGACCAGGGCGGCGGTCGGCGTCGAGGCTCCCAGTTCGAGTAGCAACGGACGCAGGTGCACGTCGGCGGCCAGGGTGTGCGCGGGGCTGCCCACGGTGGTGACCGGCACGGCGGTGATCCCGTGCAGGGCTCCCCCGCCGACGTGGTCCAGAAACGACTTCAGCAATCCGGTGTAGCTGCCCTTGTACGTGGGGGTCGCGATGACCAGCAGGTCCGCCGCGTGAAGGATGCGCAGCGGCTCGGCCCAGCGGTCGGCGGAGCCGGCACCCAACGGCGGGCCCAGCTGCTCGGTGAGGTCGGCCAGGTCGAGCACCACCGGATCGACGGCCGACCTGGCGGGCTGCCCACGCCCGGCTGACCCGGCGACCTCGGCGATCGCCCGAGCCAAGGAGGTGGCCAGCGCGGCGGTCCGCGATCCGGGCCGGGGATTGCCGACAACGGCCACAATCCGGGCCTTGGCCAGGGATTCGGGCCGTGAACTCTGCTCAGACATCGGCCGGCACCCGCTCGGCCAGCCGGGCCCGCAGTTCGGGGATCAGCGCCTGACCCCACAACTGCACGTCCTCCAGCGGTTCGAAGCCCCGGATCAGGAATCGGTCCACCCCGATATCGTGGTATTTCCGGAGCGCATCCGCGACCTGGGCCGGGGTGCCGACGTGCGCCGAGGAGTTGCCGCCCTGCCCGGTCAGCGCCGTGATGCCGAACCACAGCCGCTCGTCGTGAACCTCTTTCCGGGCGGCGGTCTCGCGCAACCGGCGGTCGCCCACCGAGGAGTTCTCCCCGCTGATGAACGGGCTGTTCTTGCCGTACAGACCCTGCGCCGCAGCCAGTCGCTGAGCGGTGGCCGCCCGGATCGCCTCGGCCTTGGCCCAGGCGGCGTCCTCGGTGTCGGCGACGATCGGGCGGGTGGAGAGGCTGAACGACAGGGTGCGGTCGAAGCGGGCTGCCTGCCGACGAAGAATGTCGATCCGCTCGGCGGTCTGCTCCAGGGGCTCGCCGAACAGCATGTAGACGTCGGCGTGCTCGGCACCGACCTGGACCGCGGCCTCCGACTGGCCGCCGAAGTAGATCGGAATCCCCGCCTCGGTGGCCGGTTTCACAACGCTGAAGGCTTTCTCGTAGCGGTAGAACCGGCCGCTGTGGTCGAACGGCGTCAGCGACGTGAGGCTCTTGCGCAGTACCTGGATGAACTCGGCGGTGCGCAGGTAACGGGTGTCGTGGTCCTCCCAGTCGCCGTCCCGGCGCTGATCGCCGTCACTGCCACCGGTGATGTGGTGGATCGCGACCCGCCCTCCCCCGGTCAGCTGGTCGATCGTCGCCAACTTGCGGGCGACAACCGTCGGCTGAACGAATCCGGGGCGGTGCGCGATCAGCACCTTGAGCCGGGTGGTCGCGTTCAGCACATGCGAGGCGACCGCGAACCCGTCCGGCGAACTCGCCGAGTAGCCGATCAGCACCCGGTCGAAGCCGGCGTCCTCGTGCGCGCGGGCGAAACGGGTGAGGTAGTCGGCGTCCACCGCCGGACCGTCGGTGTAGGAGCCACGGATCTCCGAGGCGTCCTTCGTCCCGACCATGCCGAGAATCTCTGTGGTCATCGCGTGTCCTTAGCCATTGAGAGGTATCAGTCCTTCAGTCGGGCCGAAAATCAGCGGGAGACGGGCGGGCTGGCGGGTCGTTACTGGATGGCGCGCAACAGGACTCGGTACAAGTCCTCCGGAGGGCCGCCGGAACCGGTTGCGCGAGGAGTTCGGCCGAGCCCTGTTGCGCGCCGCCCGGTTCAACCCGCGATCACGGGAGGGTTTGCAGGGTGCGGTCGGCGGTGCGCTCGCGGACCAGGCGGATCAGGTCGGCATAGGCAACGGCGTCGGGCAGCGGATCGAAACCACGGATCAGCAGCGTGCCGACGCCGACGTTGACGTAGTCGATCAGTGAATCGGCCACCTGCTCGGGCGTACCGACCAGCGCGGTGGTGTTGCCAGGGGCACCGGTGGCCTTGGCGACCGCGGTCCACAGCCGTTTGTCGTGCACGTCGCCCTTGGCCGCGGCGTCGAGCAGGCGCTTGCTGCCTTCGGCCCCGGAGCTGTCGAACGTGAAGATCTTCTTCACCTCGTCGAGCCGGTCCTTGGTCACTTCGAGGATGTCCTGAGCTCGGGCCCAGGCCGCCTGCTCGGTCTCGGCGGTGATCGGGCGCAGGCTGACGCTGAACCGCGGTGCGGCGCCGCTGCCGGTCCGGTTCGGCGCGGCCGCGGCCGAGGCGGTGACCTCGCTGATCCGCTCGATGATCCCGGCGATCGGCTCACCCCAGAAGGCATAGACGTCGGCGTGTTTGCCACCGACCCGAATGGCATCGCCGGAGGCGCCGCCGAAGAAGATCGGGATCCGGCCGGCCGGCGGCCGCACCGACGACCAGGCACCCTGCACCTGGTAGAACTCCCCGGTGTAGTCGAACGGAATCTCGGAGGTCCATT
>Ga0307513_10001199_pt1 | contig 37682 bp, 41 predicted proteins | sample 15_EM_MG_FD_202174 | JGI IMG/M metagenome (GOLD analysis project Ga0307513, IMG submission 202174) | Populus trichocarpa ectomycorrhiza microbial communities from riparian zone in the Pacific Northwest, United States - 15_EM | ecosystem: Host-associated > Plants > Roots > Unclassified | place... | reverse complement strand
GGGGCGGAGTTTTGGGCACTGGCATGGCTGGTTGCCATAGTGGGGACTGATATAGTAGGAATTGGTAAGTGCTGTATAGGTTTTTAATTATTTAAGGGGTTGGGTAGAGTGCCACGCGTGGTACAAATGCACTGGATTTGGGTGATGTGGTGGGCGTGGTACTAACTTGTGGAGTTCTTTGTTTCATAGCGAGGGTACTTGTATATAAGGTTAACGGTGGGATGTCTCTGGTTTGGTACTCGTATTCTTATCATACTGCGGTAGGTGGTTGCGGTGCTGCGACGCGTGGGTATTGTGGTGTCCTGTACTGAGGAGAAGAAAATGAAAAAATGAAAAAATGGAAAAATGGAAAAATGGAAAAATGGAAAAAAAAATACAAAATCCTACAAACGTCCCTTTAAGTTATATTGGTGTCATAGTCAAAGCTCGGCCGTGGGGCTGTGTTATCTCCAATTTGGAAATCTAGTATGATATCTATAATTTCAATAATATGATAGTAAAGGAAGGAAGGATCCGGCTGCTAGCTAGTTAGCTAGCTACGGTAGCTACCGCAGGATATCAAATATGGGTAATTGGGTTAATGCGGGTACTACAATGCCGGCAACGATATCAGTAATCATATAGTAAGACCAATGCCCAAGAGTACTGTACCGGTAGGTGGGAAGGGCTGTGCTTGGGCAGCGGTGGGCGAGTGATTGATGGGGTAAAGTTCAACGGGGAGTCAGATAGCCGAGTTTGTCAAGTGAACTGCGGCGGCATATGGACTGTGGGCAAGGAGCTGCGCGCACGGTTGATATCAGATTTTGAGACCACATACAGCACCACAACCAGTAGCTCGATTTGACTCAGATCCTAAAGATTGATAATATGGATACTGAGTAGTCGGGATAGACAAGAGGGAATTTTTCTTTTCTTTTCACAAAAAAACAGTTTCTTTATATCCAAAACTGCAGCTCCTCTCTTAGGTATTGATTCCAACAGATTTTTCCGAAAAAGGTCTTTCCCAGAATCCATATGCCAATCTCTCATGTATCATAGCTCCTTTCTCTATCCTCCTCAAATAGGTTTCAATTGGCCCAATATTAGGTGAATTAAGAGGCTGTTCCGTAACATCATGATATTCACTGCTTATATAACAATGCTCGGGTCAACCTCCTAATAGGTGCTCTCTAGTATAGCTTAACGTACCATAGTTGGATGTGGTGGAGACAATGGGATTGCAATCGGTTGCGTTGCGAAAAGACCCACAGTGCCAATATTTCCAGCCCAAGACTACCAAATCCTGCGCCACCAACGTCGAACAAAAGTTGATATTGTTAGTTCTGTGATACCCCCATTCTATCAATAGGGACCACGTTTATAGGTGATCGAATCTCTATCGTAACTCGCGAGCGAACAAACAAACCACACTCGAGTATCATACAAGTGCAATACGCTACCGCTTCATTGTAAAAAGGGTATTATGAGACAAACAGAAAAAGTAAAGAAAAAAAGAACTCAAGAACCCACCCTATACCCAACCAGGAGCAGACGCCCTCACATCCCATCCCATCACAAAGCATCCACCGACTGGTTGCCGTCTCTGGATAGTTAAGCGCAATGATCACTCACTCACTCGGGTCGCTCGTTCACTTGCAGTCGCTAGACTAATTACTATTGTTCCCGCCGCCACCGCCCCGTGCTCCGGCCCACTTCGGAATTCCCCAACCGCTACGGTATGCAATTGGCACCGGCGCACCAACCAGCCAACCTGCGGGCCGTATGTAAGCCAACCCCACTAAATCTAACCCACCTACATACCCGAGGACAACTCCGCGCCATCACCACACATACAGAGCTCTGTACCACAGGCGCGTACTACAACTCTAAGCCGAAAGGGAAGAAAAAGTGAATAACAATCGAGGCTTCTGGGCGGTAAGGGCCTTTCGTGGTGGGAAGTTACTGGTACGGTAAGTCTACCGCATCGTGAAAGGAGAGGAAAAGAGGCTTTGGAAATGGTGCTACACAAAAATAGTAAGCTTGTTCTTTTTCCTTTTTCTCGCTTGTCTGCTACGGGTGGTTGGATGAGGGGATGGGAGGAGCTAATGAGAATGATTAGAATGGGATCGAAAAGCTACGAAAGCGCATGAGCGGAAACTGAAGGCTGCTGGGAAGGTTGTTGGTGGAGCGGCGGGATCTACGAAAGCTAAGGAGAAGAGTGTTAGGGATGGAGGACCCGTGCTAGGCGCACCACCGGCCGGCAGTGAAGCTAGGGGCAATGAGAAGGAGGGGGAGGCGATGACGGGGAATCAAAGCGGTAGCGAAGCCGATGAACAATCTGGTTCAGATGAAGGAGGCTCAGCAACCTTCCGGAAGCGAACCTTACAAAACAACGCATGGCGGTACGAAGAGGAGGAGGAAGTCCCCGGCGCGGAACCAGGTATCTAACCTCCCCGTCTCTCAAAAACAAGCAAGTAAATGGCTAACGTCCTATCATGTAGTCATCGAAGACCCCGAACCTGACTACCCAAGATTAACAATTGGTAAAGAAATCGACTTCTCACACCCCTCCTCCACCGCTTCCAAAAATAATACGCCGCTACCAATCGAAGATATAGACGAGGAATTCCTGAGGGAGAGCTTCCTGACTTCTTGCACTTTCACCTCCACCTCTGTGCCGCCTAGCTCCCGCGCCCGACTTGACCGTGACGAGGATGGGGGTGATAAAGCGAGGAGAGTTGTTCGGGTTCCTAAAAGTCAATTCGTCGACGTTACCGAGAAGATATCGAAGCAGACGACGGCGGAGGCGTTCCGGCAGAGGTTTGGGGCTAGGAAGGCAAAGCCTCGTCCAGAATTAGAGGAGGAGGAGGAGGAGGAGGAGGATGATGATTTAGATTCGTTCTTTGAGGAATTGGATCGTGTTCGTGATGGAGGTGAGAACCATACTCTCTTTTTTTTTGTTTTCTTGAGAGATTTGAAAGGGTTATTGGCTGGAGTGGGGATGGGGGTTATTGAAGATTTTTCTAAAAATAGGGGATGGGGGGGTTGATTGGAGGGGGGTATAAATTGGAGAGTTTGGGGAGTTTGATACGATCTTCGTTATATCATACCAGGAAGCGGGAATGAAGGAAGGAAGGGGGGATCCGTAGCTGACTTATGCTACCCTTCAGCACATCGTTCCAAAACCGTCACAGCTACAAGTAGTAATACCTTCACTGCCACAGCCTCTTTCACCCCTGAGATCACCACCCCCGGCGGAGTGCCGGTACCTGAAAGACTGGCGGTGGGGTCACGAGAGATAGGTAGCGGTCTTGGCAGGAGTTCAGGACTTCCGAATGAGGATGACAAGGATGATGAATGGTTGGACGCGATGCTTGGCGGGAAGTAAGCAAAAACAAAAAAGAATGGGGAAATTCTTTCTGTACTTGCACCTCTCAATAGGGATATTTGTTTTCTTTCTTCTCTTTTGGTCCAGGTAGGTAGGTAAGGGGGTGAGGACGGTCTTTCTTTTCTTTCTTTCTTTCTTTCTTTTCTTGATCACTGTTCATCGTGATACCGAAATTTTATATTGCGACGAGCATTGTATTGTGCTGTATTGCAAATTCCTATCGGTACAGTGCCAGTGCACAAGGCAGGTTGTGCCAGCTTTATAATAATGACAATGAGGGTGAAGGCGACAACGATATACAGAGAGACAGACATCAGGAGACTGCAGTACGATCCGAGTGCCCGTAAAGCATCTCGATGCCCTACCGGTGAAGCACGCCCCATCTACCCATCTATCCACCAATCTATCCGGGCATCCACGGTATGATACAAGTGCAGTGCACTACAGTAAGGCACCGTATTGTAAAACCATAAGCAAGACAATGTATCATACCAAACCAGGAGCTTGACATTATGTACCACCACCATATCGGCTTCTTTATACTGAGAAAAGTCGAGCACAACTGTACGAAATCGAATTTAAACGAAAATGAAAATACAAAAAAAGATGGCAAAAAAAAAGGGGGGGGGGGATAGAGAACAATGCCGTATTGTACAACGCTTTCCCTCTCTCTCTCTCTCTCTCTCTCCTTTCTTGCCCACCACAACACGGTGATCGTTACCGACATGATGATGATGATGATGCCGATACCACAATATCGCAAGTTGTAGTACCGGTCTGCCGTATTTGCACAGTAGCCCCCCCAAAGCAACCAACTAAATCATGCCTAAAGCGGGTGCACCAACGCACTCGAGTTGCCATAAACGTTCCGCGGCATAACGTAGATTTATCATATCTATTATACTCATGTACTGTTGTAGCAAGCAGGCAAGCAAGCAAGGAAGGAAGGGGTGTTGATATCTGCTGGTTCGTTCACTTGCCTACATACAGCTACAGTATCACGTCGCATTCGGCTTGAGCACGGTAACCGATATTTCGCGAGCCGTTGCTGTTTGCTGTTGGCTTTTTTATTTATTTATTTTAATTTTATTTTGCTTTATTGTTTTATTACGGTATCTTGGAGGGGTGGGGGAGGGAGGGGGAGGGGGAGGGGAGCAGTCAGTTGTTTATTCGTTATGACTTCCGAGTGGAGTTATCTCTGTATGTAGAGTATGCGGATAGGGAGAGATACGAACGAATGAAGCAGGTGGATGGGATAGATGAATGGGTATTCAGTAGATAGATGGTATGATATTATATAATAGGTTGGATACTGGGTTGTGTTGGGATACAAGCGGTTAGGGCGAGTTGGGGAGGGAAGGGGAGGAGGGAAAGGAGGGCGCGCGGGGGAGGGAGGAGGGGAGGGGAGGGCAAAGAGAGGAGGGCAAGAGGGGGAGGAATAAAGAGAGGAGAGGAGAGGAATGGAAGAAACGATACCGGTACTGTGCTGCACTTGAGTACTCTTTGGGAAGACGAATTGGTTGGAGGGGGGGGGGGGGTGGAAGCGGTGGGAAAGGTTTATTCTCCCTCCTTTCCTTTCCCTCTACTTTTTGCCCTGCTTCCCACCCCTTCGTGATCTACGGTGCCCTTCCCTTTTCCCTTCTCCGCCGTGAACTTATCGGAAGGCCCGGTAATCGAAAACATTTTGTTATCGGCATAAGATTTAACTCGGGCATTGTACTATATGTAAATTACGATACGTACGTACGTATGTAGGTAGGTGTGAATGTATTACGGTATACGTCTAGTCAGGAGTCGAGAGAGAGTGAGTGAGGAGAAGGAAGCGTTTCATAGGCGCCCGCAAGTGCTGCGGTTGAGGGGAAGATGAAACCGCTACCCCTGGATTTAAGGGGGAGATAGTAAGGAAAAGCGACGAGTTTGAAACGCCAGCAGCTACAGAACAGACAGCGAGTAGGTGCAGCGAGTGGGCCATCTCTGATCTCCGCTATCTATCTGTCCATCTGTTTGTCCGTTCATCTGCTGGGCTATTGTAGAGCTCAGTATTCTTCCGCGTATTTGTCGGAACTTGTCCAATCTGCTCTGAAGGGGGGAGGAGGAGGAGGTATGAGAAACAGAAGCAGAAACGGAAACAGAAACAGAAGTGGAAACAGACCCCTGTTCTCTCTTTTTTTTTCCTTCTTCTTTTCTTTTCCTCTTTTCTCTGCTGTCTGTGTAGGGTGTGTGTGGATTGAGCTGACTGAATTGAATTGAACCGATTGAGATATTCCAGTATCATACCACCAGTACTTGTATCGTACCTGAGTGGAAGGTTTTCTTTTGGACGAGTGCGGTATTTTGCAAGGTAAGGTAAGGTGGAGAGAGGATGCCATTCTTTTCCTTCCTATTTTATTTTATCTTTACCTTCTCTGTGCCAGCCTTGTGCCTACCATCTGGCTGGTTCTGGTCATGCTTTCTGCCCATTTTACTGTAACAAGAAAAAAATTCTTCTGGACCTCCTAGCAATCCTAGGCTTGTAGCAGATCCAAGGCTTCCTTTCCAAACCTCTTCTGTAACTGCCTCGCCCCCTTCGTCCTTCGCCTACATATTCCTTACCTTCCTTTTACCCAATTTTCCCTTGCCAATTCCTTATCCCTTTTCTTGAAAAATTTCGGGTCATTCTCCATCTCCTTCGTCCAAGGGTTTTTATTTTTTTTTATTTTTTTAGACTTTATTTTAACCGTCCGAATTTATTCATCTATTTTTTCCCTTTTCCTCTCATCCACTCAACCCCAGTTATTGCCCTCCTCTTCCCCTCTTGGCCCTATCCTAGCCTGTCCAGTCCACGTCCCCTTCCTCTTTCTATTCTCCGCCTAGCTCCCTCCCTCCTTCACCTTCTGCCTCACCACCCCTCCCTGACCCCCTCCGCGTTATTTCCATCTCCAGGTCCGCTCCTCCCATTACTACTCCCACTCTTCCTTCTTCTTCCCGGCCCCACCCCTTCATTTCCCTCTTCCTTCCTGCCCGCTTCTCCTCCTCTTTACCAAGTCCCTTCGCCGTGGATTTTGTCTTCTGTTACTACTGCTTCCTCTCGCTGCAGACTGTCTGTCGTTTACCCTGCTGATCGTTTACTCTGGCCTTAAACTAATTGTCTTTTTTAATTCCTGCTCCCTCGTTATGACTACGGAAGCGATATCTGCTCCTCCTCCTACTCTACCGCATTCGGACCTGGACAGGTCTGAGAGGTTGCCTCCTATGGCCGCTGCTATTGTCTCTTCTGCGACGACAACAGCGTCCACGACAGCAGCGTCGACAGTTGGCAGACATGGAAAGTCCTCTAGCGCCAGCCCTGGAAAGAACTCAACTTCATCAAAGAAGGCAGCAATAGCTGTTTCGGACGAATCTCAACGCTCGCCAGACCTGTAATTACTACTTTTTTCCTTTCTCTTCTCTTCTCTTCCCCCTCTCCCAGCAATCACACTAATTTCATACTTTCCTATCCCATCCCTTTGTTTCGTTTCGTTTCGGGTCTCAAGTTGTGTTGGCGAAAAGATAATTGACATGTGGGTGGAACGCTTAGGAAACGTAACGAATTGCCGAAGATCTTTGTAAAGAAAGAACCTGCCTCTCCTGACCCCCCGTCCCGTCACCGACCGCCTAGACTACATCTATCCAATGGCCCCACACCACCTTCCGGGCCCAATGCCGCTGCTACACCACGAACTGCTAATGGCCACTTGGCTACAATGCAGGATGTCGGTATGGCATGCCTGTCTCCCGGTTTCGCAACCCACGATCCTGCTATGCGCGACCAACTCCAACGTAGTATATCCGTGCGCGAGCAACAACGATCGATAATTGAATCGCGACTACAACGCCACGTGAAGGGCGGCGAGAGGACTGGGGGCGCTGATCCAAACTCTAGAACTGATCGTGATGAGCCACCATCGGCCCGCGGGGGGGATAGGTCATCGGCGCATACTCCTCGCAGAAGACCCCCGAGTAGTCTCACCATTGTGCCACCGCCGCACCGTGCGTTTGCGAATGAGCGTGTAGTTCAGTCCGCACCGCTGCATCAGTCGTTTACGGGCCGAAATCATCCCCCCCCATCATCACATCACGGTCCTCCACCCACTACCCACCATCACCAACAGCACGTTAACCGATTACCCCCAATCAGCGATGTATTCGGTCTCGATGGTCCGGAATCCTCCAGGAGTGCGAGACATCCGGACGAGGGTGCCAGTAGACAGTACTTTCCCGCAACTAGGCCATCCTACCCATCCCCCAACAACATGGTCTACTCTCGCCCCCGTGAGCACCGATCCGCTGAAGAGGCGATGGCGAATATCTCGGGCGGTCGCGAAGAGCTATTACCCCGGATAATCCACTATGGCGGTCATCAACCCCCTACGCCTCCGAGCCCGCCGCAACCCCAGCATACCCCGTCGAAATTAGGAGTGCACGGAATCCATGAGCAACAGCCCCACTCGGCGAAGAGGCGGAGGACGAGGGCGGAATACGAGCGAGACGAGAGCATGGGAAGTGATCATGGGGATCGGGAACAGGAGGCGAAGAGACGAAAGAAGGAGGAGTTTTTGGCGTTATGTGCAAAGGCTTGGGAATTGTTCCATTCGTGAAGGAGGGTTGAAATGGGTGATTAAATTTTGATACGGTTACTTTTTTCGGTTTACCTTCCTTTTCTGCTCCAGGAAACTTTGACCTTTATTTTGACTATCTTTTTTTTTTAAAGCCAGGTGCTATTGGGATTATTTTTTTTGGATTTTTTTACTTTTTATTTTACTCGCTCCGTCTAAAGAGAAGAATTCCAACGAAGAATCATGAGGACGTTTGGAAGTTAGTCTCCGATACCTTTTTCTTTCTCCCCCTTTTTTCTTCCATCCTCCTCCGTCTGTTTCGCTGCGCTCTTTCTCCTTGCTTCACCTTGCTTACAATTCTTGTATCTCATTGGGTCTCATGCCTGTTCCTCGAACAAAATTATTTCCTATCTTTCATATCCTCCTTTCTCTTTGTTTTCCCTTGTGATTCGGGGGGTTTTTCCGCTTTTTCTTCTTCCCATTTTATGTTATTGGGTACAGTAGGGTTCGGTCGGCTTGGACTTGGAATTGGCTGGTGGGGAATGGTAAGGAGGTTTCCTTTTTCCTTTTTATTTTTTATAGCTCTTTGAATTAACCTAGTTGGGTTTTTGTCGTGTCATGTCGTGTTCTGTGTTTATTATACTCTACTCTTAACTCTTTTTCTCATTCACTACTTTCTTCTTCGACTTTTGGCTATCTTGCGGCTTCCTTTCTTTCTCGACTTGTTTTTGGTGGTGTGAGGGGGTGATATATAACCAGACTATAATGTGCAGGAATTGGATTGGATTGACTTTATTTGATCGATTTGCATTCGGGTCACGTGCGTGTTCATTGTTTTTTCTTTCTTTTTTCCTTTTTCCCTTCCGCTCCCTTCCTTTGCCGGGTTCCTGAACCACCTATCTCTCTCCCCACCCCACCACCTTTCCCCTCCCTTCTCTTCACATTACACCTTCACGCAATAGAGACTACTTTTTTCAGGGGGGTTTTTTTCCCCTTCTTTCGATACCCAACTCTCCCTACCCCCCCCGAAAATCACCGCAGTCACAATATATCACTCGATACATTTTTCTTTTTCCCCTGGGAGCCAGAGTTTAGAAGAGAAAAAAATCACCCTGGGCCTAGATAATAACGCATGGTTTTCGAGATGACGCGGCTGTGTGGTGGTGGTGGTGATGATGAAGAAGAGGACACGCGCACCCATCGACGTGCCCTGTTGCACACCCACACACGGCTGGGGGGGGGGAGGAGGGGGGGATTCAACAGAAGGCTGTATTCACGAGTTTGCACTCGGAATCTGATTCATCACTGTAGTTATAATACCAACTATTATAGAACTATGATAATCGAGTTGACGGTTGTGAGTGGGGTGGCTGGGTGGCTGGGGGGTTTCTTCCTTTCCTCTTGATTCTTTTTTTTTTTTTTTTAGGGGAAAAATAAAATAAAAATCAGGCTGTGATGAGATATTACTTATATCACCTTAACCAAAAGTAAAGCAACGAGCCTTGACCTTTTTTTCTCTCGTAGCTGGCCCCAACTATAATATACCGGTACTATTGAAACCTTAGGCCTTCTCTCCCTCCCTCCCTCCCTCCTCTAGTTTCCGATGGAAAAAAGAAAGAAAAAAAGTAGTGTATCATGACGTATAAAAATTTAAGTTGGATCCTGAACTGACAACGCAGGTGGGTGGGTGGGCGGGCGGACAAAAAGTAGGCTGTGGAACGGACAAAACTTAAATCGACCTAACTAGTTAGCCAGCCAGCCGACCGACCGACCGACCGACCAACGGACCCACCTATGAGGGGAGAAAGGGGGAAAGAAAAAAAAAGTTTCTGTTTTGTTCCTGTCGATCGTTTGTGTTTTTGTTTACTTGTAATGCCGTATTAATATTAATATTATTATTAATTTTTTTTTTGCCTAGTGGTGAGTTGTGGATGTGTGTATGAGAAACGCTTGGATGGACTTCTTCTTGATGAGTGGTATGTAATTAGGAAGGAAGGAAGGAATAGAAGAGCTTTGGGTTGATTTTTTTGGGGGGGAGGGGATTACATTCCCGCTCCTATTCTCCCTCATCATTCTGGTGGTCGAGTTGAGTTGAGTTGAGTTAAGCTTTTGTTTTGTCATGGAGGGTGCTTTCGGCGGGGTCGTTTCGCGAGCGGTGGGGAACGGCCCGCGGGGGGGGCGCCGGCTGGTAATATTATTATATGAACGGTTTAAGCTCCGTGTATTATGGTTGTTCTAATGAAATTTAATTATGTTTTGAGCTTGGTATGGTACTTACTTGCATCATAGTGGTTGGGATATAAAACCCATCGGTACTGTATTGAACAACAATAATATAGCCTGCTGTGGCTTACATGGTTAAGGTTTATTATTGTGCAAGTTGGTGTATACCACATAAGTACTGTCCGGTATATGTATCATACCCCATACTCCACTGTCACTGACCCTCGTTATCTAATCCCTTTCCTTCTCAACGTGGGGGGGGATGTATGTTTTCTGCGACTGCCCCTGCTGTTAAAAAAACTCTTGTTGTCCGTCCACTCCTTGCCTCCGGCATGTATTACTCTCCGGTTTGGGGGCGGGCGGAGATTCTTGGGAAAGGTGTGGTGGGTCTTATTAACTTTTTTTTTTTTTGTAATTTTCCGTTAAACTGTAATTAACTTGTCATGCTAATAAAACCTATCTTGGGATGATGATGATGATGGGGAGAGTTTTTTCGGGGGGTTATCTGAAGCTGTTGGGGTATTCCGGGGATCATTGGCATTGTATTGTGGGTATAAGTTGTGGATGGATTATATCAAAGTAGCTGCTATGTCTTGTGCTGTATGAGGGTGGTTTGGCACTTGCGCGGGTGGGTTGGTCTATATGTTGCTATAAGTACGGTACCGTGCTGGAGGAGGAAGAGGGGAGGAGGAGGAGGTTACTATGGTTGCGGAACTGCGTGTCAATGATTGGGGCCGAAAGGGGAGTATCTCCACTGGGCACAGGTATATGGGAAGGGATATTGTATAGCTGCGTCGGGCGGGAATTCCCGGGTGCTTGTTCTCATCATCATCGTGTGAACAGATATAATACCTTGTAGGGGGGGCTCGGGGAGGTAAGGGTGAGCTATTGCCAACTTTGTATAGCACTGTACTTATATTGGCGGATACATTTTTGGTCGGATAAGGGTATGGCCGTGCGCAGTGCTGAATACTTGCTTGCACTGTGGTATAGTGTAGTACCGGTAGGCTAGGACTGTTTATCGTTTGCAAAGATTATGTCTCTTCGCCTATCTCGTCGTAGGGAAGGAAGAAATATGTTAAGGTTTGGCTAGGTGCAAGGAGGATATGTTATTTGGTAAACATATAGGTGGGCATATAATTTTTTTGTCCAACCCTTGGTATGGCCTAGAACCCCCCCCTGCGGGAACATAAGAAGCAAACATACGACAGCAAAACACCAAAATCATCAAGTCATAACCAGAAGGCAAAAGTGATTTAGGAACCCAAGTTGGGCCCATTTGTAAAAAGAAAATTTCCAAACATGGGAAATTTTATGATATGCTTTGTAACAAAAGAATAAGAGCTTCTAGCTAGTTCCTTCCCTCCTTTGTTTTTCTTTTCCATAGCGGTGATTCCGCCCCTGTGGTGGGTAGTTCTGAGTCCCCCCTTGCCTTAAGTGGGTATCTAAACAAGCTTTGAATATATGCGTTCCCGTGAAAGTCACGATCGGTGCGGTGGTGCAAAGGTAATTGGATGATTTGTCGGGTAGCTTATGGTGCAACTCGCTGGATCGAGACTGGCGGTGGTACCAATGTCGTAGACCTGGATGTTGTGCTGACTTTTGGTATCACAATACCCCATGGTGGTGGTGACCATGGGACCTCGTCTGGGTTGGATTTTCCAAGATGTGTGAGGGTGCGGTGGAGGGGTGTTGGGTTCTCACTCGTGATATTACGAGAGCATTGGAGTGCCGGTAGGTTGATCGTGGGGCGGAAGTAGCCACGGTTCCGGGTGATACCCTGTGGGGATGGGGCCTTCTGGGCGGTAACGAGCCTCTTCTTTTCTCCATCCCCTCCTAGTATCCTGTTTCCTTTTCTCTTCTTGGATTGGACATCTCAGGCACGGTGGACTCGATATTAGTATATAACGTTTGTTTCACCACCTCCAGCTATAGACCTGCAAACAAATCATCTATCTCATCCCTCTCCCTCCGCTTCTTTTTCTTTCTTCTAGAGTTTGGGTCGCCCTCTTTGCTCCTCTTGAGCTTTGGCTTCGGAGATACAGATCGCGATGGCGGCACGGAGGCGGGGGCGGACCACGGCTGTGTTAGCAACAATAGGCTCTCCTCCGGAGGCGACGACGGGTCTTCAACAACACTCTTCCTTTTCTTCTTTGGCGGCTTCCCCACTTGTGTGGTGAGCGTAGTGGTTCTCTCAGGCCCCGTAGTGCTAATCGTAATAACTTCTTCTGACTTTGCCGTAGTATCTCCATTGACGGCTGAGGAGGCAGAATCGTCGTCCTGGACCACCGCCTCTGCCTTGACCCCTCTGACCGCTACTCCCACATTGGCTTCCACACTGTCGCGCATCACCGCCTCCCCAAAGTCCTCCAAGCTCACCGCATACTCATCCCACTTCTGCACCACTTCCAGCTCCTTCCAGACCACCGCCTTCCCCTTCTTCACCACTTCCTCCACTCCCCCCCCAACAAATTTATTTACCCCCGCCAAGATCCCCATGAGCACGAGTCCTAGCGACGCGTACCGGTTATTCGCAATAACCGTCGAAAATGCACTGAAATTCATCATTCGTTCCATTAGCCCTTCCCTGCTTCTCCGTAGAGGGATGGCATGGCTTACATATAACACCTCGGCACAATAACCTTCCTTACAAACCTCTTCCGCGCCTCAAGTTGATCTCCAGCGACCAACTTCTTGAGATTCCTCCGGAGTATTAAGAACCATTTATACCATTTAGAAGAGCGGTGCTGGTTCTTATTGCGGATGTGGAGGGTGTTTAGTAGTGCGAGGTCGGTTTTGATATCGAATGGTGGGGGCACCAGCGCTGGTGGGGTGGTGGACATCTTTGCTGGCTAGAGGAGATGGGGGTAGAGGGATGAAGAAAAAAAAGTTTCAGGCGGGATCGATCGCCAGGCCCGTTGCCAAGGCTTGGTCCAGTCCCATTCCGAATGCTTGGCTGTTCTTTTTTTTGCACTTTTTTCTTTTGACCAGCAGGAGGTTCGGTCCTCACCAGCCCGTGACGGAATTGACAAACAGTGATCAATAAAGAGTAAATTCTTTTGTCACCCTATCGAACTTTTGGCAGCTTCCCTTTTTCTTAGCAAACACCCTTGTTCGTCGCCCACTTTGTTTCGCTGTGTCTGCGATTGGGACTGTAGAATGCTAGGCGGGAGGGGAGGGGCAGGGGATTATGGGGACGGTATTAGATTCCTGGCAACGGGCGGCGGTGCGGGACTTGGTGTGCCGTGCTGGATGATTTTACTCATCTTTTTGACAGACTGCAGAGGATAGAGTTCGGCACGCTGGTATGAGGTTGGAGCCCGTGATAGCAGCCAGTATAGCACGATCCCCACAATGGAAGTTTCAACGGACTTATTGTTCCGCATGTCAGAAGTTCTGTAATGTCCGTAAGACTCCCGGCTCTTTTCAGTAAATATTTGCGTGCCCCGACCTAAGACTGTTCTTTCCTGACAACCGTGGAACAACACAGATTTGCGAAAGCCCTCAAGTATATTGAATGTTGAACAGTTTCATAACGGAAGGATGGCCGAGCGGTTATGGCGTGTGACTCAAGCGATTCTGCTTCTTCACTTTCTAAAGTGGGGTTTCTCATGGGCTTTGCCCGCGGGGGTTCGAATCCCCCTCCTTTCATTCCTTTTTTTGTCCCTTTTATTGCTCTTGCGTCATATTTCTCTCCTTGGGCGCTGGGTGAGGGCAACTACGGGAAACAGCTACAGCAGTGGGCCTCCCCGGAACTCTGAGGAAGATTTTTACAAGGTTCTTGAGAGCATGATGGTGGCTAGTGAGCAAGCAGATTAATTTTCCATCGATGTCAGGTTATGAACGGAGATGGTAGTGTAACTATCCCCTGCAGTCTTAGTAGTACCGAATTTCCCTACACCACGCCAATACGCAAACCAAAAAACCAGTCTCCCACTTTTCCAGATACAGTACATCAATCGAGTGATATCAAAAGCATTTCAGGTCGAGTTATGATGCAGACCTTTTTCCATCAACAGGAGCACTAAAAGAGTGATGATAGCCATATCTGTGGGGTATGCGCCCGTTGATATTTACTGTCCAACCTCCAGAGTCATCTGATAGCTTTACACCTCTATAAGGCTGAATCTACCAATCAAAGAGATACGCTAATTTCACTAGTGCCTCTTTAGCACCACGTAGGGAAATTCGGCACTACCAACACTGAAGGGAATAATGGTGATGGCTGTTGTGATTTTAGATCAGGGCGCGGTCATGAAGTGTCACTCGGTCAGATTATTTATCATTGAGGTTTCGATTTTGGGGGTGGATGATAATGGCTAACGAGTTTTTGGAGTCGGAGCCAAGAGAGATAGAGAGCGGTGGAGCTAATTAAGGTTTTTGATTTTATTCAGACCCCTACTCGAGGCTACAGCGTTTAGTTAGGTCTTTGCACTTCGTCCTATCTTGTATGATGTCCTCTCCAAGCAAGTTCTTGTGGAAAAGTGCTCTGGAGCAAAGGAGGTGAGATCCGTTTTATGCTCCCCATAGGCGCTGTGCCACTAGTCCATGGGTTCCGTCATAGAAGCGGCTGCTGCCATTCAACGAGTCGCGAGGGACTTGACGTTGGGCTTCCCAACAGGTTCGCTGACGTTTTGGCAATGTGCAGTCGTGCGTGCGGTTTTGAAGGTGGGCTGTTTCTAGGAAAGTTTTACGGATTTTGGTTACGCACTTTGGGTGTTGTACTGGTGTGATATATGGTATGTATATTTGACTTGGCTTATACACGCCCCCGCCATCGCCATCGCCCCCGCCATCGCCCACGGGGTATTAGTTTGTAGCTCTTGGTGTTGTTGTCTGACATTTTTATTTATTTATAATTTCCAGTCTAGGGAAGATCGCACTCAAAATTCGAAGATCATAGGTGATTATCGACCAGTTCCGATGGTCTAATGGCTAAGGAACTGGTCAGTGCTAATTTGAAACAGGGAAGCATCGCACGTTCGAACCTTCCTATCGGCAGTGGATGTAGTCGAGCATTAAGAAAGGGATGCTCGGCCAACCACTTTTGTTGCCTGGTTGAGGGTCGGGGGTGGTTTGTGCCCTACTATATATCCTCGGGACGGGTAGAGATATAATGGGGTGGTGATGGGGGGATTGTATTTTCGCTGTACTTCTGCTAAGTTACCTTAAGAGATGAAATATTAGGCTTTTCCTTTAGAATGTGAAGGGAGGGGTTTGGTATGGTATTTTCGTCCATTAAGGAGATACTTTTTATTGTTTTCGTAAATTAGTACACTTTGGCGGAAAAAGAGCTTATTGTGAAGATGAAAATAGGGGGAAAAAGAGCGATTTTGATGAAATACTGGGGGTTTGAATGTGGATGAGTTGAAATCTGAAGTTCCACATAGTATAAGTTATAAAATAAAATGCTTATAATAACTAAAAAACTCAAGGAATTGCACATAGAGCGTTGAGAAATTAAACCTTTATAATACAACCCTCATTCCACACAGGGCTGAGCGTTACGTGTTGCATCTAGCTGGGTCTGCACTTTAGACGCACTGAGCCATATAATCTCGAATAATTGAACCGTGTGCTATGTCGTTGGGGTGGCCTCCTCGAGTGGGGTCCGATTTGTTCTGTTTTATGTCTCCCGGCAGGGCTGACCAGCTCCTTTTTCCAGTGGTTTTCGCCCCTTTTCTAAAGTATAATTCCGGTAGGCTATTTCACCCAAGTGATCGCTCATGACGGCAGATACAACATTCTCATGCAATCATAGTAGCACCCTGTAAACAGATAAAGTCTAATGCAAACAGGCAAAGTATATCATATATTTCTCAACAGGAATAACTGACTAGCTAGCATACTGCACCCAAAAAAGCAAGCAGGGCTAGAACTATAAAGCTATCCCACTCCCTGCACTCACATTTATGATAATTATCCACCCCCTCACCACCCACTTTCTTCACCTAGTAAGGCTCCAGTTCCTAGGCGGCAGTATTGAGGTAAGTCCTATTAGAGGAGGAGCTAGTTGGTCAGTCAGCCGGGCCTCCCAAGCCTGGGCAAACGATTGGGCTACCATGTCACACTCTGACATCACAATACAATCCTCCAACTTCATGCCCGGCAACACTAATGGTGATTCCTGAGGTGGTGGTGAGAGCAATGGAGGTGACACCCTTATCTTCTGGTCGGGATCTCCAGCCGACCTCTGAAAGAAAGTTCATATCAACACGAGCAAAATGAAAGAGGATAAACGGTTCCCTAGCTCGACAGGCGGTGGGGATGGCGCTGGGGACGGTGCTGGCAGGGGACAACCAGCATTGGACCAGGATTCCTTAAGCCTTATACAGGTGAAGAAGCTGGTCCTTGAGACGCCTAGATTAAATGTGTTTTTGATCAATGTTTCCTTTTTGCGTTATGCTAGAGTTCGCGGGAATCAATTGGAATGCTACCTTTGAAACCATGTGGTTGAACTTTCTACTAGAGCTTCTGTGGCTGCTGCCCCCACCTCTCTTAATGCTTGTTGTGCACTTGAAGAAATTTCGAAAAGGGAAATCTGGCAGTTACCTGGCGGCCAGAATACCCCTTTCGTCCCCCACTCTATGGATTCTGGTACTGCAGAACCGAATGAGTGGTTCTCTTATTTGCTCATAAGCGACCTCTCGCTCCTGCTACTTTCTAAACAAACTTTTGAAGAAGCTTACGCTGGTCTCCCACTCCCGCCGCACCAGACTCTTGAATCACTCGCCGAAAAGCGGCCTCCAAGTTGGACTGCTAGAAGAGACATCAAGCACAGGGGTTTTATATCTTGATATGAGGACCTCCCGGAACATACAAACCAGAGAGAACGGGCAAAGAGTCTTGAGGGGTTGGTCTACCTTGTTTAGGTGTATTGAGAAGACTGTTTCTGAAGAGGACCATCAAGGGAGGATTGGGAAAACAGTCACTTTTGTAAGGAAGGCAGGGTTTGTACAGGCATTATTTAATTGTGTCTGAGGTTCGGTAGGAAGAGAATTAGTGTATGCCGCTGGGGATAGTAAGTAATTCGAGAGATGAGGATAACTGTTTCTTTCCGTGAAGGTGTGGTGCTTGTAGATTGATAACTTGTGACATTGCATGCTACGGTGCTGTGAGACTCGAAAGTGACTTGAGGAATTGTATGGAGATGTCATGCGAGAGGTAACGCCAAAATCACCTCTGTTCTAAGTTATCGTGGCTTCCCAATCCGGCGAGCCCCATTTCTGTTCTAGTCACTTGGCTGCCAAACAGTCCCAGAACCCGGCGCCCGTCCCATCCTCAGAAGGAGACGGAGGGACTGCATGGACACTTGGGGACACTGAAATTTGTACCAGAGCCAATTCTTTCTCAATGCCTGGTCTAGTTAGTTGCCAGGCTGTTAGCTCGCTGTGCGCATCAGACCAGTATCTCTAGTCTATGCTTCAGAAGTAATTACTGCTGGACCCTCCTCAACCCGTTTTCGTTTCCAGCTTCACTATTGCAGCACACGAAGCAAACAGGTTGCATGTTTATGAGTCTATTATAGCCTTTTGGGTATGGATGTGGGACCCAACAGTCAGCTCCACCAATGCATTGCGAGATCAAACTCCACACACTTTGCCGGATCTTCATTTTGGATGCTCTAATGACAAAACAGAACTTAGCATGGACGCACCACTTGACCCAAAAGCATTGGCAAGCAGTGAAAGAATTCAACACAGGTATTGTTGAGTGTAGTAGGGTACGGGCAACCACCCTAGTTGTGTTGTGGAGAAGATAGGACGGCGTTGAGGTCGCGCACACATGTTTGTTAGTCCTATTTAGTTAGCAGCGGCGCGCATCTGAGAATAGAACAAGTTCTCTCACATCCACCACGTCCACCCATCATCCAACAGGTATTGAGATTAACAATCATCCTACATAAGCTTCCCCTTATTGGAAGTCGTTTGATTTTGCTCGGCATGCTCAGGATATCCTTTCATTGTTTGTGTTGAAAGTCGCTTGCTGCTGATCGACATACTCAGGCTATCGCTATCGCTATCGTTATCGTTCCGGCGATCGCTCTGGTTATTGTTTCATTGTTCGTTCGGCGATGCGGTTGAGATTCTTACATTCGTCGGAGAGAAGTCGGAAGGAGGGAAGTCGTGATATGGACGTTGTGAGTTCTTCGGTGGGGATTGATGCATCCGCCGGAAGGAAGCCGAAAGGGTCGGATGCGCAGGGGCTATGGACAGTACGTTTCAACACCGAAGATATGGTCCGACCGAGGATAGGGTTGGCCAAAGCAGCGGTTCTTCTAATATTCACGGCTATTGGGGGTTACAAGTAGATCGGTGTTTGATGCTATTGCTTGATTGGTCGTATCAGGCCCTTTCGCTCTAACTTCATTATAACTAAATACCGGTAGTCAACCGCCGACCTGGCTTGTGCAACCTATGGGATTACGTCCAAGAGGTGCAGTACTAGTAAACCAACCCCACACATTTGTCTCACATTTGGAAAGTGCCACCCACGCACCCTGTAACTACAAGAGTAGAAGGGTCTGCTAGACAACGACAATCACGACAATAAGGTCCTTGGCAGGAGTACTTGCCTAGATATGCAGGGTCGTTCAAAAACATTTAGGAAGCTAACAGAAGGGAAACAGATATCAGGAAAACATGCGGAACACCGGCCGTGCGAATAGCGGTTGTACGAATGATGGATCCGAGGCTGTCCTTAGTTTGTTTTAGGAGCTTTTGAACCGCTCCCCCGTGGCCGCTCTCAGCAGTACAGGCAAGTAGTGGCTTCCACACTATCTACTCAGCAGCTCATTCATGGCCACTGAGAGCGGTGTTCTTTGGAAACCACCTGGTGGGCCGGGGCCAGCACCGGTTTGGCCTAGTAGCATATCCACCACTCTTTCTTCCTTCACTACTGGAGGGGGGGGGGGATTTGCTGCTGCGCGTTCTGGGAATTGGTTTGGAACTTCAAGTGCAAGGGAGGGATTCCTCAGATGTCGTGAGCTCGTTTCGCGCATGAGATCCCCAACAGCAGTATGAGCAGCAAGTGGGAAATGTTGACGGATTAGCTGCAGGAATCAGTAGAAGCTCTGTTACATACGGGTTAGAAGGTTGGATAGGGTAAGCAAAGTTGTGTGGATAAGATGGATATTGGAGGGTTCGCAGCAAACCGTGACTAGCCCGGGGTAGCATCTAGGCACGGGTTCTATCGAGAGGATAACTCAAGTGCCCAAGTATTTAAATCCAACCTTCCCTGCAAGGACCTGACTGACATGCCGGCAGCTTATCGACTGGCTTATCGACTGAGGGGGTTCCCTCCGCTAGAGATATTCACGTGAATGCTGCAAGGCCTAATCTTGCTGCCGTCCTCGTATCCTTTCTAAGGTCCAACTGTTGGTGTGGCTCAAACTATCCATTGTGATATGCACCGGTGGAATTGGGACCAAGCCGAAAAGAAAATACCGCGAGGAAAAAACAAAAAAATAAGGGCCCGATTCCGGGATCGAACCGGAGACCTGTCACATGCCAAGAATAGTTCATTGGGGGAACTCCCGAAGCGACAATCATACCACTAGACCAACCGGGCCACTTAAGAATAACCTGAAAACAACAACTATAAGGCTATTTCGTAATTCCTCCCAATCCTGATCCCTCCACCCAATCCAAATCACCCAAACCAACACGCCATATCACCATATCTACAACCACCATCAACCACCACCACCACAACAACTACAACAATGTCCTCAAACGTCGGCCTCTCCACTCCCCGCGGCAGTGGCACAAGCGGGTACGTCCAGCGCAACCTCTCACACCTAAAACCTCGCGACTACCCTCCCCCTTCCTCCTCCGCTGCCGCCACCTCCAATACCCGTGAATACCGTCAGCGCCAGCCGGACAAAGAAATCCTTGAACACGATCGCAAGCGCGGAGTCGAAGTCAAATGCTTGGAATTCCGGGATAAGCTTGAGGACGAAGGGGTTGACGAGGACGAGATTGACGAGCGGGTGGAGGTCTACCGGAAGGAGTTGTTGGGGGAACTGGAGAGGGGGGGCGAGGGGTGGGATGTGGCTGGGGGAGGAGGAGGAGTAGGAGGAAAGAGAGGGGGGTTTAAACCGCACCAGGTTCATGAAATTGCGGCGGCGAAGGCTGGTGGGTTTTCTGCCTTTCTTCCTTTCTTTTGTTGTTGGGGGGGGAAGGTGACTAATGTTTTATTTTGGGCGGGAACAGTCGAAAGTGAGAGATTGCGCAATGCGTTGGGGATTTCGAAGGATTATCGGGAGGTTTGTCGCACTTTTCTCCATGTCATTTTACATACCTTGCTGGAATGGGGGTTATTTGTTGCTGACGCGCTGGTTTCTCGTCGGGGGGTATTGTAGGGAGGCCACTGGAAGAGGCAAGAGGAGGAACGACAGAAACGCTTGGAGGATAGAGAGAAGGAGATTGCGGCGAGTAGGAGGAGGAGTGCTTCTCCGGCTTAGGTCTATTTTCTCTTTATCTTTATATCTTTTTCTCCCGCGTCCTACCTACGGATTGGAAATGCGATTCGGTGTGGACAGGGCTTGCTTCGATATGATGCAGCGCTTTTTGTTTTGGCTTCAATATTGGATCATAGGTGTGGGGGATTGCTCTATCCATCTGCTTGAGGTTGCTGGGGTGTATAATTCCAGTTTTTTACCATTAGCACTATTGTATTGCCCCCCCCAGGACTGTAGCCCACCTTCTCCCTCCATGCTTTAGTGCAGCACACACACTCAGGTACGGTTCAGTACCGGCATGATACAATCAAAGCTTGGTCCCTGCGGCTCAAAACTAGTGATGACACCCCACCTCCATCCACCAAACCAAACCAACCAACCATCCACCTCCCTCAACCCTACCGCACCCCGCCCCGACCTAATCCTACAGAACCCCTACAATGCCAAAGCGCCTTGATCCCCACGCAGGTCCCTTCTTTCCCGCCTCCGCCTCCACCCCCACAAAAACTAACAAGTGCGCCACAGGTGACCCCGATCACGCCGCCCTCGAAGCCACCAAAGGCGCCGTCAGCGGCGCAATCCGAGTCCTCCTCCCCGCCCCCCCTCCACTTGCCGCCAAACTGACAATTCCACAGTGGGGCACATTCTCCCTCCTAGCCGGCGCATTGGCCTACCTCTCCAGCCCTATTTTCCGTAACCTGACTGTGCAGTTTAAAGTTTATTTATGGATGTGTCCGACTGTTGTTGGGAGTATGATTGAGGCTGATAAGTATGTTTTCATCTGCACCAGAACTGACTAGGGAGGGGGGGCTAATGGGGTAGTCGGCTACGGGGCTACGAGAATATGATACGTAGGCGCAGGCGCGCTGCTATGGAGGAGGCGCGGGAGCGGGCATACGTTAGGGAGATTGAGGAGTTGGAGAGGAGGGGGGGAGGGTGAGAAGTGCGCACTGTATGATGTGACGAGATATCATGAGGGGAAAGGGAAGATGCTGGGGAGGGGGTTGGTATATCATTCGTTCGGGATTCATTGCACAAGTTACGAAAGTGAGGAAGTAATGTGAATCTCGGATCAAGATCTTTGCCGTGGATTACAAATTTGACATCAGCCCAAGTGAAGAGAAACATTATTCACTCATCTATAGCTATGCCAGACTATACCCGAGAGCCCGGTAGCTCTTTATAGTTCCGAAGCAGGGTGGGCAGGCTCCAAAACCTGACCCCAAGGTCATTAAAACGTTGTAGCTGAGAGTGAAATATCACCCTCTGCAGATTCTCCTCTAGCCAAAGAAGGAATCGCACCCCCCCTTTCCTCCCTCTTTCTCCGACAATTTCCAACCCTTGAGAACCTCCATTATCCCTAGTTTGCCTCTAGAGCCCAAACAGACATATCAACCAACTCCAAAACATGTCAACCATTTTTTTTCGGGTGAAAAGGAAAAGGGAAAAAAATGCAACAGAAAAGCATAGCGCCGCCCCAAATTACAAGGGAAATGATACTAAAAAGACGCATACTATACAAAACCTACAACACCGGTGAAAATTGTACAGTCAAATCGATGTCATTAAAGCTATACTTCATGCTTTGGCAGTCTCTTGAAACCAGCTCCGACTGCGGCCTCCCGGCGCGGCCACCACCAGGGTGATGACTGTTCGGTATAGTTTGTGCTGCGAAGATGGAGTCTCCTGTAAATCCAAAACCCGGTGATGTACAGCGTGATGGCAAGAGAGAACCCGGAGACGGTCAGGAAGAGCCAATGCTGACCCATCCAGAAGATTGTTTTGGCATCGCTGGAATGCCAGGAGGAGCCCTTGTAAACCGCGAAAAAACTCCAAGGGTTTTTATTGTATCTATGATTCATAATTAGCTAGTTGGTAAGCCCAAGTAGTGGGGGGCCGACTCACTCTTCCGGCATGAGAACTCGGACCCTTTCCTCCTCGGTTGTTCCCCAACGGATGTATTCCTTCCAGACAACACTGATGAACAAGGGGCCGGTGCCATACATCACAGTAATGTAGGGGACATGCCAATTACGGTTGTAGGTTTGAAGACTTTCGATAACACGCAAGAAGAAGGGATGTTGTGGAACAGCCCCCATGGCATCGTTTGAAATACCAGTAGGAATAGTCTTCCGAACCCAAGCGCGGTACGAGAGTAACGGATCTAGTCGCCGGTTGCAGCCCTGGTGAAAGTGATTAGCAACGGTAACGTGACCTCCAATTCATCGTTCAACTCACATCGTCCATATCAATATAGATCCCACCAAAATGCGCCAAGACGAAGTATCGAATAGCATCGGCGCGCATGATGGGGTAAGGATAGCTATCGTACGTTTCGATGAACCACGGGTACTCCTTAGCTACAAAGTCCCTCGCTTTCTCATTTGTCCAGAGCTAGACGATCATCGAATTGATTCAGCCAAGACCCTTTCCTCAACGTTTAAAGTTTCTGCCCCTGACAGGAACAAAAATCACCACAAACGAACCTTATACTCGTAATCTCCATGCAAGTCCAAGCACGACTGTTGAGCCTTCTGCCATTTCTCGGGAACGGTCTCATTTTGCCATGTTTGGTGAATGATTTTCGGAATTAGTTGGGGTCGTGAATCGATGAGTTGTGAATTGGGAGCTGGAATATCGACAGAACGAATGGCATCTGCTGAACAGTCCTCGAACAACAGAGTAATAAGGGTGAACAGGAAATTCACTAGAAATCCGATAATGATGAGGTTGCACACCAGGAACAATATTAAGCCTCTGCGCATGACGGCGGTCGAAGTGCTCGTACAGAAGAAGCAAGAAAAGGGGGGAGGAGGGGAGAGTTGACAAGGCCCCCCAAGAAGAGGGTAAAGGCTATCTGAGGCTGAAGAAAAAGGCGACAACGTGTGTGGACTGCTGAAGTGGAAGAAATGAGGAAAATTAAAAAGCTTATAAAAAAATTAAGAGGAAACAGACCAGACCGTAAAAAGAAGAAAGGGGTATTGCTAAAGGAGCGGTGGGGGGAGATTAAGGGAAGGGGAGTTGAGAGGGAGCGGACGTGGGAAAATGACGGGAGAGACAGGAAGGGCTGGAAATTATTATTTTCCACTTGAGGGAGCGAGATGCAGAATGAGAGGCAGCAAGAGCGAGCGAGACACAAGCTAGAAGGGGTAAGTGGGAAGAGACAATCAATCCTGTACTTGCCAATTGGTAAAGTATCCGGAAATGGAGGTGCCAAGATGATGGAATTTTGGCGTGAAACAACAGTTCTTGGCGCTTGTATGTCCGGATACTTTATGAACCGACGAGTAGCGGGGTTTAGCGGGCTGAAAATGGAATTCTTGAATAGAGTATCTATGCGGGTCACCTGTAACCCACCAACCTGAAATGCCCTATGATACGCCGGGGTAACAGCTACGGTATTGTCATGTCACCTCTAACATGGTGCATTACGATTAATCCATAATTACTGAGCAAATAAATTCCCCTTTCCGCTTGTGATATTTGATTTGGATACAAAGATGAGGAGATTTATGATGGTTCCGATTTCGATCCTCAAGCGACCTCCCTACCCAAAGACAGGAACTAGCCCAGCTGGCTATAGTTTACTGGAAGGCCAGCACCTGCACCATCATTGTGAGTGCAATTTCCGTCTGTGTTCCCCTAGAACTTGCACCCTTCCCTCTTTTTTTTTCCCTCCTTTCTTCCCGGTCCCAGATCTACCACCCTTGCCGTACTTGTAGGGCGTGGGTAGTTGGATGCTTCATATCCCACTGTCATTGGCTGATTTATCGTGCAAAGCCCTCTTTACTTCATGTGCGATGGGATATTGGCGAGATGCTATCCATAAACGCCGCGCGTTCACCGATCGATTCTCATTTTGCTCTACTAAAAAAGGATTGGTAGGATCTAACTCCACCGGTAATTCACTCAAGCTTGCCGAACAATGGCGGCCTCCAGCCCCAGGGTCGAAATAGGTTCATGCAAGTTTTTCGAGTTGGGCAAACCCACATGAGGCTTGGCACCTGTCGACTCCAGGGCTGAGTGCCTCTGATACCTCCCTGAATTTTTCCTATTTTTCCTTTTGATTGAGGCTTTCCACCCCCCCCGCTGTGACCGACCCCGCCGTTCCGAACGGAGGCAGCTCCGCAGCCTTGGTTGCTGGTTCGCATCTCAACCCTGTGCCTGAGTTTATTGAGTCCCGCTACACCATATTTCGTTTCATGCAAGCATGTGCCTACGAGTATGATACTCCATCTATCATGGAGATACCGGTATGATGCCGGACAATGCCAATCAACACCTTAGCGAACCCCAAATACGACCAACTTCAAACTCTTCTAAGTCAACAACAACAACTCAAAAGCTCAAAAGCTTCTGTAAAAGTCTTTATTTGATGGTTGTCTAAAGAATTACAGAGGGGTTTAAGGAAATATGAACTTCCTGCTGTGCTAGAGCAGTTCAAAGATTTCCATTTTTTGGTGGGAGAGGTGCCAAATTAACACACCCTAAAATTACTGTATCAGGTAATATCTTGGCGGTACCATGCCTAATGCGGCAATAATTATCGCCGATCATTTCACTGGGTGAGATAACCGAACCCAATTAGGAAGGTTGTTGGCGCTTAGTAAGCGACGGCGAATTAACACAGGTGTCGATAGGCAGTGTCCGGCACTATACCGGCACTCGTACAGACAGCCCAAGCCCCATTTTTTGTCTGTGCAGTATTATGTAAGCAAAATAAAACGCCCACGGCCTTGATCCCGAGTATCATACATACCTGGAACTATACTTGTCAGAAGCGGTGAAAGAAGAAGCGAGAAAGTCCCAAACCCTATGCTCCACTGCCTAGGTAAACCCCATCTTCTTTCCATCGCTTTATTCTTGGACCGCAGAGTAATGCGCCAGGCTGAGAACATTGCCCGGGGTCCGAAAGCCGGCCACAGGTGGAGAATATCCGCCGTCTCGGAGCCCGGATAAGCGAACGTTTGTTATGCTTCTTCTATTGCCAGTACCGTAAAAACTTTTGCGATTCGCCGTCTCAGGAAGAGGTGGTACAGTAAGAACTTTGGCTATTCGCCATATCGGTTAGGTTGCAAATCTCGGGATTCAGAGACAAAGTTTCTTGAGATGGATGAATACTTTCCTAACATGGTATAGCCTGAGTGCTTTGGCCTTGTTTGATCTTCTCAGCTTTCCAAACTAAACCTATCTTGGGCTAATGACTCGGTCTCCAGAAATCCTGAGACGGCGAATCGCAAAAGTTTTTACGGTACTGCAAGAGCACACGGCAACTTGGGAGTACGTACTCAAAGACCCAGCCCCAAGGTTAGAAAGGGAATGTCAGCTACTAATGCAGCTACCACCGCATCCTATTTCAAGTACGGTACCGTAAGAACTTGAATAATTGGACGGTGTGCTATGTCGTTAGACTTTCCTCTCTTAGTAAGGTCGAGAAATTTTTGGTTTTTTTCACTCTCAGAGGGAGGAAAGGGGCTGTGTTTTTGCTGTGTTTTTTGCCCCCTTTCTCGAGAAGGGAATTCCGGACTGCACAGCACACGGTCCAATTATTCAAGTTCTTACGGCAAATCTGGTACAAGTACGTGTATTGTTGGTCTTACCCCACGTTCAGGCTAGAAAACATCAACTCCGCCCCCACTATCTCCAACGTAGCGAATCTTGTGGGGGCCGAGGCGCATACCCCACCGGCAGCCGGCTCGTCCCAAGTCCCGACTCGTTATTTGCAAGTGACCTTGTCGACAAGACTAGAGCTTAGCCAAGGCTTGGGAGGATATCAAGTCAAGGAAAGACAAAAGGACATGGAAACTGGCAAGAGAGCATAAGAGATGCTGAGGAAGAAAACATTTTCTGTAAAGCCAAGTTTGTGTTCTGTATATATAGGACACCTGCGGCGACATAGAAAGAGTAAGGATCCCAAGTCACTTCCCACCATCATATCCAAATTTTCAGAGGATGTTCCACCCAGCTACTCTTCAGCATCGAACCAGGTTGCTTCAGGGTAGGAGGGAGTTGTGGGCAGATTAGATGAAGCGAGTATGCCGGCATTTGGGCCTGCAGAGGGGCGCTGTTTAAATCGTGGTCCGGGAAGGGCGGGGTCAAGGAATAGTGTGGGGCCGTTTGTGTTTAAGATTTCGGGATAGGTGTTGTGCTCGGAGAAGGAGATTCCTTTCTTATATCGAGACTAGGGGTCACTTGTTGTTGCTTTGCTTTTGTTAGTTGTAGTTTCTTTACAGTGAAGGTGAATCCGGTAATAGAGCTCGGAGAGTTGTTGTTTTTTGTTTTTGCACTCTCATTCTCTGGGTCGAAAATAGGAAATGAACCTAGGCCGTGGAAATGGTGAAGCCTGAGTCCACCCCAGGTCAACGCCGTTATCCCTTTTCTCTTTCCAAACAACTCCGAATCCTGTCTGGGATATGCTATTCAATAATGTGCTATTTGTAGTATGATAGTACAAGTATCAATAGTCCAACTACAGTAGTTTGGTTTGATGCGTACCAAAATTTGATGTCAATCCATGCCAAGCCTCACTGAGTCCTCACCAGGTCTAATTAATGCCGATGATGTCTTCTCAATGGTATCTTGCCTCGGTGTTTTTGCTTCTATTTCCACCCTCCATGAATTTACTTGGCAACCCTTTGTACGAAAATATAATTTCTGGTATGGTTCCGGAAGAATATTCTGTATGATACTCGGAGAGAAAAAACAAATAGCTTTAAATACATTATCGATACAGCATCAGTTCCACGCGTTCCATAAGCTGTCCGCGCACATCGCTCGTAATCTGTGCTATGGTTGCTCACCTTGCCTGGTAGCATCTTGACTGAATTGAACTGAATTGGATTGTAAAAATATATATCTCAACTAGGACCATTTTTGCCAAGCTAGTTTACAACTCCTGTTCCAATTCTCATTCTTGTAGAGAATTTAGAGGGAAAAGGACTTAAAGTAGGAGAGAAATACAAGAAAAGAGACATATTGTAAAAAGTTAAAAAGAAATAACAAAGCCCCCACCAATTCCCGGTCTCGAACATAGAGTAAACTTGACAAGAGATTGGTATGTAAACTCATCCATCGATCAACCCATCTGCTCCACCCGCCCATTAGCACAATTCTACAATAATAAAGGGTATTTTTTTTTGAAATAAAATTGGAATTTAAAAAGGAAGAACGAAAGCTAAAAGTACAATTATCCCCTCTTTCTCTACCATTATTTTCGTGAGATGCAGAAGAAAAGAAAGAAATTAATCGTCAGTATTCCTCTCATCTTCCACAACTAGCAAAGCCGCGATATAAGCCGCAAGCGGCTTATTGACCACCATAATCTCGAACAGGACCGGTCTCTCCTCGATCAGCAATTCCTTCCCATTGAACATACCACGTCCGGCCACATTGCAAAGTACCAACACGGCCGTAAGCGGTATCCCCGCAGTCATGGATGCCCGTCTGGTTGCATCTGATGACTAGCTTGATTAGCTTGGGGTAACCGAGCCAGTTGGTCTGGTGGGAGGAAAGATTGGAGATTTTGGGTGGGCCGGTTTCAGGCATCTGCATTGGCTATTACTTTCTTCTGTTAGAGTCGTCGCTGGGGTGGAAGCGCTCGCAGCCGCTCCAGTTGTAGAGGACCTTTGCTTGTGGTTGTTGTGTAGAGTCGGGCGGGGAGAGGTGGTCTTTTAGAATGTGTACCCAGAGGTCTTGTGGGGTTGCGGGTTGTGGAGGGCGTTTGGTGGGTCGAGCGGGCTGCTGTTGTGCCTGTGCGGTTTCGGTCCCGGTGGTATTGCTATTGGTGGTAGTGACCCATCTGTAGGCGAGCTAGACTTGGCCCTTTACGGACATTGGTGTTTCCCGGGGGTTTGTGAACCTTTGGCCGCCGCCGGGTATGGGGAGGACCATTGCTGAGGAATTGTCGAAGGCTACACTTACATTTTTGATGAATTCTGCGGCACGGAGAAGAGGGCGACCGGGGCTGCATATTCGGTAAAGCGAGCTTGGTACGCTTGCCAAAGCGCTATTTGAGTGATATCGGCGGTTGGGTCTTCCTCGAAGCAGCATCTCATACTAATGCGCGGCATTGTCAGCAATAGATAGTATATATATGTGTGAGGACTGACCATTTAGCCGCACGATCTGGCTCTGCATAACTCAACAAGTCATTAACAATTTCCTAGGGTAGATTAGGTATCACCGTGATTTTAATGATAGGCTTCAGTGAGCCCGTCAAAAACACAGCTTGATCTCCTGGAACGGCCTGATGTAATCATAATCTTGTCAATTGTTTGCCTATCTCAATTCCATCGGGCGGTTGTATCAACCTCCCCATGTTCTCTTCATTTGTAGTGTATTGGTATAAGAAGTCAAGGCAAGCCGAAACCAAGTCTTCGTCTTCTAGCACGATGAGAGCCTTAATTCTGTCGACTGCAAGTTTATTAATCTGCCCTATGCAGTTGGCCTCGTCGCGACCCATAACAAGCCTACAGATTGCTCTCAGTGAGCCCAGGACTAAGCCACGATCATCAGAGAGGAGGTTCGCATGGAGGGTCGGGAACAAGTCATCGTTGACAGCGAGTGAGAAGTGGATCGCCATGGCCTCGACCATATCTAGTATGTAATGTTTTAATTCTATAAAACAGCTCTGCTAGGCAGGTTCATACGAGCAACTATGATTGCCGACCACTCTTGAAGCGGGAAAGTATCTAGCGTTGTCGGACTGTAACGACATGTTGCGGAGAACAAGGGCGGCCCTACTTACCTCCTCAAGCTGCTTCACAAATTTCAAATCCTCCAAAAGTTCTCCGGCACCCTCGGGATAGCAGGTGTTAGCGAGAGATTGAATAGTGGCAGGTTTCTCGAAAAGAGCTCCAGATAGCCCTGGATATGCCTCCGCACGTAATTCGTCACCAGAGTCAAACGATATTCGAACCAATTGGCTCAGAGCGTAACCAACTTCACTATGAATGCTAGACTTGAGACCCATCCCTTAAACCGTTTTCAAGCACTCGCTCTAAGTGCGGATACACCTGGTTGTGGAAGCGATCGGTGGTGAACTAACTGAAGAGAGCAAAGTTAGGAATAATTGCGACAGCTATGATGTAAGTATTATGATGGACGTAAAGGATGCTAAGATAATTCAGCCCCTTTTAAACACTAGCCTATTTGGATAATTGTGATATGAAAAACTGTGTGGTGTAGGGCTCAGAATAGTGCTAAATGAGTACTGCTCAGCATGGCCATGATGGAAAGCAGGTTGTCTGCGTAGATTTGCTCCCAACTATGGTACATGTCTAAGTACTTTTAATTTATCTTGGGGTGTTGTCTATCATTACTTTTCCTGTACCAAGCGTCCTATTAGTGCTAAATTGCATATATTTTATCCTAACTTAAACCTAACCGGTATATAGCTAGCAAAACAAAAACAAAAAATTAAAAAACAAAACAAAAAATAAACAATAAAACAATCACAATCCAAACAACATCACTCCTCCATACCCAAAACCCGTAAAACCAACAATTCATCACGGTCATCATCACCCACAGCATCACAATCTGTAATAAACCGAAGCCACAACGCGGGCCAACACCCATAGTTCGACTCCACCCTCAAGTGACTCAGCCACTTGCTACTGCCACGAAACTGAGCCCTGCAACCCAGACAATCCACAACATCCTTGCTGTGCTTCCGATAAAGCCACTTCACCGCAAGTTTAACCTTCTCCGCCGCCCCAAACCGATCCCAGAGAAGCTTCACCCCATGCCAAAACCACAGTTCACCCTTGATCAGGCAATCCTCATAACGGTCAAAATGTCTGGACCGATCCGGCCGGTGGTTCAACCGCGTTAAGCACACCGGGCACGACTCCGATCCCTCCTGGTCAACGGAGAGAAAGTAGTACTTGCTGGACAAGTTTATCGCGGGGAGAGAGCAGCCAGCTGACGCGTGCACAAGGTTGCACCGGTCGCATCGATACGTAGGGGCCACAATATCCACAACAATCCGACTCCCATCCCTAATAATGCAAGCCGTGCCATCAAACGGGTTGCCGAAAGCAACAGACACCCAACCGCAGCTTCTCACATTCGAAGGAATACCGAGACCCAGCATGTCGTGGTGTTTGAACCACTTCACCCATGCCGCAACCTTATTGTTGTCGAACAGGGTTGAACGAGGGGGTCTATTGTCGAGATACCGATCGCACTCAACCCAGTGATGACGATCATCCTTGTGCGGGCAATCATCGTGCCCAACCAAGCCAGTGCCAGAACGTATACGGATCAACGCAAACAGGTCCAAACGTGACAGCCCACGGAGGTGTCTAAAGTCATGAGGCACACCACCATAGTAGGCGTGGCCCTCGGCCGAATGCCATGACCTCCATTGTACCAAGCGTGCTTTGCGAATGGCAGCATAAGCACCTGTACCAAAGTCCACATAGGCCCACCGTGCCGGCTCGAGACGCAAGTCACACGCCCTCTTGGCCAGCCTGTCCACAATCTCATTGCCGAGGATACCAACATGACCCGGGATCCATCGAAAAGCTACTCTGTCAATGCGCGACAGCAGCGGCGTGAATGCCTCCCATATACCGCTTGTAGTGCCCGAGTTCGATGCACCACTAATCATCCTAATCGCAGTCTGACTATCCGTAAAGATCGTAACAAACCGTGGCGACAGGGCCAATATGTCCCTAAGCAGTGACAGGATGGCGAACAGCTCGCAGGAATCAATATCCCAGTCCGCAGGCAAACCACAGGACCCCTTCCTCACCTCCACCAATCCACTGTAAGCAACCCAAGCGCATCCACACCCCGTGCCCCTGTTGCTACCGTCCACAAAGCCAACCAAACCCGAACCCACCGCCAGTGTGTCAATCAGACGCAAGCCCTCGACCCTGGCCTTCTCCTTGTCAGGTGCAATGGTGTAACTCTGCGTACCAGACATAACTTCCAACGATGTCATACGCACCGCCGCCATGCCAGGTAGACACCATGCGTTCCGCACCGAACCGTGCCACGGAAAAGACGCACAATATCCATAGTTGAGGAATCGTTGGGCGCACCGAGACCGAATATATGTACCCCTAATGCGTGTGGGGGGAATGCCGCATTCCGAGTGAAGGATGTTGTTTGCCAACCGCAATGGCATCCTGAACAGCGACCGTAAGCAGTCCCTCACGTGGACATCGATCTTCCTGACAGCCACAGGATCGTCCATGACGAACTCCAGGCCATATTCGACAGTCGGTAGGTAAGCCTCTTGCACCAACCGCATCATCTCCCAAGCCCCGAGACCACCAAACCCTCCAAACCGCCTGCCCAAGGCCCCAATACGAGCCCGTACCTCCAGTCCCCTCTTCAGCCAATAATCTACATGTTTCCCCATCTTGCCATCCTTGGCAAAACGCATACCCAAAACACGTAAATCATCTTCATCCGCCACCTCCACACCATCCAACTCAAGCATGCCCCAGTCATGCTGTCCAAACCCAATCCACTTCGTCTTCAGCCCACTAAATCCCATCCCCCTGCCCTGTGCGGTCTCCACACAACCCGTGAACACCTCCTCCAACCTATTCTTGACCACCCTAACCGAGTCCCCAGCAACCCCAACCAGCCCATCATCAACGTAGCTGACAACCATGGATCGACACGAAGGTGAAACCTGCAGGCATGGCCTGAATATGTCCGCCACGTAGACCCCAAACAAAAAGGGGGACAGTGGTGACCCCTGAGGGATACCCTTGCTCAGCGTGTACTCTCTTGAGATCCGACCGTTGAACCTGAATTGGATCCTCCGTTGCGTAGCCCAGTGACGAATCCATAAAACAAGATCGTAGGGACACCCACGAGCTGTAAGAAAGTCCGCCAGAAGGTCCATGTCAATCCGGTCGAAGCCACCCTCCACATCCATCGAGAGGAGAGCGGTACAGTACCCTTCGTGAGCCTTCAAAAACTCGTAGACCATCGCGCATGAGTCGTGCGTACCACGTTTGCGTCGACTGCCAAATTGGGTCTGTTCCAGCTCAACATGCTTGACCACCTCAAGAAGGACCATCCGCTCAACCACCTTGGCCATAACCGGCAAGAGGTGTATCATTCGCCACCCTTTCACGACGTCATACCGTGGTTTGTCCGCTTTCCTGATGAGAACCACCTCGCCCAAGTGCCAATCCTCGTTCCCAAACCGAACCGCATCCTCCAGGCATCTCACAAAGGAGGATCTAGCCTTACGAGCCCAGAATCTGATAAACGGATAGCTCATACCGTCATAGGATGTTGCGGTATTTCCAGGAGACATGGCCAAAGCTTCGTCCACGTGCTGTCCAACCACGTCCCAAACCTGGCTATCACCCGGGATCCAAACCGAAGGTGGAACCGGGTCCAATTGTGCCGCAATCAGGTCAGAGATGTCTTCGTGGGATGACCGGAATGTACCGTCACCGCAATCCATCGGGGGGATGTTCCGAGATGTCACCTTTCTATTGACGAACCGAAAGATGTCCGGGTCCTTCGCAGAACTCAGCATGGTGCACATGTTGTCGTAGCGTGCCTGAATCATAGCCGCCCTATAGATCTTTCGTGCAAGGATACAGTCTTCTCGTCGGCTACGATCCCCACTGGATATGCGTCGTAGGCGTCGAACATCACTCCGCATCCGCTCGAGATCATCATTTCACCAACGGCACCTGTCCCGACCATGACTCTTCCGTGGTATCGAATCCACCACAGCCCTAGCCTTGTCCCATGTTCCTCGGTCAACATCATCGATAGCCTTCAGGGAGTCCTCAATCATGTCCCATTTGGCCAACTTGTAGTTCGGCATAGGAGGAGGTAACCGATCGTGATCCACAGCAAGCTTGATAATCTGCGCAGCGTGTTGCAAACCTGCCCTGTGCGAAAGGCGGTACTTCCGGGGCGACCGCTTGAAGGCGCACAAATCGATGACCGAAATATCGTCAAACGTAGCGACCGTAGGAACCATAAAGTCGAAGTCTGCAAGCACCCTTGCAACACACCCACCCTAGCTGTTATGGCCACCCACATCCGCCACATGCCCCCACCGGTCATGCCTAGCGTTCATATTCCCAACCAACATGTGACACCCAAGATATGGCATCAATGCAACCTCAATACCCTCCGCCGACAAACCCGGCCGCAGATATATACCACCAATATCCATCCGCACACCATTACAAACCATGCTCAAAATAACCCCAAAGCTATCCAAATAAGAAATATCAAACATGCCAAGTAAACTCTTCCGAATAAACACATGCACGTCACAATCATCCTTACCACAAACAAAAACAAAATCACCAACATCCCCATCAACATATTCACCACCAGAACCAGCCGGAGGATCAACAATAAACAAAACATCAACATAAGAAAACACCTCACACACCAACGCACGATTCCCAACACTCGCCCCCACGTTTATAACACATAGGTTAATAAACATTTCACCACTGTGATAGGGTACCGTTACCACCAGCCCGCGACACATCGGCAGGAGCCGAAGGTGACCTCGCAATACCTTTACCTTTGTCCAGCCGGGGGACTACAACCTCACGGTTATGGGTGGAACGATCCGGGTTAATCTCCGAACGTAACTTGACCTCTGAGATCCCAACACTAGAAACCCCAGTCGCCACCATGTGCGCCGCCAGTGGTGTACCCGGTCGACCTAGGCGTTGACGTCGTAGACGCCCACGAGACATGTCGCTAACACCCACAACCGAGGTATGGTCAGCAACAACCGGGGTAGCCGGTCCCAAAACAGGGGGGGAGGAGGAGCTTCCACGAAGAGCTGAACACTCGCGGTGACCCGTGAAATGATCAACTGAGTGGCACAAGATACACAGCCGCTTAACATGTTCGCAAGCCGTACCCACCTTCCTGCAAGACAGAACCGGACAAGTATGGGTAGTCGTTAAGTGCATACCCAAACAAAAAGCACACACAGGCTTGTTCCTGCACTCGCCAGCCCGATGCCCAACCGTCTGGCATGAGGAACACACCACAGTCGGGTTGTCTTCACGCCATAAGCGGCAAACCCTATGCTGACCTGCCACAACAAGACGCGGATTAGCCGCCTTTAGCATAGCGGTAACCTCAGGGGACTTTTCCACAACGAGGATAAGGCCAGCATTGTTGACCTTTCTCTCCTTCAGCTTGTGCAGCCGCCCTGCCCATGATGGACGTGCCGCAATCGAAACACCCGGGTTGCTCTGTTCAATGTCAGCAGCTAACCTGTCAAACGCCCCACGTCCCTCCCATTCGGAGGGCTGCCAGCCACCCCCAAATTGGGATAACGGGACCATCCCAACAAACACCTTCAACTTCTCCGTGTCCCGGGCAAACGTAAAGTCACCCAACCCCAATCCTTCCAACGCCTCACGTAAAGCGGGGTAGTATCCCACAATATCATCCGCCTTTGTTGCCGCAAGAGTCAGCATCACGTCACCCCACTTACCAGAAGAGCACATCGAAAAATATGCCCCGCTATTGAGACTGAACAGGGACTGATTCAGTGTATCCCTTATTCTACCGACAGTAATCCCGGTGGGGAGGACAAATTTCACATCCCGAGCCCTAGTAAATTTAATGGTCACGTGACGTGACCTCACCGGAATAAAGGTAACAGGAACGGGGGCAACAGCCTTCGGCTTTGCAAAGCGTTTCCGTCCAGCAACAATATTATACCCATCAGCGGATGCACCCGATGTAGCAACCGATGCAAAGGACTTCGTAACTTTGTCCTCGTCCGTAGTGGCATAAGCCGGTCGTCGAAGAATCGTGACCGGAACGATCGGAGTACTAACCAGGTTAGCAGCAGGAGCAGAGCCCTGCACATCCCTCTTAACCGCTTTCTGCTTCTTATTGCTCCCCTTAGGTGGCAATACAGCCGAAACAACGGGAGTAACCCTCACGGTAGAGGGGCCCGCAGCTGCCTGACTAGAAACAACGGCATCCACAACATGGGGGGAAACCATAGCCTTAACCAACGGGATAGCCGGAATCGCAGCCCCCGCCACCTTCCGAACAGGATTCTTACCCTGACATCTCGTACAGCCGTTTGCCATGACATCAGTCTTCCATGTCAATAGCTGTTTAACCTCCACCTCCAGGTCCTCAACGATATCGCGAAGCCTATCGAACAAGTCCCTCTCATCCTCAACCGCAGTCTCGAGCCGAACGATCTTCTCATGATCTGTCAGCACAACATCATCAACCTTCTGAGCTGACTGCTCAACGTCATCCATAAAGTCCAAACTCCCATCACAGGAGTCTAGCTCTGCCGGTCTGGGAGCAATAGTCCCCGCCTCGTATTCCGCCAGTGCACCTAAAATGTCCTGCGTAGCCGAAACCGAGTACGGGACAGACGCCGGAAGCGAGGGAGAAACCCTGGAAGCCACATCAGAGTTCCCTGGCACAGCATGCCGGCTGTCACCAAGACCATTTAATTCCGTGGTCTTGTCATCACCGAGAGACATAGCCACATCGTTAACCACAACAGAGGAAGGGACATAATCCAAGTCACTTGCCCTGTCAAGAGTCATACCCTTGTACAATACCCGTTCCGAGCTCCCAAGGTCCTGAATGCCCGAAGGCCACGAGCTACTAAACTGTGAGACACATCCCACAACAACCTCCGAACCAGACGTGCTGTTCTGTGCACCTTCCATTAGCCGTTCCCCAACCAAAGAGCCCGTACCTGTAGTGGAAGCACTCATGCCAGATGAGGCTCCAAAAGAAGAATCCTGGCTATGCTCTGTGTAAAGCACACCAGTCGAGTTATCCTTGTCAATACGACACCCCTTATGACAGCCCATAACAGCCATCACCGCCCGAGCCGCCGTAGCAAGCTCATTCATAACAGTGGGATTAGCATCCCGAACACACTGGATAAGCTCCTCATCCCGAGAACCATTATCACATCCCCCAACGTGGGAGACCACAATAGAAAAACCCCCCGGAACGGCGTAAGAAGCCGACCGGACTCGAACCAAAAGCCGCCCATCGTTCCCAAAGGGTCTCTGTTCCATAGTGTCCACCAGACTTGAAGGGATTACTAGGTATACCTAGATATCTCGCCCTAACAAGACCGTGAAACAAACTGATGGAAACAAAAAACACACAATGTAAACTATCGCAACAGATGTGTCAAAATATGATTGGTAGATAACAAAAATAATGTGTTGCTAAAGCTGAGTGAACGATCGTACAGGTTAAGGGATAGAAATTCGGACCATTGGGGGCTCCTTGATGCCCAGCTAATCCCTATAATCAGCATACTTCCTCTTATGACCGCGCAGAATGAATACGTACCCCCATGCCTATCGGGGCTCGAGATAAGAACTGCTGCCGCCCTCTGCTTGTCGTTCACAAACTTGTGTGGAGCATTCTGAGACGTTGCGACTAGTCTTCCGATTGGTACATTGATACTGCTGGATTGAAAGCTGGGAAAATTTAGTGCGTTGCCACTCATTTATTTGTTTGGTGAACCTTGTTGGCCCTGCTGACGGGAATCGGCAGGTGTGCGGGAAGGATGTTGGCGCTGTGGGGTCGCGTTGGGGTTGTAAATGGTTCTTGGTGTGGCTACTTGACGGAGGCCTATGGGATAATCCCGAACTTAAAATATTAGATCATGTGAAAATTGTATCCACAAAGATGAGGACAGGGAAAGCATACTTCGCTTGTGGGAATGAGGCTCTGCTAGAAGCTTTTTGGCTGGCTTGGGTTGGGTGACACACTATCCTCATGACATTACTTAGTCATCCACCCCCCTCCGAACTCAATAAAAGCACCGTAGACCTTTTCTCGCTCTTTTTCCCTCTCCCTTCCTTCCTTTCTCACCAAACATCTATTACCAAAAAGCACTATTTTTTCTGTCTGAACCCCCACCTCCCCCCCCTCTCTTTTCTCCCAAAAAACCCCCATTCCATTTCAGTGTTCTCAGCCGTCCGGGGCCCCCGTAGGGCCCGGCGGGGGGACTGCCAAGACCCCCGGACGAGACGGGACGGCAAAATGTAGTCCGTCCTCGTCCTTGAATTCCTAGGAC